>Ga0193692_1000368_pt1 | contig 11288 bp, 5 predicted proteins | sample L3a1metaG_FD_144917 | JGI IMG/M metagenome (GOLD analysis project Ga0193692, IMG submission 144917) | Soil microbial communities from a riparian zone of the East river system, Colorado, United States - L3a1 | ecosystem: Environmental > Terrestrial > Soil > Riparian zone | place: USA: East River... | reverse complement strand
TATTGTTTCTGACTGACCTACGCGGCGCCGATATTGTTCTTGGGAAGCTTGCCGCCACGGCGATGGATACGCTCTATGGACTTCTCGCGCTCCTGCCCGTCCTTGCCATGCCTTTGCTGATGGGTGGAGTTACCGCTGGCGAATTCTGGCGTATGACCCTGCTCATACTCTCACTGTTGCTGCTCGCGGTTTCTTCCGGCCTCGCCTGTTCCTCGATCCGTATCGTGCCTCGCAAGGCAATTGAAGGGTCGTTCCTGCTGGTTTTTCTGCTCGCCGTGGGAGTCTGGCTCGGCATTGCTGCCACCTTAGCCGCGCTTGGGCACGGCGTGGCAGCGAACCGCCTCTTTCATCTGGCACCTTTATCTGGCTGGGCTGCTGCATTGGACGGCGAATATATCGTTGCGCCTCATTTATATTGGCAACCCGTTGGCCTCTGCATCTTCTTTTCGCTTTGCCTCCTCGCCGCTGCCTGCTTTTTCGCAGCACGGGTTTGGTCTGAACAAATGCGAATCAAACGCGCTGAAAAATGGCGGACGCGTTGGGAAAGTTGGCTGCGCGGCCCGCGGGTGCTCCAAACGAAGCTTCGCGCAACACTGTTGAACGTGAATCCGATCCTTTGGCTCTCGACGCGCTTTCGTCAACTCCGCTGGTATCCATGGATATTTCTCGGCGCCACACTCGTGTTCTGGGGCTGGGGCGTCTCTCGATCGGTTGGCGGGCAATTGGAAACCACCGTCATGACTTTCGCGAGCGCTCACGCCATCCTCAAATATTGGTTCGCTGCGGTAAATCTCTACGGTCTAGCGAATGACCGGGATAAGGATGCGCTGGAGTTGATCTTTTCCACTCCGCTGACCGAAAGGGAAATCATCAAGGGCCAGTGGCTCGCGTTCCGGCGGCTGTTCGGCCAACCATTTCTTGTCCTCTCCATCATCGAACCGCTCCTGATCGGATGGTCCCTTCACTTCGGTCACAACAGCAGTGCAGACCGCGCGTTCCTGCTGTTAACTGGTTTGTTCGGGTTGATACTGCTGGCAGCAGACTGCTTTGCAATCGGTTGTCTTGGCATGTGGCTCGCCGTCAAAGCAAAGACCCCTCAACGCGGCGCAACCCAAACGGCATTCATCCTTTTGATCATTCCATGGCTCATCCTGGGACTCCTCGCCGTAGTCGATCGGCTTTTTAGCATCGATATCAAAGCCACCACCTGGTGCATCATATGGGTTTTGCTCAGCTTGCTGGCGGATATTCTATGTTGGCTCTGGAGCCAAGCTCGCCTCACCTCCGACCTTCGTCGGACGATCTCCGAACGCTACACGACCACCCGCCCCGCCATTGCAAACTGAAGCGCGAAGGTTGTACTAGGTTGTAGTAGCTTGTAGTTGTTTGGAATTGTTTGGGTGCGGCGTTGCTTTTAATTATTCGGAGCGTGCGGCACTGTTCGCAAGTGTTCAAGGGCAACTACCGGCAGTGTGTGCGCTTGAGAAACCCCACCGCCGATCTTCGGCGAAACGAATTTCAACCGTGCATTGCGGTGTGCTCGCGGGCGAGATTTTCGGACACGTGTCCGAAAGTTTGGCCGGCAAACCGCTGATAATCAGGGATGGGACATTTCAAAAAACGTGAAAGTGTCCGGTTTCGATAAGCCTGAAAAAAGGTTTTTGGAATTCAGCGCAATTCACTGCATTCGAGTGCAAGGACCAGTGAGTTCCACGCAAGCCTCACTCCGATCTGATCAGGAGCTTCGGCGTTCGCGATTACGATCACGCACCGTGCAAAAGAGGCCACCCGCCAGTGCTCTGCCGCCAAGGCAGAGCACTGGCGCTTCCGTTTGGGCCACGGCTTAACCAAAGGTTCAAATGTCAATGAACAGCGAGGATTGCTCCTCATCGGAGAACGCGCCCCGATTACTGGTTTAGAATACAGTTATATAAAACAACGACAAGGATGAAATACGAAGTTTTTACAGGTGCACGCAGACTAAGCGAAGAACGTTTCCCCGTCATGAGCTGATGGATATTTAAGCCGAGGTGGGGACCGGGTTTTCTGCACGACCACTCGCCCGCGCTAACGAACTGAAGGTCGGCCGATCAAGGGTGGCGGCTTGGAAGCGGGCTTTCGATGTGAATATCAAGAAAAGACCAACCATTTCCGGATGGAACCCTTACTCTATGCAGTGGCGTCAAAACCTCATCGCGCCACTTTGATTGCTCCGGATCCGACCGCGGCGCATACCATCTGCATACTTCATATTCACCTGGTTGAAGTGTCACATCGAATGCGGCTGTGATCGCCCCGTTTACCGGGATCGTTACATTCGTCGGGCCCATGAACGAACCTGTGAATGCCCAGAGGGCGAATTTGCTCTCACCGATTTTTCGATAGCGCATGCCGAGATTCTCACCCTCCTCCGGTTTCAAACCAAGATGTTCGATTGTGTGATATTGCGGAGACTGAAAGACCAGTGCATTTCCCGAGGTGAGTGATACGAGGTCGAAAATTCACATTCGAATTCCGGGGTTCGGAGGACATGACGAATACTTCGCTTCTTCGTCATGATCATCATTACGAGCGCTAACGAAATTACCACAACGGACGCACTCACAACGCGGCTGGGCCAGCCTCTTCCCGTGGATTTTTCAGAGCTCACTTATCTCACCGCTCTTCACCATTGCCGTTAAAGCTAGCCTAAAAGACTTGCGGGATTCTCGGTAGCTGGAAGGAAACGGCCTTTGGAAAGGATGGGATTGAATTGGCCGTTCTGCCAGCGGCGGAGGCGATAGAGGGTGCCGAAAAGGAAATCGGGTGCGGCCCCGCCCTGCCCTCCGACCAACTCGCCGCCACGCCGGACGTTATCGATCAACCATGATGGCATGCGAACGTGATAGGGATTGCGGCGGACTTCGCCGACATGAAAGGAAAGCGCGGAGATCAGCTCGGTCACCTCTTTTTCGGTGGACTCGACCATCAGATTCGGATCGTCCATGGCGCCCCAGAACTCCGTTTCGATCGCGCAGGTCGAGAATTGCGGACCGATTTTGCGCAAGGCATCCACCACGAGATGATGCGTGCCGATGTGCGAGCTGTTCCAATCGCGATCATGCGGGAAGAAGATGGCTCGCGGCTGCTGCTCGCGCAAAATCTCGGCGATCCGATCGACGGAAGCATTCCATGACTTGGGATCGCCCTGGCGAGTTTTCAGATTAATCCCTTCCAGGCCACCGGGACGCGTCTGGATCAAGTCAAAGCCGATAAAGTCGCAACAGGCTTTGAGTTCATCCCAACGTTCCGATTGGCGGGCTTTGTTACTGCCTTGCGTCACCGCGACATTGGCCACGCGGAATCCGGATTGCCGAAGCAATCGGAGCGCGAGCCCGCCGATGATGACTTCGTCGTCAGGATGCGGGGAGAAGATGAGCGCCCGGGGAGCGTTTGCCGGCAGGGATGGTTTTGCAGGCGCAGCGAGGCCACCGAGCGGCAGACGTTTGCCTTCTTTCTGGAGGCGCGCGATTTCGGCGACGAACGATTCGTAGGGGTTCATGCTTAAGGTCACTTCTCGATCACCGGCAAACTCGCAGCAGCCACGGCTTGACCATGACGCTTCTCCTTTTCGTCCGGCATATGAATCTGAACACGCAGGTCGCCGAACTCGTTTTTGAGAATGGATCGCGCCTGCTCGATTATGATTTGGCCGCCGTGGCCGGTTGTTACTCGCCCGAGGAGCAACAAATGCTCAACGTCGTAGAACTCGGCATAATGCGGAATGGTGTAGCCGAGGTAAACTCCGATGGACTGGTAAATCTTTGCGGCCCGCTCATCCCCACGCGTCATGGCTTTCTGCACTTCGACGAGCTTCTCGGGAAGTGGCAAGGACGGATCGATGGGCAATCCAGAAGCGGGCAGGAGCCGTCCCACGGCTTGCTGCGAGAAGTACTGCACACCACAGCCGAGATCACCGGACCACTCGTCGGCCGGTGCAGCGGGCCGATAGTCGATCGGCGCAAAGGCCAACTCATTTAGCCAAGTCGTGATGTTGCCCTGGGGGGTGACATAGCCAGCAGCCTGGCTGGAACCGAGAGCAACTCCGAGGACTGCATTCGCCTTCAGCGACATTGATCCGGCAAGCGCGGTTACTTCTCCGTCGTTCACGACCTCGAAGGGGATGCCATTCCACTCTCGCTTCAACTCAAGAAATATATCTTTGATGCGAGTGCCGCGGAAAAGGGATGCCACTTTAACACGATTGTTTACGTAGACACCGGCTGAACTTCCACCGATCGCGTCCACGCGGGGCAAATGAGCAGCCACGCGTCGCAGCGAGTCCATGATTTGATCGACGTGCCATTGCGGGTCGGACTGCGGACGAGGATCCCACGGAATCTCTTCCGTAAACACGGCTTTGCCATCCAGGACGGCGGCCGCTTTGCGGTCGCTTGCACCGAGATCAAAGCCGATGCGACAGCCATCGAGATGGCGTCCAAGAGGAGCCGCGCTCTCGTTTTCCGCGGGCAACTTTTCGAGTGGAGTGTGAACGACCTCGAACGGGCTATCATAAATCTTCTCCCCCATGATGGCTGCGTCGAATTTTCCGACCGCAGTCTCTTTATAATGCCGCTCTAGTTTGGAAAACAAATCCTTCGGTCCCGCGAAATGGATGCGGAAAGCGCCCCGCGACCAAAGAAGAAATTTACACAAGCGTTCAACGAAGTGGAAGTTGTGTTCCGCTTGTGGATGCTTTTCGGGAGGAAGTTCCGTTGCGTGCCGCGAGATCGAGCCGTCACTTCGTTCAAAAGCGAGATCAATCCGCAGAGGCACGCCGAATTTTCTGGCCTCCTCGCGCAAGCGACGATTGGCCAGAACCGCTGGGCGAAACTGCGGATCGAGCGTGGCGGTTGTGCGAGGAGCAACGAGAAATGAATTCATGTTGTTAAGCGGACCGGTATTTTGCGCTCTGCCAGATAACGCTTCACATCGCCGACGGTGTATTCCCCGAAGTGAAAAATGCTCGCGGCTAAAACGGCGTCCGCTTTGCCAGCGAGCAACACATCGGCCATGTGTTCGAGATTGCCGGCGCCACCGCTTGCCACCACGGGGACTCCCACAGCTTCGCTGACGCGCCGGGTCACTTCGATGTCGAAACCCGCTTTCGTGCCATCGGCATCAATGCTATTGAGCACGATCTCGCCTGAGCCGAGTGATACCGCGCGTTTGGCCCATTCGATCGCATCGAGTCCTGTTGGTTTTCGACCGCCGTGCGAAAAGACTTCCCATTTGCCGGGTGCGATCCGCCTCGCATCGATCGAGACAACGATGCATTGGCTGCCAAATTTTTCGGCTCCAGCCCGAATTAATTCCGGGTCGGCCAACGCAGATGAATTGATGCTGATTTTGTCTGCGCCGGCGTGAAGCATCGTGCTCATATCAGCCACCGTGCGAATCCCGCCGCCGACCGTCAGCGGCATGAAACATTGGTCGGCGGTCCGTTCGATTACGTCGACGATCGTAGCGCGGCCGTGGGCGCTAGCTGTAATGTCGAAAAAGACCATTTCATCGGCGCCCTGTTCATTATAACGAACCGCCAACTCCACGGGGTCGCCCACGTTGCGGAGTTCTCCGGCCTCGGCTTTCCCGAATTGAACGCCACGAGTGACGTGGCCGCCGTGAACATCCAGGCATGGTATGACTCTGCGCGCTAACATTGAGACTTAGTTTTCGCGATTCGGAGCGGAAGTTGAAGGCGAAAAGTGACAGGCGCGGCAAACCGCGTAAGAACACCCCGCGCGCCGTCAGAGAAACAGCTATGGACTTTGCAGGCGATAAAAGCGATTGGCGTCCGTTGTCGGGATCGAAACGTTCCAACGGCCACCGCTCAACGTCCGCGCATTTGAGACAGGCACCCAGGAGTTGGCGATTCCCGGATCATCGGTGGCAAACAAGCGGAAAGCATCGAGATCTGCAGGCCAACTCAGCGTTATTTGTCCTGAACCACGCGTGAGGATCAGTGTCGGCGATAATGGCATCAGTCGCCGAACAACTCCCCTGTCCACATTCGCCATGAGGATGTCGCCGTTGCGTGGGTCCGTTCCAAAAGCAGCAATTCCGGTGTCTTTCAACGCGACGCCGTTCGTCTGCAAATTATGGAAATCGGTCACTGAAGAGCCATTGTAGCGCATGGCCCAAATAAACCCGCTCACGTAGTCGCAAAAGACATATGCATTGGTTAATTCATCGAAGCGATCGCCACGATAAACGAGGCCGCCGGTAATGCTGTTGCCTGTATTTGTGGCGGTGGTCCCATGCCCATAGTCGAAGATGGGGGCTATGCTGGTGAATCCAACGGGAGCAGAAACGGGCCCTCCTACCGTACCCTCGCGGTAAACCCAGCCGTAATCTCCGCCACGCGTAATAATGTCGACCTCTTCGCGGACGCCGCCACCAACGTCACCGAGCCAAATCCACCCAGTGACGGGATCGATGGAAAAGCGCCACGGATTGCGCAGCCCGACCGCCCAATATTCCGTGCGAAGAAAGTTTGTGGTCACGCTGGTGTTCCGTTCCCAGGGGAAGGGCGTGATGACGAAAGGATTATCATTCGGGACGGAATAATTTGTACTGACGGTAAGGACGGTAATGCTCGAGACGGGGTTCGGCGGCAGGTTTTCAGGCAAATTATCCACATCGAGGCGCAGCAGTCCGGAATGGAATCCTTTGCGGATGGTCTGGCTATTATTTAGTTGGTCGTTTTGGCCGCCGCCATCCCCAAGCGATACGTAGAGGTAGCCATCGCTTCCGAAGTGAAGGTCGCCCCCGTTGTGGTTGGATGCGTCGTCCTGTTGATCGAACAAGACGACTTCTGTATTGGTCGACGCGGTTGCCGCGCTGGGAGGGTTCGCCTGAAAGCGCGAGAGCCGCTCGTAGACGAAGTTATTACCGGGTGCATAAGAGCGATAAATGAAAAAATACCCATTCGATTGAAACTGCGGATGGAACGCCAGTCCAAGAAGCCCTTGCTCACTGGAAGTGGAAAGCCGCGCGCGCAGATCCATATAGACGGTCTTCGACGGATTGGCTGAGCCGATGTTTGTGACCACCTGGATCAACCCTGTCTTCTCGAGTACGAAAATGCGGTTGGTTTCGCCAGGAGGAGTTCGGATGCAGAGCGGCTGGCTAAACGTGAGAGAGCCGAATGCATTGACCAGTTGATACCCCGTTCCCGCGGCTGCATTCGCCTGGTTCGGCCCGGACAGAGCGGTTATGAAACCCACACTCCACAACAATACCGTTTGAATCGTCTTCCTCATACGTGCACCCCAAGGTCCTTAAACATATGACACACTAGAAGCAAAAATCCATTCCTCTGAAATTTGTTACAAATGAACGGAGCAGCTTTCGCGCCCAGGGCAGGGTCTGCCCCAATGCTTCGGCCGACAAAACAGATGTCTCAATTTCAAACACGACATTCGTGGTCCGCTCGCATACAGTGCCCTTGTGAACCCCTTCCAGCGGATCGTTCAGAAATGAACTGCGGCTCCCGAAACTCATGACCGCCAGAAACGTAGTCTGGTTACTTCTGCTTTCGCTGCTTGCCGATTCGCACGGGCAATTTGCGTCAAATCCCCCCGTTCCGCACTGGATTGGAACGGCGTCTGGCGCAACGAATGCTCTTTTTCAGAAATCGTTTGTCAGTGATTCGCCTGTCCTGAAATCGATCCTGCTCGCCGCCTGCGACGGTAATGCACAAGTCGATATTAACGGACAAGCTGTCGGTAAAATCAGCGGCGCAGCGAAAGCGACAGGTCTCGACATCACACGCCTTGTTCGACGCGGCACAAATGAGATCCGTGTTCGAGCCTCTGGCACGAACGGGCCGGCTCGATTGAGCGTTTTGATCGAACTGAATCACGATCTTTCGAACGTGCGCTGGATCACCAGCGACAGCAGCTGGCTCGCGTTTATCGATTCCAGTATCGATTATGGCCCGCCAACGAGAAGTTCAGAACCGGTTCGGTCCCTTGGCCTTGTCAGCACGAATGGAACAATCAATCCGTTTGATGCGAAAAATGCGTTCGACGCCTACAACAGCTGGAAACTGGCGCTGAGCACCAATTCCGCAACCGACCCAGCCACGTTCACGCTGCTGCCGGGCTTTAAAGCCGAGCTGCTGCGCTCGGCGCAACCGGGCGAAGGTTCCTGGGTAAGCATGGCCTTTGACCCTAAAGGGCGCCTGACGGTAGCTCGCGAAAGCCGCGGATTACTGCGGCTCACGATTGGAAAAAATCGCGTCGAGACGATTGAAGTGATCAACGATTCACTGCTCGAGTGCCGAGGTTTGCTTTACGCACATGACGCTCTCTTCGTGAATGCGAATAACAGCAAGGCTTTTTACCGGCTGCGCGACACCGATCACAACGATCGATTCGATGAGATCAAATTGCTGCTGCGAACCGGCGGCGGCGTCGGGCATGGGCGAAATCATGTGGTGCTTGGGCCGGATGGCGCAATCTGGCTCGTGCATGGAAACAACGTTGCCCTCCCGGAACAAATATCGCGCAACTCGCCGCTCCAGAACTACCGCACAGACTCACTCATCCCCTGCCCCTTCGATGATGCGATGTTTGACGGGGACGTAACGTTGCCGGCGGGGCATATCATTCGCACCGATTCCGAAGGGAAGAGTTTCGAACTGTTTGCTGCCGGTTTTCGCAACCCGCTGGACATCGCGTTCGACCGGTACGGTGAAATGTTCACGTTCGACGCCGACATGGAATGGGATGTTGGTTCGCCGTGGTACCGGCCGAACCGGATCAACCATGTCATTTCCGGTGCTGATTTCGGCTGGCGCCGCGGGAGTTCGAAATTTCCGGATTATTTTCCCGAAACGCTTCCATCCACGGTGGATATCGGGCTCGCTTCGCCGACCGGGATTGAATTTGGAACCAAAAGCCATTTTCCAGCTCCTTATAATGATGCGCTCTTCATCGCTGATTGGGCTTACGGCCGGGTCCTCGCAGTTCACCTCAAACCATTAGGTTCAAGTTATACCGGCAGCTCTGAACTCTTCATGAGCGGACGGCCACTGAACGTCACTGACCTCACGTTCGGGCCAGACGGAGCGATGTATCTGATCACGGGAGGCCGTACAACGCAGTCAGGACTCTATCGCATCTCCTATGTTGGTCAGGCCCGTCCTCCTTCGATGGGATCGCGAAAGGAATTGGCCATCGAGAGCAAAGCCACCCAGGCTCGCCGGTTGCGGCGCGAATTGGAGTCATATCATACGCGCAGACGGGACTATTCCGCCGAGCGCACGATCCAGTTTATTTGGCCGCGCCTGGGACATCCTGACCAATGGATCCGCCATGCCGCGCGCGTGGCGCTCGAACATCAACCGGTCACGCTCTGGCAACCGAAGGCATTATCGGAAACGAACCTCGATATCGCACTCACAGCCTGGATGGCCGTGAATCACACCGGGACGACGAACATGCAGCGTGCCCTGCTGAATCGCGTCGCCCGGCTCGATCTGGCAAAACTTAACGACTCGCAATTGGTGCAGGTCATCCGGGTCCTCGAGGTGGCATGTTCCCGGTTCGGACCTCCCGCGCCGGATCGCGCGGCCACATTGCGCCACAACTTCTCAGCCATTTACCCGGCCAAAGATTGGCACGTGAATCATCGGCTCGTGGTCCTGCTGACCTATCTTCAATCGGACGATGTGCTTCCAAAAACATTGCAACTCCTCGCCAACTCGGATCGACCTGAAGACCTGATGCAGTACCTCTTTTACCTCCGGTACGTCCGTGACGGTTGGAGCGAATCGCAACGCGAGGAGTGGATGCGGGGATTTGTGCGGGCGCAACAAAAGCAAGGTGCTCGGGACTACTATGTGGTTTTGAAACGCGTTCGCGACGAGTTCCTGAAGTCGGTGCCATTGAATGAGGCGGAGCGACTGGTGCAGGTGGAAACTACTTTGCAGACTCAGACAACCTCGGCTTCGAATGCTGTCAGCAACGGGCCGCCTCTCAAGTTCGTCAAAGAGTGGCAATCGGCTGACTTTGACCTGACGCAGCCGCTTTCCAGCCGCTCGCTTCAGAACGGCAAAGCGGCTTTCCAGGCTGCACAGTGCATTCTATGTCATCGTTTCGGCAGTGAAGGCGGACTCGTTGGCCCCGACCTCACCTCTGTTGCGAGTCGTTTCGATCTCAAAACGCTCCTCGAATCGATCGTTGAGCCATCCAAAGTCATCGACGACAAGTTTCGCAATATCAATTTCACGCTGAAAGATGGAAATCTGATAACTGGAACTATCGAGCGAGAGGACGCAGAAAACGTCTATGTTCGGGAAAACCCCCTCACGCCTTCATTGATCACGGTGCGGAAGAATAATCTTGCACGACGAGAAGCATCGGCGATTTCACCGATGCCGGCAGGATTGCTGAATCAGCTCCAAAAAGAACAGGTTCTAGATCTACTCGGTTTGCTGGAAGCAGGAGCGCCGGTCAATACTTCCGAAAGCAAACGATAGCCAGCCGTCCGCGAGGCATTAAAATTTACAGGGAGAACTCTTACTTCAAAGTCCGGGCTGATGTCGTACTCGAGTATCCCGAGTTGCCGAGGCTGTTAAATGCGCGGACGCGATAATAGTAGACCTTATTGGGCATCAACCCGCTGCTGGAGTAGGTCCTCACGTTCGGTCCGACCAAGCCAATCTCGGTAAAGGTGCTTCCATTTGTCGAGCGCTCGATCCTGAAGCCATCTTCATTCGATGAATTATCAGTCCAAGCCAAATTGATCTGGTTCTGGGACACCGCTGTCGCTGCTAGCGCGGAAGGCACCGCGGGAACCGCTGTAGGCGCCTGGACGGTCATGGAAACAGTCGCTACCGCGCTGTTCAATTCTCCATCACTGGCTCTGAATGTGAAGCTATCGGCCCCGGAGTAGCCGATCACTGGCGTATAGACGAGATTTGGGGCCGTGCCGCTTACGGTCCCGTGTCCTGGAAGGGTCACGACGGTAAAGGTTAATGGATTGGCGTCCGGATCGGTTCCGGTCAGAACCAACGACCTTGTAGTATTGTAGGCGACCGTCACTGCCTGTGCGTTCGCAACTGGCGCGTCATTCACGGCCGTGAGCGTGACACTGACCGTCGCGGTGTTGCCGTCGACGGAGCCATCGTTGACCTTGAATGTGAAACTGTCAGCACCGTTGTAGTTCGCTTCTGGCGTATAAACGCGATTGGCACCTGTGCCACTCAGCGTTCCATGCAGAGGTCCAGCCACAATCGCAAA
>Ga0193692_1000367_pt1 | contig 11312 bp, 16 predicted proteins | sample L3a1metaG_FD_144917 | JGI IMG/M metagenome (GOLD analysis project Ga0193692, IMG submission 144917) | Soil microbial communities from a riparian zone of the East river system, Colorado, United States - L3a1 | ecosystem: Environmental > Terrestrial > Soil > Riparian zone | place: USA: East River... | reverse complement strand
GACAATTTCCCCTTGGGCGGGATCAGAATTGCCGGTAGCTATTTGCCAGCTACCTACAACAAAATAATTGGGGCTATCGCCGGGGATAAAGGAACCGGGGGCGACGGGCGGAACGTCAGTCATTAGCAGCACTCCCTTAGAGAAAATCCCCGCCGCCCGGAGAGGCAGCGGGGTAATCCGGCGACAATGGGGCTAGGTTCTGTTCACCACTCCCGAAGCGCCTAACGGCATTGCCGGTTGCAACCGGCTTATCGCTAAATCAAAAAGCGATTTCGTCCTTAATGTCGCGGGGCTTGGCTTCAAACCCATACAGCGCAACCGGCTTACCGCTTTCCTTGTCAACGCCCGTCCAAATGAGACGGGTAAGCTTCTCAAGATGCTCCGCCCCGTCCCGCTTGGTAACGGGGACTTCGCGCCCAACAAAGGACGTGCATTGCGGACCTTCCACGCGGATAATGTATCCGCCCTTCTGTTTGTCCGTGGAATAGGTCGCGCGATGCGCCCGTTCCGCTTTGTCTTTCCCGGCCATGTAATCACCTCAATCAAAGAAAAGCCCCGGCTATTTTTACCCGCCGGGGATAGGGCTCTTATTACGGGCGGTATTGCCGCCAGTAATTACTTACAGGGCAAAGCCCGTTTTGATCTGCGTGGGCGTCTTGCCGTCCGCAGCGTCCTTGAACTTCGCCTTGAGGCCGGCAACTTCGCCTTCAATCGCGCCGAAAATCTTGGCAACAGCGTCCGCCTTGATTTCGTAGCTGGTGGGGTTGGCGCAATTGCCAAGGACGCGGAGGGCGTCCAGAACATTATTCACGCGCGGAACAAGCACCGTGGCGGTACGCTGTGCCGGGGTCTTGGTATCGGCGGCAACGGTCGCTGTGGCGGGGGCGGGCTTTTTCGGGTCGGCCATTTTCAGTCTCCTTGGTTTAAATTTCCAGCGGCTTGCTGGCGGTTGAACGGAAAGACCTTACAACGTATTTGGGCTCGCCCGCAATAGTGAAAGAGGGGGCAGGGTTCTCCCAAGTCACTTTTTCGCCCTTTATAATCCGCTCAATTTCGGCAAAGGACAGCTTGCCGCCCTTGGTGGCGATTTTGTGCCTTTTACACTCCTTTTTAAGTGGATTACCACACTTGCATTTATCGGCATTTCCTAAATCAATTCCGTAAAGCTTTTTCCCGGCGAAGTGTCCAATAGGGCAGTTTTCCGCTTCCAATTCCCAATCCCCCAAATTCTCGGATTGCGGCAGAACGGATATATCGCCTTGCTTGGCAATAACTAGGCTGTCTGTGTCGCAATATATTATGTGCTTTAATCCGACTTTATGAATTGCTTTTAAAAGCATTGCGCGCGTACAGCCAGTAATTGAAGCGCCGGTTGCGACATTATTATAAAGCGGACGCCCGCGCCAATCATCCCCAAAATTCTGTTTATATTTCCACAACGCTTCGCGCCTATGAACTTCTATTTGTCCGTATTCTGCCGCCAATTCCCAACCGTTTTCTATATCTATTTCCGTTCCGCCGTCGCAATAAACATAATCGTAATAACGGGCGGGGTTTTGTGCAAGCTTTCCATAAAGCGCGTTCATCATTCTTTTTCCGACGTTATATTGTATCGGCTGTGTTTTCTTATTGTGGCTCGCTTTGTATTTATACCAATGGTCTATATAAGGACCGAAATTTATTTTCTCACTAAGCCGCATGACGTTTAGAATTTTTTCGCGGCTAAATAATCCAAGGTCTTTGGCCGCTACATATTCCCAACCCGTGATATTGAATTCCCCAAATCCAACGGGGAAATCTAAGCCGGTTTTTGTGCGAAATGGAAAGCAACCGTTGGCGTGACATTCCAGCTTAATAAAACAGCGCTCTTGTAATTCCACAGGAAGCGCTTTGAATTCCTTTATTGTTGTGTGTACGTATTCCGAACCGCAAGGATGGTCTTTCATCATTGCGGTTGGATATGCGGAACGAATATCTACAATGTTTATTCCGCGATGCGTACCGGGTCTAAAACATTCCGTTCGCCCGCCATAATAAAAATCCCTAAAGACTTCATCAAAGGAGCAATTTGTTTTGCCCGGATCAATCCCAAGTTCTTTGGAAAACGTCAGGGCATTACTGGCAATCGTTAGTTTCGTTCCGGCTATCTTGCGATATTCGGTAATAAGATCAAAAAGAGAAACACAATCCTGTTCCAGATATTCTATGATTTCCGGCATATGCAAATGCCGAACGTTCTTTTCCATTTTCTCATATGCAATCTCTTTCTTGCCAAACATGGAAAGAGCTTCTGGAATTGCCGCGTAACTATCGCGCAATTCTGCTAGGCCCAATTTAATTTTGACAACCCGGCTGCCTATGATTTGCGCTTTAACAGGATTGCCTTTACCCGCAAGGCGGACAACCGATAGCAACAAAAACATGGCGTCAAACTTGCCGCCATTATGGAAATAGATTACCGCCCGTTGTACGGAAGCCCATGCAACGAATTCTTCTGTGCTATTGAAAGTGCGGAACGTGGTGCCGTCATAAGCGCCCCAAATAAAAGGTTCAGGATCACGCCTATGTAGGAAAGGGTCTGTCTCACAATCCGCCGCGATAATTCGCAGGGATTTGGACAATTATTCTTCCTCGTCTTCCTCGTCTTCTACAATGTTGTCTAGGTTTTTAAACGCAGACTTGGGAAGCGGCTTGCGATGTTTGCCCGCATTGGTAATCATCGCGGCGATACCAAATATAAAATCTTCTGCGTTCTGATATTTGCGAACGAAGGGCAGAACAATTTGCGAAGCCCATTTTTCGGGAGTGCTTGCGCCTTCGTTAGATCGTCCCTTGCTAGTCCACAGGTGCAATTGAAAGGGCGGATTTTTTGTGCGGCGAAATAGTTTCACGCCCGCATTTATGAGCCTGTCCGCCATATCGTCTATATCAGCGCCAGCGGGCAGCTTTACAGGGTGATATTCCCAACGTCTCCCGTTGCTAGTAATAACCGTGCCCTTGGTGGAAACACTGACAACCCGCGAGTGTTCATCACCTTTGACAACGTTGCGTAAGCGTATGGCCCGGATACCATGTCCCGCAAGCTTCCCTTTGAGCCTCTTGGCTTGAAGTTCTGTGACAGGCCGCAGATTGTCCGTATGGCGTAGGTGGTTCTTGGCTCTTTTAAATGCGCCGTATTCAGCGGAAGTTATTTTGTCTTTCCCACGGTAAGCGTCCAGCGAGGGAATGAATTTAGAGAATTCCCGTATCTGTTGCTTTTCAGAACGCTTGAGTAAGACAAATGTTTTTCGTTTAACGGGGCGCTTTTTGCGCCGTCCGCTTGACGGTTTCTTTCTCTTTGCCATTGTGCCCCGGAATAAACTCTTGGGGGCATGATCGCACCCCAAACGCCTAGCCCTGTCACTCTATATATAAAGAGTGGGGACCGGCAAGAGCGGGCTACACTTATATAAGGGGGTGAGCTATGGTGCCCCAATCCGATCCGTTTGGGATGTTGATGCTGTGACGGCTGCTTTTACTGATACAAATACTAGCGTCGTTTTCCAGGGCGTTATTCCGGTCCCTATTGGGCTTTGGCTTAATGGCTATACGCCCTCAAATAGTGGCTGGCTATTTGGTTCATCCCCTTGGCCGATTGAATTTACCGGAAGGCGCGTTACTGCAACACAAGCATTTCTTGGCGTCAAAGGATCAATTTTTGACCCCGTAAATTTCGCGACAAGTTTTTCGCTTGGTACTGTCGCAGGCGGAACCATCGCCAACAATATCAATGTGATTTATGATAACGGCCAATTACGAGGCTTCTATCAGAACGCCAACATTCCGAATACTCCTACCGTCTTTTCTTATGGAATTACGAAAGGAATTCCGCTCGTAAATCCGGTTTGGTCTGGTGTGGAATTTGGGGCTATTACTGGCTCTCGCGTTCCGGGCAATGGATTTAAAGACGGTTGTCAGCTTGGCGCGGGCCATGTGATCTATTCGGAATATGACAAGACAACGCTTGTTGAAAGTCCGTTGCTTGTTTTCAATCCAGACAATTCCGTAAACGGAAGTTATCCGGGTGGTTTTGAATTCCCCTTACGCGGCGCTTTTCCCACAGATTTACAGCAACTTTGTGTTTCGCCCACGGGACAGAATTGGGCGACTGTTGGCGGTTCTGGCTCCAGCGGACGTGTTTTTGCCTCTTGTGATTTTAGCGCTCCCGGCTTTCTTGGTTTCAAGATTGCAACATGGGATATTCCCGCCGTTGATGCGATCATGCAAACGGAAATTCACAGCGATAAAACACGCCCTACACCATTTGGCTGGTTATCCTGCATTGGCGGAGCTTCACAGCCCGTCACTATTGGAGGTATAACGTACACTTCTTATATGATCCTTACGAGTGCGGACGGATCGAAGTATTGGCTGCTTAACATTTTGCCACAAGATGCGTTTGGCGCAAACTGGCAAAACAGCATTGGAACAACAAATGCGGTTATGTTTCCTAGTGGACAAATGCTTATCCATAGGAACAACGTCACACAGGACGCGATTATTTTAACGTCTCTTGTGTTGAATAGTATCTTTAAAATGTTGCCGGTATTTCCTCCGGTATCGCTTCCTAATCCACCGCCCGATACGGAAATTCCGCTGACCCTGTTCCGCGAAGAAAACGCCAAAACTTAAAAGGATCATTCTCATGGGTTCAGTGCCAACCAATTTGCAGCTTGCTTTGAACCAAGTTCAAACAGGCAATCCGGCTTGTGAAGGCCGCAAAGCAATTACCATCCTTATTGACTTTTCCTTGGGGCTTACTTTCTCTTTGGATTTGTCGGGAGCGCAAGCGCAACTTTCTTGGTTCAAGAGTATTCAAACTATTTACATTGACAATAGCGCCAATGCGAACCCTTTCATAATCACTTGTGGGGTAACAACACAGCGCATTTCTATTCCCGCTGGTGCTTGCGCTTATATGCCGGTTCTGCAACCGGACGCGCCGGTTCTGCAATTCAATACAGCAAGCGCTATCAAGGTAAAAATTCAACTTCTGAATTTCTTTATTCCGCCTTGTGTGTGGAACGCTACCAATAACGGCGGTTCTGGTGGCACTGTTGCGGTTGCCGACGCAATCCTAGACGGAACAGTTATTGGCGGCAAAGTTCAAGTCCAACAAGTCCCGCTTACTGTTCAAGGTTTGACAGACGCAAGTGGCACGATTGCGGTAGGCGGCACGGCGCAATCTGCCATTCCAGCAAACGTATCTCGCCAACGTTGGATTATCAGCAACACTGATTTAACCGCAACCGGCGAAAAATTAAGTTTTAGTTTTGGCTCTGGTGGCGCTGGCGAAATTGATTTGCAGCCCGGCGCAACATGGGATGAAAGCAATTTGACCATTGTTGGAGATCAAGTTTTTGTCAAGGCCGCCACGTTGGGCCACACTTTCACTTGCTATTATAAGTAGGTATTACCATGGCTGGTAATCCGCTTCCTCCAATTGTGCTTGCTGCTGGCGTCAATGCGACACAGTTACAAGGAAAAAGCATTTCAACAACCGCGCCCACAAACGGACAGGTTCTCGCTTGGGTTAGCGGTACATCAAAATGGACGCCAACAAATGCGGGCGGTGGCGGTGGTTATAATCCAGGCTCTGTTCCTGTTGAAGTTCAATTTGCCTTTGCGGTAAATGGCGGAAATGATGTTGTCTTTACAAATCCACCAACAAATGGAAATTTGTTAGTCGCAATGTCCTCAAGCCCTAACGCACAAAATCCTGGCTCGGGATGGACGCGACAAGTGATTAACAGTAGCGGAACAGATTTTAAAACCGTTATGACCAAAGTTGCAGGCCCAGGCGAAAGCGCTACACAATCGCCAATAACAGGATCAAGCGGCACGGGCGGAATTACCTGTTGGGAACTAAGCAATGCAGCGGCTGGATTTTTAGCAGCAGCGCAACAGGGGCAACAAACAGGCAACGTCACAAATTCCGTTCTCTTACCGAATGTAACAAATGGAATTGGTTTGGCAGGTGTGTTTGCAGAAAATCAAAACATAACCGCTGTATATAATGGCGGCACACAAGACGTTCTTGACAATAGCGGTTCACGAAAAATCGCGGCAGGACATGTTGATTTTAGCGCTTCGCCAATGGTAGGAATTTTGGCGAAGTTTGCAGCTTCAACAGGATATAACTGCATGGCAGTTTTAATCGGATCATAGGAATTTCAAAATGGCCGGAAATCCTTTACTTCCTCCTATTATCCCAGGCCAACTACCTGCAACCCTAACAAATGATAACGCGACATTTGGAAAAGTAGGAGAGTATCTTACAGATAACAAATTGATAGCCGCACAAGTTCCTATTCTTACAGGTGTTCCGACACAAATATGTACTATTACCCTAACTCCGGGTGATTGGGATATGTGGGGACAAGCTTGGTTTATAGGAAATGCTTCAACAATCGTAACACAACTTTCCGCTGGTATTGATCCTACAACAGCAAATATATCAGCCCGTTCTACGCCAGGAACAGCCAGAAGCGATAACAGTCCACAAAGCCCTTATGCTGTGTACGCTGTTGATACGTGGAATTTAGAATTACCCATGCTTAGAAAAAGTGTGGCTGTAAATACACCAATGTTTTTAAATGTTTCTTCTGTATTTAGCGTTTCAACATCAGCAGCATTTGGTTTTATTTCTGCTAGGAGAGCAAGATAGTATGACCCAAAAACTTTCTGGCATGGAAATGATGATGAATTCGCTTCTTCGCGCGGCAGGTTTTGATCCGCAAGAATTGACAAAATCTGTTACTGTAGTGGTGGCGGAAATACAGGGAGGATTGCGCGCGACTGTTGAACGCATGACAGCGATAGAAGCATCGCAGAATTATAACCGGCTATTGTTGGAACATATAATTCGGGAATTGAAAATTCCTCCCATGACGGCTGTCGAAATCCTCCCGCCTGTGTCACAATTGAATTCAGAAAATCACCCGGACAATTAAAGGAGAATTCCTATGAGCGAAGCCCACAGCCAAGCGAATTTCAATCCTGGCAAGTTAACGGTGGACGTTGCCGATCTTTGTAAACAAGTCGCGGATTTGCAAGCCATTGTTACCGGCAAAGAAGGATTTAAGGTTTCCGAAATTGTGGAAGCACTGGATGCCTTGGGCCGTGTTGTGGGCGATTTCCTGCCGCGCGTTGCCAATATCGAAACGATGATTGCTCCTCTTGTTCCGCTCATTCCGGTTCTGGAAAAGCAATTTTCTGGCGAGAGCGCGGGCGAAGGCCATACAATCGCAACCGGCGTTGTAATCCCTGCGGAGGAAATCGGCACGTTTTCCGACACGCCCGTAGCGATTGAAAGCCGCGACCCGCCTGCTTCCGACGCGGTACAGCAACAGCCCGTCCCCGACAACGCCTAGACACTCTATATAAGGGGTATGTTATGAGTGGCGAAGGCAGCCCCGCAGGGGCAATTGAAACGGCAGAAGCGATTGTTGCGGAGGCTGGCGCGCAATCGGCAGAAACGGCGCAAGAGGCTGCGGCAAATGCAATTGCCCTTAGTGGCGTTGCTGCTGCAAATGCAGAAGCCCTAGCGGCGGAACGTGTAGCGGAAACAGAACGGCGCGTAGGTGATGCTCTGAATAATCAGGGCGATGCGGTAGCCGGTCTTATTACGAGGTTTGAGACATGGCAGAACGAAAGCGCTTCACGCTTGACGGCAGCGGAGAGCAGGGCGGAAACAGCGGAGAGAATGGCGGCGGAGAACAGCCAAACAATTCGGGAACTGGTGGAACGGTTGACCCCGCCGCCGCCTTTGCCGGAAGCGCCCCCAGCGGAGACGGTAGCGCCCCCGGAGACGTTGGAGGCAAACGCAAGCGCGGACGCCCGCCCGGTAGTGGAAAAGCCAAGGCGAGCGCATCGGCTTCTATAGACCCGGCTTCTGTAGAAGTTCTTTTGTTCAACGTCCACGCCATGCTTGCGGTTGCTACCGGCATAAATCAGCTTGCGCTTAATCAGACAGAAGCGGGAACGCTGGCGCAATCGGTTTGCCAAGTGCAAGCATTTTACCCCACACATATTAGCGCCAAGTCTCTCGCTTGGGCTAACCTGATTATGGTGGCGGGAAGCATTTATGGAAGCCGTGCGGTTTCCGTTTGGGCGGATCAGCAAGCGGACAATAAACCGCAGCGTCCAGAAGGACCGGCTAACCTCTCTATTGTAAATCCCCAACAGGATCGTCCGTTTAAGTGACAGACATTCGCCAGCCGGATAATTCCCACAGACTTTCGATTGTGGGGCGGACGGGGACCGGCAAGACTACTGCCGGTCTTTTTCAATTATCGCTGCGTAATACAACGTCTTTCCCTTGGGTTCTGTTCAACGCCAAACGCGACCCGCTTATAACGGAAATTTCCAGAATTCCACAGGTTGAACAAATCGGTTTCAAGGACCGGATTGGAAAGCGCGGACTTTATATAATGTCTGGCGACCCGTCCGACTTCAAGAGCGGGGCAATGGAAACGTTTTTACATGGGATACACAGGCGCGGCAAAGTCGGCTTGTACTTAGACGAGGGATACGTTTTTGATCCGCGTTCCGATGCGTTGAATAATATCTACACACAAGGACGCTCTTTAAAAATCCCTGTCATAACGCTTTCCCAACGTCCCTCTTGGATTTCGCAATTCTCTTTTTCGGAAGCCGATTTTATTCAGGCTTTCGATTTGAACCGGAGAGAGGATCAGAAGCGCGTAGAAGATTTTACGCCCTTCGATATGAAAGAGCGCTTGCCAGACTATCACTCCCGATGGTATGACGTTGGGCGTAATAGTAGCTGTGTGTTCAGTCCCGTTCCGCCCGCAGATGCTATCCTAGACAATTTTGACTTTAACCTACGGCCACGTAGGCAAGTCATTTAAGGCGGGGTTTAATATGGACGGGCATACTTTCCTTAGCTGGAACCTCCCCAATCTGCTTTCCGTTTGGATCATCCTTGCGCTAGGCGCAACGCTGGTTATGGGCTTGAAAAAGCTTCACGAAGCCAACAACGGTTAGCCCGATGCTGAACACAGCATTACTGAAAAATCCCGCCAACTATTTCGTTATCTGGACGATGGCGATTATAGGCTGGTTTCTTTTCCGTATCGTCCAACGTGGCCTTCCGGCCATTTCCTCAGAAGAATAGGAGACTTTAAATGGCCGCCGCACAGAAGCAACAGATGAACGTTCAGGACGCGAACAATCTGGCCCGTGGCCTGATCGTCCGCCAGTCTGTGAAAATGACGCAAAACATTTTCAGTCAGACTTTCAATCCGCAGAACATCACACAGGTTCAGGTTCCTTTCCGCAATGTCGGCTTGGTCCTTGGCTTCTGGGTGGACATTCAGATTTCCGCCGCTGATCCGACTTCCACCAACGTCTACAGCCTTACGGCTTTTGGCCCCGCCAACGTGGTGAAGCAGTTTGTTCTTACGGACTTGAATAACAACGTCCGTATTCAAACGACCGGCTGGCATATGCATTTTGTCAATACGGCCAAGAAGGGAGCGCCCTTCTGTGTCGCGCGGACGAATACCAGCTATCCGATTGCCTATGGCGTCAATTGGACAACTGCTTTCGCCGCACAAGCGACCGTGACAAACGGCAATTTCGCCACAGCCATCACCTATATGCGCTATTGGGTTCCTTGCGCGTATTCCGACTTTGATTTGCGCGGCAGCATGTATATGAACGTGGTCAACGCCACGGCATATCTACAGATCAATCTTACGCCCGGCGCGGAAGCGTTTGTTGCGACCGGCGCGAACCCCGTGGGAGCGGTCTACATTGCCACCACCGGAGCGCCTACCTCCAATTGGGGGACAACTTGCACCATTAACGTCTATCAGGTCTATTATGACCAGCTTCCGGTAGGCCAGAATGGTGCCCCGGTTCTGCCGATTGTGGATTTGTCCACCATCTATGAACTGAAAAACACCACCTATACGGGCCTGTCCAGCGGGCAGGATTTTCCAATTCCGTATTCCAACTTTCGCGACTTCCTGTCCACCTTTGCCGTGTTCGACAATAACGGCACGTTGGACACAGGCCAGTTTACTCAGGCTTGGAAACTGCAAAGCGCCAACTTCACCAACATTTTCAATATCTCCGCAAACCTTGCGGCGATACAGGCGCGGAACGAAATTCAGGACGATTTCCCCACGGGCGTCTATTACTTCCCGTCACGCAACAAACCGATTTCCACCGTCCAGTACGGCAATATGGAATTGGTCTTGACGCCCACAGGGGCCATTAACGCGGCTGCCCGTGTTCTTATCGGCTATGAAGATTTTAGCCTTGTGAATACGCTGGTGGGCGCTGCCTCCCTTAATACCGGCTGATAGCCGCCAAACTGTCCGACTATTCGCGGCGGTCTGCGGAACGGGCGCGGCGAACTAATCCGGGGAGGTAGCGATCACCTCCTACCTCCCCGGAGACAGTTTCAAGAGGGAAACGAAAAATGGGAAATGCAGCGCAAGCTTTCAAGGACTTCTGGCAGCGTCCTTTTGACGCCAACGGAAGCGCTGTCCGCTGGTTCCTATTTTTCGGCCTCCTTATCGTTATTGCGATGGCATGGGGCCAAATTATTCGTTTCATAGAGGAAGGCGTATAACATGAACATTCATCTTGGCCTGTTGGGCGCAATCGTGGTTTTGCTGGTGGGCTTCTACATCGGGAAAAAGTATCCCGCGCTGTTCGCGTCCGTTCCGGTGGTGAATTCGGTTCTGTAAGCCTCCGCTTCGCTCCGGGCGTAACTTGGTCCTAACCTCGCTACGCTCAGAAGGACAGTAACGTGCCACAGACTAGCGTCATTTTCTTTTACCTCGCGGCGGGCTTCCTTATCTTTATAACCGCCCGTGGGGAATTGCCCCGGTATATGTCAGTCATTATAGGCTGACATTATGGAGTGTAGCCGTTGCCTTATGCGCTTATCCTCTTTGGATTGCTCCTTACGATAGCGGGAGCGCGCGGCAAGCAGGGGGATTTGTTCACCCTGCTTAAAGGCGATTTCACGGGCAACCGTTCCTTTATCTGGTGGTCCCTTACAATCGTGGGGATTGGGGCTTTAGGCTATGTCCCCGCCACCAAGAAACTAGCCAACACTTTTCTTGCTCTTGTTTTTATCGTCCTTATTCTCTCGAATAGGGGCGTATTCGCGCAATTCATTAGCGCGATTAAATCCGGTCCCGCAGCGGGTCCGGCCAATGACAACAGCCAAGCGAACCCGCTAACCGGCGCGGGAGACGCTTTGAAAGCTGGCAAAGACCTTTTATCTAGCG
>Ga0193692_1000366_pt1 | contig 11316 bp, 7 predicted proteins | sample L3a1metaG_FD_144917 | JGI IMG/M metagenome (GOLD analysis project Ga0193692, IMG submission 144917) | Soil microbial communities from a riparian zone of the East river system, Colorado, United States - L3a1 | ecosystem: Environmental > Terrestrial > Soil > Riparian zone | place: USA: East River... | reverse complement strand
GATCGCTGACCATCGTCTCGGCGGCACTTCTGCTCGCGGTGCGGGATTGCAAAACTTTTCCCGCGGTACAGTGGGGGCGGTTAACTGCACCTTCGCCAACAATCATTGCCTCCATCCGGGCTCCGAAGGTGGCGCCATTTACAACTATTGGATTCTTGGTCTCTTCAATTGCACCTTGACCGGAAATTCGGCGGGCAGTTCCGGCGGAGCGCTACATAACGACGGGCTCTCCTCTAACGTCGTAATCCAAAGTTGCACCATCGTCAGCAACACGGCTCCCGAGGGCTCTGCTATCTACAATAACGGCTTTTTCGGCAACAATGGCATCATCGACATTCAAAACAGCATTGCCGCTGCGAATCTCAACACCGGCGTCGATCAAGTCGAGATTTACAGCGACGCCATTTTCCGATCGGGGGGCTACAATCTGTTCGGGCGCGTGGACCTCAACGGCACTGTCCCTCAGCCAAGCGATCGCGTTGACGTGACTGCCGCAGATTTGCACCTCGGTCCTTTGCAGAACAATGGCGGGCCAACTCCCACTCACGCTCTGCTCTCGGGCAGCATCGCCATAGACGGAGGTGATGCCGGAAGCGACCCTAACTGTCTTCCCACAGACCAGCGCGGCGTCGCCCGCCCACACTATGCAGCTTGCGACATCGGCGCCTTCGAAGCCGACCAGTTGCCACCCGTCCTCTCCGCATTTCCTGGCCCGCATACTTTCTGTGGCTCGACGGGATCAGAGACCGTCAACCTCTCTTTCTCAGTGCGCGATCCCGATGGAGACGGCATCACGATCCTCTGGTTTGTGAATGGGATCGCTTACCAAACGAACACGATAGCTGCCGGACAGGCATCACTCGACGGCGCCATCGTTTCATTTACAGCGATTTATCCCACAGGCACTCACTCGGTCGCGATCTTCGCGTGGGATGGAAACTCTGACCCCGTTACCGCCGTTACCGAAATTGTCGTTGGCGACTCCGTTCCACCGACCATTGCTTGTCAGACAAATATGGTGATGAGCGCCGAGCCGGGCAAATGCTCCGCCGTCGTGAACTTTGGTTTGCCTGCTGCCTCGGACAACTGCGGTCTTTCGAGCGTGGCCTGCTATCCGGCTCCGGGGAAACCGTTTCCGGTTGGGAACGCGCAGGTCACCTGCACCGCGACGGATATCGCCGGAAACAAAAGCAGCTGCTCCTTCAATGTGACCGTGGTCGATCGTGAAGCTCCACGTATTGGGAGCATATCGGCCAGTCCGACGCTCCTTTCACCCGCCAACCATCAAATGGTTCCAGTCGTGGTGCGTGTATCAACCAGCGACAATTGCAGCGCAGTCACCTCGCGAATCATTGGCGTCTCCAGCAGTGATCCGATTTCAGGCGGGTCTCCTGCAGACCGGTCGCCCGACTGGCAGATTACCGGCCCTCTCACTCTCCAATTGCGGGCTGAACAATCCCGTCCAAACGCGGCTCGGACTTACACGATAACAGTCGAGTCGCGCGACGCCTCCGGGAATGTTGCAACCCGAAACGTAAATGTCGTTGTCCCGGCGCACGGTTCCAAATCCTAAAAGAACCCGACTACTTCTTTTTCTTGAACTGGTCGAGCAGGTCGAGCGGGTTAAACCCGCCCGGTGCGTTAGTGCGGTTGGCGTTCGTGTTCGTATTACTCGGAATGTTCGTGGATTGATTCGCGGCCGCAGGACGATTGGTATTGCCGCCACCAAGAATATGGCTGAGGCCCTGCACGATATTTCCACCCTGGTCGGCCGGCAATTTGCCTCCCAGCTTGTCGAGCACCGTTCCCGCAATCGCGCGCGTATTCAGATCGAGCTTGGGCTTAGGTGCTTTGAGCGTGCCGGTCACCTGGATGAAATCAGGCAGTGCAACGTAAGGCTGATTTTCGGGCGTGTTTTGTGGCGCAATCCGCCAGCGAACGTCGCAATGACAAATGCATCGGCCAATGTTCAAACGTGGATTGCATCAAGTCATCGGTGATGTTCACGTCGCCCTTTGACTCTGCGACGAACGCTTCACTGATCAACCGGAGCTGAGTGACTGAAACTTTTCCATTCCCGATATGAGCGTCGGTGAAGAACTGGTTCACAGGGCTATCGAGCAGTTCGGGCGCCTGGAGAAAAGCTGCGATCGGCGTGAGAAACCCACGTAGTTGCGGGTTCACAATCTGGATGTTGGCATTCGTGAAGTTTAAGCCAAGCTGGCCAGCCAAAGTTTTTTTCATGCTGGTTCCCGTCACGCCCGCGCCGGTCACCTTCAATTGTGAGACCAGTTCGCCTTTGTACATTCCTCGCTTTTGTGGGACAAAGCTGTTCGCGATCGGCTCAATGGGAATTCGCTGCGCGTCAAAATTGACATCATATCGATAACCGGCAACGGAGAGATCGAGTGCGATCTTGCTGGTGATTGGCGCGCCATTCACGGCCAGTCGAAGCGGATCGATCGTCACGGCTGAGCGATCGAGCTTGATGTTGGTTTGGAAATTGGTGATTTCCAGTTCCCGGAGATAAAGGCGGCCGATATTTGCATCCACGACGAAATTTTTGACCGGCAAGTTGACCGGATCCGGTTCCTTTTGAGGCTGCGAAGGAGCCGTCGTTTCGCCTGGCGAAGGCGTGGTGGGGCTCGCGGGACCGGCCTTGGCCTGTTCTTCCGCTGATTTTCCGGAGAAGAGATCGTAATAACGTGTGACGTCGAGGGCATCCGCCGCCAGTTTGATGTTGCCGGTGATTGCGTTGCTGTCGCGCGTGTCAATCCTGCCGGTGAGGTGCAGTTCGTTCTTTGCTTTCTGGGTCGGCGTAAGGTTCGCCTGGACCTTCCGCAATTCCAGAATCTTGTTTTCCATCGCCGCGTCGACACTGAGGCGAGCTTCCAGCGCCGGCTGGCGAGTAGGGTTCTTTGGATCCACGACCACCAGATTCGCCAACTGCAAATCTGCCTTCACAGCCGCGTTGCTTCCATCGAGCCGTGCCGATGCTGTGGAATTGAGTGAGACGCTTTGGAGTTTCTTCTCGTGAAGCATCGACTCCAGAAAAGGCCGCAGACCATTTTGGTTAAAGTCCGCAAGCTTGAGATCGAATTGGCCGTTTTTGCGGTCGAGGTTATAGTTGCCCGCTACACTGAAAGTGCCGCCCGAATTAGCCCCTGAGGTGACCTTCCCATCGGCTTTCCGAATCTGCAATTGCTTGCCTTGGATAGTTACGTCCACGTCCATGGTGCTACCGAATCGGTCGAACCGATAAGTGCCATAGCGCCCCGTGAAATCGGCGAGTGAAAGGTTTCCGGTAACCGTTTCCGCTTCCCCGGACTTCGTAATTCGCCCATTCAAACCGAGCTTGCCCGAAGAAGCGTTCGCATTCGTTTCACCAGCGAGCTTCATCAGCCCCGGCAACGCCGCATCGAGCACCACCCGCATATCAGCCGACCTGGAGCTGTTATCGTACTGACCACCTCCGGAAAGATTGAGCATCGGTTGATTCTGCTGTGTGAGGTTCAGTTTGTAGTTTGCCAAATCGAACTTTTTCAGGTCAGCGGCAGTACCTTGAGCCGTGAGAGTTCCACCCACGTTGGAAAGCACATTGCTGCCAAACGTGACAGATAGATTTTGCAAATCAGATGAAGTATCGAACGCCAACAGCTTGCCAGATTGCTGAGAAGTAACCTTCAGGTTGAGTCCGATAACTCCCGCTGGCGCAACATCCCCAAGGAATGGCTTCCAATCAGCGAGGTTCAAACCGGTAATTGCGAGGTTGAATGCCGAATCGCCGGTCGCCGGCGTCGAATCACCCCAGGAAACTTTCATCGGCGCCGTTAACTGGCCGCGCAAAAGTTGCCGTCCCGCCTGCAATCCGGTGAGATCAAGAGTTTGGATGTTTGCCGATTTGGCGTCACGATCTACCGTTACATGGTAGGCGGAGTGCAGGTCGAGCACGGGTGTCGTCTGTGCACCTTTCTTCACGGTCATTTTCGCAACATCCAATTGTCCGGCAGCGGTGATGATCGAGCCGCCCTTGGCAAATTCGATCTGATTCGTGCTATCGAGGGTAGTGGAACCGAAATCGAGCCCCTTACCCGCCCCAACCAGATTGAGCAATTTGCGATCGATGGAGGCGATTTCCACACGCACTTTGCCTTCCATTTTCGACGAGTCGAACGGACCTTGCGCGCGGATTTCGCCCAAGGCATTTCCTGATTGCTGCAGCTTCAGTGCGAGCTGCCGAATGTCAGTTGGTGTAAGGTCAGCATTGAGGTCGGCCGAGACGCCGGAAAGGTCCTGGAGCGAGCCGGCAGCATTCTGGACCGCGAGTTCCATTGCTCCTTTCAGGGAGCCAGGAGCCAGATCCTCTTTGAGGGCGAAGTCGAAACTTCCGTTGAGCTTCGCTTGCATCGATGCGTTCGTTCCGGGAGACGGCTGCTGGTTATTGATCGTGACGTTGGCTCCCACTTGCATTTTGCCGCTCTGCCCATTTTGCAAATTGTTCAACGTCAGGTTCAGGTTGGAAATCTCGGTGAAATCGCGTCCACCGCCCTTGAGATTTTTGATCTGGCGTACGGTTGCATTCCGCAACTCAACTTGTTGGATATCGATTTTGGGAGGCTTGGATCCTTTCGATTCTTTAGACGGCTCCTTTTTCTCCTCCTTCTTGCCTTTGGTCAGTGGATCAAGGTTACTTGTGCCATCCGCGTTTTGAATGATTTGAATCACCGGAGAAACGATTTCGACCTTTTGCACAGCGATATCGCCATGGATCATCTTCATCAGACTATAGGTGGCATCCACATCCTCAGCGCTCAGCAGCGGCTCATTGCCAGTCGTGACGACTTTGAGATTCTGGAACCGGACGTGAGAAAAAGGACTGATCGATGCGTGTTCCGTCGTGATGGTCGCGTTCATTGACTTGGAAACGCGCGGCAAAATGACAGATTTGACAAACCCTTCGCTGGTGCCAACGAAGTAGGCCACGACCAATAGCAGGACAATAATCCCGAGAATCGTCCCAAAAATCTTTAACCCGCGCCGCCGCTTACGAGGGGGAGGCGCCGTTCTCTGCTCGTCCATAAACAACTCCAGTAAGAATTAACCTACAGCCCGCGTGACGAGCCGCTCCTTCTTCGTAAACTGAAGCCCAGCCAAGCGCAAGGGAGAGATGAACCCGAGATTGGCTAAATTCACGTTCAACAAAGACTTGTATCGGCCCTTTGGAGAGGGAAACTCGGGAGATCGCATGAAAAAGCTCCTCTTGCTGCTTTGCATTTGCCAGGGACTGGCCGGTACACCTCTTTCAGCAGAATTACGCGTCGGCGTCGCGAGCAGGAGCGTCACACCTGACCCCCTCCTGCCTGTGACAGGGGGCGTAGGCTCTTCGCAGGCCGTCTCAAACAAACAAGGCGAATTGGAAGTGCGGGCACTCGTTTTGGCAGACGAGAATACCCGCGTAGCGATTGTGAGCTGCGATTTCCTTGGCTTCCCTTCCCTGCTCGGCAACAAAGTGCGCGCACAGGTAAAGGAGATTCCTGCGCAGAACATCCTGATCGGCGCGTCACATACGCACAGTGCTCCCGATTGCTACGGTTTCCCGGACAGCACGGGCAAATCATCGGTCGATCTCAAATATCTCGAGAGCGTTTGTGCGAAAATGGCCGAGGCCATCAATGAGGCAGCCTCACACTTGCAAACGGCGACGTTGAAAATTGCCACCGCGGAGGCGAAAGGGAAAATCGCCTACAATTATTATGCGGAGCAATTGTACGATCCGCGATGTCATGTCATCCAGGCGATCGGCTCGGATAAAAAACCTCTCGCCACGCTCGTGAACTACGCCATTCATCCGGAAGTGATCGGTTCGCGCGCCGGTATTTTGAGTCCCGACCTAATCGGACCCCTGCGTCAACGAATCCAGGAAAAAGGCGGCGGCTTCGGCATTTTCATGAACAGCGCACAAGGGGGAATGGTAACAGCCGACAATCGCGCGGGAAATGGAAAGGAGAATCGCGATTGGGCCGAGTGCACGCGCATTGGAAATCTGCTGGCCGATGAAGCGCTCCGCATCGCGCAGAACGCGCCGGTGCAAAAATCACCAAAGCTTTTTTGCGCTGCCAAAACAATCACCTTCCCCGTCGATTCGCCATTGCTTCAGGCCGTGATGAAAGGATCGCCGCTCGGCTATCCAACGAACGATCTGCAGCATGTTTCCACACAGCTGAACGTCCTCAATATTGGGAGCGCGCAGATCCTGACCATCCCCGGTGAAGCGCTGCCGAATATCGGGTATTATCTGAAACGCAAAATGCACGGCGAAAATAACCTCCTGTTCGGCCTTACAAATGATGCCTTTGGCTACATCCTGACCAAGGTCGATTGGGGAAGTTTCAAACGCTACAGCTACGTCTCCAAAACATGTCTCGGCGAAATGACCGGCGAGATTCTGATCGAGGAAGGATTGAAATTCGTTGATTCCTGCCCACGTCCGGAAGCACTCGCCGCGAAATAGCAGCCGAAGCGCGGGACGTCCCGTGCTCCGTGACAGTGGAATCGCCAGAAGGCGTTTTGGTAGGTCCGCGATATGCTCTGTTGAACCGTGCGGTTGAGCGGTTTGGACACGCTGGAAAGCCGGCCGAATTGACACAAACGTTTGGCCTATGATACTTTCCGCGTGAGCTACTCCGTATGAGTTCATACCTGAATCAACAGGTCCTGGTGCTGAATCGGCTGTGGCAGGCGGTAAATGTCTGTTCAGCCAAGAGAGCTTTGACGCTCCTGTTCGAAGGCCGCGCCCAGGTGGTGATGAACAACAATGACGGCTCCTTCCAAACCTTCAATTTCAACGAGTGGCACGATTTTTCGCAGCAAGAGCCTCATCCTGAAAGTGTTCATACGATTTCGTTCCGGATCCGCATTCCACGAGTGATCCTGCTGGTGCTGTTCGATCGCTTGCCAAAGAAGGAAGTGAAGTTCACCCGGCACAACATTTTCGAGCGCGACCAAAACACCTGCCAATTCTGCGGCAGCCAATTTGATCGCAAAGATTTGAATCTCGACCACGTCATTCCGCGCGATCGGGGTGGCCCGACGACGTGGGAAAATATTGTCTGCTCCTGCATCGCGTGTAATACGCGCAAAGCCAACCGGACGCCGAACGAAGCGGGGATGCATCTCATCCGCAAGCCGAAGCGGCCCAAGTGGCGTCCCTTCGTCCAGATCAACTTCGGGTTCCAACACCACGACAGCTGGAAGCATTTCCTCGATCTAGCCTACTGGAACGTGGAGCTGGGAGACTAGCCGTTTGCTAAAGCTTCGGCGCGACAACTCCCTGGAAGTGCGCGTAAGTGCGCGAAGATCATCGGACGGGAGTCAGGAGTGATCTTTTTTTCAAAAAAAATAATTTTAGCCGCTAAAAGGCGCTTAATACCGCTAGATACCGCGATGGGGCCTTTTTCATAAGGAGACACGGAGAGGCGATAGACGACGTCGGAACGCAAGGGCGGAGGGGGACGAAAAATATTCGTCGGACTTAACCGTGCGCAGACTGGCTTGCCGTTTCACGGCGAGGGAGAATTCACACCACCTGGCCCGCGGGCGTTGCCCACGGCTACGATGGTTCAGGTCTTCGACCTGACCAACAGGGGACTGGACGCCCTACCCCCCGTCCGCGACTGGGTTAAGAGTCGCGGACAGGGTCCATGCGTGGGCGCGAGCAGCTTCGCTGTGCGGTCCTGCTTACTTAAGATTTCAAAGAACACCGACGACGATAAACGCCGCCTTATTTTCGATTTTACGAACCTGGATTTACGACTTCACCCAGATCGCAAAGCGATAATCAATCTGAGAGAAGTTAACAGGGGATCAGAGAGATGTCTGGCCCGGGTGAGCTCGGTGAACCGTATGAGCGCGTTGAGGTAAAAGCTCCCGTTGAGACGGGTGAGCAAGAATTTTGTTTACAACCAGAATTTCGACCGCGAATCGAGGCAACCGGACGCGTGTAGAATCTCAGGGCTTGGATTTTGCTGATTCGATCAGCTCCCAGAATTTCGGGTTTTGCTGCAAAGCTTCATCCTCTTTGACCGGCAGAGACGAGCGATAAAGAAAGTCCTTGAGAGAGTTCTTGCTGAGAATACGGTGGATCACGAGACCAAGTTCGTGCCGCTCGAAATAGATCCGATAATCACCGATGCGGAAGCGGTGCAGAATCTTGCCGGTCCGCTCGAGCTTGCCGAACCGTTCCAGGTCGGTGCTCATCACTTCCTGAGGGAGCCCGCGGAATTCACCCAGGATATTCAATTGAAGCTCCTTGGGCATTCGCGCGAGCTCTGCCGCGCTGGTCGGATTAAAGATGATTTGAAATGGCCGCATCGAAGCCGAAGGTTTAAAGGCTCTCCCGAACAGTTAAAAGCGTAAAATTCCTGAGAAAACGTGGGAAGTGGTAGCCCGTACGGGAATCGCACCCGTCTTTCAGCCTTGAGAGGGCCGTGTCCTAACTGATAGACGAACGGGCCACGCCTTGCATACTTAATAGGATTTCTCGGAAACTTGTCAAATAAGATGCGGCCTTCGGCCTCAGTCGGGAATAAATTCAAGGCCGTATTCCATTTGCCAAATACTTCATTCTCTGGCAACTAAAGGCGTTCTCAAATGAAAGGCCTTAGCTCAATTTTCGCCGCGCTGCTGGCGGTGGTCGTCTCTGGATGTTACGACAAAGCAGATAGTTCGACGTCGAACCTTCCGCTCCTCCGCACGCACTTTGCCGGAATGACGCAGGTCATCCAAGGCACAAACGCCTCAAAACTGCGGGATGTATGGGCACTGCCAGCATCGCAGGACGTCCGGAAACAGGCGCTCGACAAAATCTCAAGTGCCCCCTTTCAACTGTGGCAAAAGTCTCTGCCGGCTGGCGCCCAGAATAATGCGAAGCTGCTTCGTCCACTATTGGACGATCTTGTCACGGCTGAATCGTTCATTGAACTGAACGGCGCCAAGGCACAATTTGACTCGGTCATTGCGGCCCAATTGGACGACCAACGCGCCCATCTCTGGAGCACGAACCTCTGGCAGACTGCCATGGCCTGGAAATTCCCTGCTCCAAAACCGTTGGCAACTGGTTCTGGCTGGGAAACCCACGCCAACGGCATCACGTTACAGTTTCAGGAGCAGAAAAACTGGGTGCTGCTCGGCTGGTCCGCCGGAAAGCTCAAAGCGATTGCAACCCTCGCAGAGACCGCTGTGAAATCAGGACGTCCGATCCCCGCATCCATGGGCTCGATTCTCGAACTGGACGCCGATTTCCCTGCTATTTCCCGGTACAATCCATTGATCGCCAAGTTTCACCTGCCCGTGTCGCAGTTCATAATTTCGCCCCATCGCGACGGCGAATACTTAAGAACCGAAGGCAAATTCATCCTGGCCCAGCCGCTAAAGTGGAAATTCGAACCATGGAAGATCCCCACGAACCACATTAGCGACCCACTTGTGAGCTTTACGGTCGCACAACCCATTGCCGCAGCTTTGGAGTCGATTCCAGGGTTTCGCGATCTTGGAATCGTCAAAACACCGACGCAGGTGTGTGGATGGTCACAGGGTTCAGGTACGTTCCGAACCTATTGGGCTTTTCCTTCGCCGGATGCCAGTAATACTCTGCATCGCGTTGGACCGAAACTCGAAGGCTTCATAAAGCGATTCCTGGAAAAACCACCCGGCGGCCTCATTGATGTAACAAACCGCTCGCAGATCGTCTGGCAGGGCCTGCCCCTGATGATACCTTCTCTTTCTGCTATTTCGAGTGGCGATTCAGATTATATCCTTGCTGGCCTGCTGCCGCCCGCGCCGACAACAAAACAGGCGCCGCGTGAGTTGCTGGCGCAATTTGAAGGTCGAACAAATCTTCTCTCCTATGATTGGGAAATCACAGAGAACCGCCTCACACAGGCGAAGCTTCTTTATCAGATTGTCGATATGACGCATCTGCGAACACTCGTCGGCACTAATGCCCCCACCGCGAAATGGGTTGAGCAGGCGGCGCGAAAGCTCGGCAACACAGTAACCGAGGTGACCCTTGATTCTCCGAAGGAGCTCAAGCTTGTTCGCAAGTCTCCCATGGGTTTGACCGGATTTGAACTGGCCTCAGTTTTGCGATGGATGGATTCGCAAGGATTCCCTTTGGACTACCAACCGCCTCCGCCCGCCAAACACACACCACCGGCTCCAAAAATTCCTGCCAAGTAGGCAGACGCTACGCCTCTCGGGACTCGAAGATTAGGCACTTGGCAGCGTGATTTCTTTGAAAATCGTTGCCTTTCACCTGGCCAACATGTGATACTCGGTCGTCCCTGAATGCCAAAATGCGTTTTATGATCGTGCGTGTACTCTCCCTATTTGTTAACTTTTTCGCAATTGCATCTACCCTCGTTGCAGCCACTTCGACCTTTGCTCAGTCGGTTGTAACGCAGCAGAATTATCCCGGTCTCATTGTTTCTGGAACCGCCGGATCTAATTACGCGATTCAGTATGTAGATGCAGTCTCAAATGTTTTCAACTGGGCTACGCTGACGAATATCACTTTGCAATCGGCCCCTGTCGTTTGGATCGATGCTGCGGCGGGCGATGCACAGAAAAGATTCTACCGGAAAGAAGGTGTAGACTTATCGATCCGGAACTACATCGGATTGACCATCACGGGCACACCGGGTTCAACCAACCTGATTCAATACACTGATCTTCAAGCTGATACGAATACATGGACAACGCTGACCAATCTTGTTTTGCCCACGAGTCCCTACCTATTCTTTGATACCGTTTCGTCACCAGGCAGGCGACGATATCGCGCGGAAGACTTGGCGCGCCCACCGGTGATCACAAGCAGTGCGAGGGCTCTGGGCCAGGTTGGAACGCCGACGACTTATCAAATCACAGCGCATTCATACATCCCGATCACAAGTTACGATGCTTCTGGGTTGCCCGCTGGGATGAACATCGACACCTCGACCGGCATCATTTCAGGTTCGGCTGCTGCCGAAGGAACGAATTTGGTCACGATCATTGCACGAAACGCTACCGGTCCAGGAAGCGCTACTTTGAGGCTCAGTATCCGCCGATCGTTGGCGACAGAAATGGCTTCGATCCCTGCCGGCACATTTCTCATGGGAAGTCCCACGACGGAGGCAGGCCGATCGGCAAACGAAGGGCCACAGACCCAAATTGCAATCACTCATTCGTTTTCAATCGGAAAATATGAAGTCAGCCAGGAAGAGTACTCAGCAGTTGTGGGCGTAAATCCGAGTTCCTTCAAGGACGATCTCAAGCCCG
>Ga0193692_1000365_pt1 | contig 11324 bp, 12 predicted proteins | sample L3a1metaG_FD_144917 | JGI IMG/M metagenome (GOLD analysis project Ga0193692, IMG submission 144917) | Soil microbial communities from a riparian zone of the East river system, Colorado, United States - L3a1 | ecosystem: Environmental > Terrestrial > Soil > Riparian zone | place: USA: East River... | reverse complement strand
CCTGCACAGCCGTCGTACTCGGGCCGGGGTTGGCTTCCAAGGAATTGCCTCCGCTTTTCCGCGAATTCGCACGGAAACTATGGCAGGAATCGAACCTTGCAGTCGTCGCCGACGCCAGCGCATTGGAGTGGCTGCCCACCGGACCGTGTCCGAATAATGCGCTACGCGTGATCACACCGCATCCCGGTGAAGCAGCGCGGATGCTCGGAGTTACGTCCGCGGAAATTCAAAACAGCCGACCGACAGCGCTGCGGGAATTATCAGGGAAATGGGGCGGCTGCTATGTCGTTCTCAAAGGGCACCAAACAATGATCGGCCGGGCGAAAGAGGAACTATTTGTGAACTGTTCAGGCAACCCGCACCTGGCGCAAGGTGGCAGCGGCGACTTGCTGGCCGGTTACATAGGAGGACTTCTCGCCCAACCCGCATTGCAGAAAACAGCGGGCAAGACGATTCAATACGCTGTTTGGCAGCATGGCGCGGCCGCGGACATGCTTTCTTTAAACCGGCCAAATTGGACGATTGAAGAGTTGGCGGAAGTGCTTGGAGCCGCGCCGGCCCCATAAGCTTTACTCGCCCTCCACACCGAGGACCACGAACTCACCTTGCCAAAGCCCGTTTTGACACAATCTCCCGGGAAATTTGCTTTCCATGAGCGGAAGCCGTTTGTTATCCAGTGGCGATGATTCAACGCTGGATATGGCTTGTGATGCTTTGTCTTTCAAGCCTTGGCGCCTCCGCAGCCAGTTATGAACTCGCGGGCGGCCAAACGCTTACAGGCGAGCCGATCTCCGCCAGTCCCCAGGGGCTCGTAGTGAAAAGAGACGATGGTTCTTTTGCGCCCCGTGTTCCGTGGACGAACTTTACGCAGAACGCTTTGCGGCAACTGTCCCAGAACGCTAAGGCAAAGCCCTTCGTTGAGCCGTTCCTGGAAACCGAAGAAGAACTGGCGTCTCGCAAAGCCGCGCAGGAGATCACCGTTAAACCGGTAACCCGGCTGGAACGACCCGATTTTCATGGAGGAATTGGCGCTCTATTCAGGTCGCCCCTCAGCATGACCTTATTGTTGCTGGTCTACCTGGCGAACCTTTATGCGGGCTTCGAAGTGGCCATTTTCCGCAATTATCACATCGGGATCGGAATCGCCATTGCCGCCGTTGCACCGATTATTGGTCCGGCTATTTTTCTATGTGTGCCCCGGCGAATGGCGGTGGTGCACGACCAGCAGGAGGGAGAACAGTTGGCAGCAGAACATCATGCGGAACATATTGTCATGCCCGGACAGGAAGTTGAGGAATCGACGGGGGCGGCACCTCCCCCGGTGCCCTCAGGTCCGGCATTGCCGCAGCCGATAATATATCAACGAGGTCATTTCTCGTTTAATCGCAGGTTTTTTGAGACCAAGATGCCCGGTTTCCTGCGGATGGTTCCGAGCGAATCGGAGAAGGATATGTTGATTCATGTGAAATCGTCACGGGGCGACTATGTGGCAACGCGGATAGCGAAATTGACCCCGAACGAAGTCTATTTTCACGTGTCCAAGGGGGGTGCGTCGCAGGATGTCGTGATTCCCTATACCGAGGTGGCCGAAGTGCAGATTCGGCACAAAGATTGGCAGTAAGGGTCTCGCGGTATTGTCCTCTGATCCAGGGCAGCAAACAAAATTGAGGTTATGAAATATCGAACGGTGTTGTTATTCGGGGCTCCCGGTTCGGGAAAAGGAACTCAGGGCAAAATCCTGGGGTCCATTCCAAACTTCTTCCACTTCGCCTGCGGAGACGCCTTCCGCAATCTGCGGATCGACGATCCGCTCGGCCGTGTGTTTATCGAATACTCCAGCCGCGGACAACTCGTGCCCGCCGAGCCCACCATCACTCTCTGGGCCAAGAACATCCAGGCCAGCACGCTAGACGGAGAGTTCAACCCGGAACGCGACACACTCGTCCTCGACGGTATTCCGCGCAATGTGGAGCAGGCCCAGATGTTAAAGGACACCCTCGACGTAAAGGCGCTCTTCAATCTTACATGCGCCGACATGAATAAGATGATCGAGCGGCTGCAACGCCGCGCCTTGCGCGAAAATCGCCTGGATGATGCAAACCTGGAAGTCATCAAGAAGCGGCTCGATACCTATGATATGGAGACACGGCCGGTGCTTGATTATTACGGGCCGAAGATCGTTCACACGATCGATTCGACCGAATCCCCGTTGAACGTGCTGCGCGGGATCCTGAACATTCTCGGGTCACTAAAATAATTTTCATTTCCACGGCCGCGACGCCGGAGGAACATTCCGTCATGCGCGTCGTTTTCATGGGCACAGCTGAGTTGGCCTGCCCAATTCTTCGTGCGCTTCACCGCAGCTTCGAGGTAGCCGCCGTCGTTACACAGCCGGACAAGCCTCGCGGACGAAACCTTGAATTGCAGTTCCCCGCCGTGAAGCAGGCGGCTTTGGAACTTGGCCTTCCTGTCCTTCAACCAAACAAAGCGCGCGATCCGGAGTTTGTCGGCGCTTTGAAGCAAATTGAGCCGAAGTTGATCGTCGTGGTAGCATACGGACAAATCCTTCCGCCAACCGTGTTAACCATTCCACCGTTGGGATGCGTCAACGTGCATACCTCCCTCCTGCCGAAATATCGTGGAGCGGCCCCAATTCAATGGGCCATCTTGAATGGTGAAAGCAAGACGGGCGTAACCATCATGAAGATGGATGAAGGATTGGACACGGGACCAATCCTGGCGATGCATGAAACTAAAATTGAGTCCGCCGACACCTCACAAACTCTTCACGATCGCCTTGCGGAAATGGGCGCCGAATTAATCGTTCCAACGATTCGCGAGTATGCTGCCGCACGGATTCAACCTCAAACGCAACCAGGCGAGGGAGCTTCTTACGCCCGCAAGATCACGAAAGAGGATGGCCGAATTGACTGGGCCAGGCCTGCGAAGGATATCTGGAACCGAGTGCGGGCATTTACGCCCTGGCCGGGCGCCTACACGTTCCAGCCTGGTGAAGGCAAACCAAAGCTTCTAAAAATCTGGCAAGCGGAATTACACGCGGGCACGGCGAAGCCGGGCGAAGTTCTGGAGGCCGGCAAGGGCGGTATCGTAATCGCATGCGGCGATGAAGCATTGCGCATCACGCAATTACAGCGGGAAGGCGGGCGACGTGTCACCGCCCAGGAATTCATTTCTGGCGCGAACCTTCGCGCGGGTGAAATGCTGGGTTAGCTTAGCGCGACTGGCGGCGCTTAACTTTGAGTTGCGCGAGGGAATGCGCCAGCGCGGCGCTCACCATCGCAGACTCTTCATCGTTGAGGCGTTCAGACAGGCGAGCCTCGGCACGACGCCGGGCTTCCTCGGCTTTCGCTTCGTCGATGCTTTCAGCGCGGATCGCCATATCCGTCAATATCGCCACACGATCGGCGGTGATTTCGACAAAACCTTCCCCAATCGCCAGAAAATAGTCGCGACCATCTTTGCGAACAGCGACTTCCCCTGGCACTACCTGGGTCATGAGCGGCACGTGCATTGGGAAGATACCCATCTCTCCCTCCAGACCCGGAAGCGTGACCATATCCACTTCTTCCGAGTAGGTCTTCGCGTCCGGAGTGACAATTTCGAGTTTGAGTCGGCCAGCCATAAGCGCGGATCAGCTTTCCTTGATTTCGTCGATGCCACCCTTCATGTAGAAATTACCTTCGGTCACTTCGTCGTGCTTGCCTTCGAGGATCTCTTTGAAGCCGCGAACCGTTTCGGCAACGGGGACCTGTTTGCCTTCGCGCCCTGTGAAGACCTGGGCCACGGTGAACGGCTGGCTGAGGAAACGCTGGATCTTGCGAGCGCGGAAGACCGTGAGCTTATCGTCGGGCGAAAGCTCATCCATGCCGAGAATGGCGATGATGTCCTGCAGGTCTTTGTAACGCTGCAAAACGCGCTGGACACCGCGAGCCACGTCGTAGTGTTCCTGGCCAACAATTTCGGCCGCCAGCGCGCGCGAGTTGGACGCCAGCGGGTCGACGGCAGGGAAAATGCCCAACTCAGCAATCGAACGTTCCAACACGATCGTTGCATCGAGGTGCGCGAAGGTCGTGGCCGGAGCGGGGTCGGTGAGGTCGTCCGCAGGGACATAGACAGCCTGGAAAGAAGTGATCGAACCTTTCTTGGTCGAAGTGATTCGTTCCTGGAGGTCACCCATCTCGGCGGCCAACGTCGGTTGGTAACCGACGGCGCTCGGGGTGCGGCCGAGCAGGGCGGACACTTCGGAGCCCGCCTGCGAAAAGCGGAAAATGTTATCGATGAAGAGCAACACGTCCTGGTTCTTCTCGTCACGGAAGTATTCCGTGATCGCAAGACCGGAAAGCGCAACGCGGAGACGCGCGCCCGGCGGCTCGTTCATCTGGCCGAATACCAGCGCAATCTTCGATTCGCCGAGATTGTCCTGCTTGATGACGCCAGCTTCGGACATTTCGTGGTAGAGGTCGTTGCCTTCGCGCGTGCGTTCACCCACGCCGGCGAAGACAGAAACACCACCGTGCAGCTTGGCGATGTTGTTGATCAATTCCATGATGACGACGGTTTTCCCGACACCCGCGCCACCGAATGCGCCGACTTTGCCACCCTTCAAAAACGGGCAGATCAGGTCGATGACTTTGATCCCGGTCGTCAGCACCTGCGGCGAAGTGGACTGATCGACGAGCGGCGGAGCGGGACGGTGAATCGGGTAACGCTTGTCGGCCTTGGCCGGACCGCGCTCGTCCACCGGATTGCCGGTCACGTCGAAGACACGACCCATGACTCCATTGCCAACCGGCATCGAAATCGGTGCGCCGCTGTCGGTAACTTCGTAGCCGCGCTTGAGCCCCTCGGTGCTGGACATAGCAACGGTGCGAACCCAGTTGTCGCCAAGATGCTGCTGTACCTCGAGAGTGAGATGGTTTTTGGTTCCCTCCACGGTGAAATCGACCGTGAGCGCGTTGTAGATGGCGGGGAGGTTGTCGGTAAACTCAACGTCTACGACCGGCCCGATGACTTGAACGATTTTTCCTTTGCTCATGATGGTAAAAATGTGGTTAGCCCATTGCCATGGCGGCGCTGGTGATTTCCAAAAGTTCCCTGGTAATGTTGCTCTGGCGCAGCTTGTTGTATTCGAGAGTGAGGTCCTTGATCAGCTGCTTGGCGTTGTCGGTTGCGTTCTTCATCGCGACCATGCGTGCGCTGTGTTCACTGGCTTTGGCTTCCAACAAAATCTGATAGACCTGGTAATTCAGGTAGTGCGGCAAAAGAGCGCCGAGAACCTCGGCTGCGCCGGGTTCAAACAGATATTCTGTCGTGCTGGGGGCGGCATCTCCGGTATCCGCATCATGCAATCCGGCAGTGACCGCTTTGATCTCAGACACTGGCAGGAAAGGGCGGGCTTCCGGTTTTTGGTTCAGCGTGGAAATATAATTCGTGAAGAGAATGTCGACTGCATCCACTTCGCCGCGCGCAAAAAGGTCCTGGGCAAATCTCGAGATCGCACGGGCCTCAGCAAACATCGGCGAATCCTTATAGGTGAATTCAGCGGCGAGCTTACGCTTGGTGCGCGCAATAAATTGAGAGCCTTTGCGACCCGCCGCCACGTAAACCGTGGTGTCCTTATCGAAACGCGCGGCTTCGCGAACGAGGTTTGAATTCAATGCGCCGGCGAGCCCTTTGTCACTGCTGATGAGGATGACGCCGCGTTTCTTAACGTCGCGCTTCTCAAGCAGTGGGTGCGTGAAATCGCCCGCATTCCGGCTGACTTGCGCCAGCACACTGTTCATCAAGGTGGCATAAGGGCGCCCCGCCAGCGCCGACTGCTGCGCTCTGCGCATCTTCGCGGCAGCCACCATTTGCATCGCCTTGGTGATCTGGGCGGTGTTCTTGATCGACTTGATGCGGCGGCGTATGTCGCGTGTACTGGGCATGGATTAAAATGAGGTAACAGTTCGATAACGGCGCGCGCCTTCTTTTACGTGAAATCCTATTTCGCGGCGCTTTTGTTCATCGGGCGAGTCATTCAGCAATTGGCGAATGGCGTCAAAAACGGTTTTGATGGCGTCATCGTTCGCATCGAGGCGCCTTTCCAACTCCGCGAACTTGACCGCAAGTTGCTTGTTACTTGCGAGCATTTCGCGCAAATGCACAAAGGCACGGACGACTCGGACGCTGGCTTCCACAGCGACCGGGCTTTTGAGAACAGACGCCAGCATAATGGCGCCATGCTCGGTAAAAACCCGCGGAAGGTGCTGACGACCAATAGGTTCCGGTTTCAAGATCACAATTTGTGATCTTAAAATCGTAAGTTCCTTGCGTACAAGCTGAAACGCAAAGTCGGCAGGGAATCTTTCACTATTTCGCTTAAGCGCTTGATTCAGAGCAGAAGTTGAAACGCCGTAGATTTGAGCGAGATCGGCATCGAGCATAACCCTTTGCCCCCGGAGAAAATAGATTCTCTCCTCAAGCAAAGATGCTGTTGTTTCGATCCGGTTCATTTCGGCTCGGTATGTGATTCGAACTCCTGCTGCTAGTGATAGGTCTGCTTAAACTCCGTTATGGTCGCCTTGAGTTCCGCGGCGATCGGATCGGTGATCGCCTTTTCCTTCTGAATCTTCGAAAGCAACTCCGTCTTTCTGTTGCTCAGGTAATCCGTGAGCTTTGCCTGGAAATCTTTGATCTTCTCGACAGGGACATCATCCATCAAACCATTCTGGACGGTCCAGAGCACGGCGGCCTGAATTTCGACCGCGATCGGGTTGTATTGCGGCTGCTTGAAGACTTCGACGATACGCTTGCCGCGTTCGAGCTGCGCCTGCGTCTTCGCGTCCAAATCGGAGCCGAACTGGGCGAAAGCGGCCAATTCGCGGAACTGCGCGAGCTCGAGCTTGATGCGGCCGGCCACTTGTTTCATCGCCTTGATTTGCGCAGCGGAACCGACACGTGACACAGAGAGACCGACAGAAATGGCGGGACGAACACCTTGATAGAACAGGTCGGTTTCAAGGTAGATCTGGCCGTCCGTAATCGAAATGACGTTCGTGGGAATGTAAGCCGAGACGTCGCCAGCCTGGGTCTCGATAATGGGGAGCGCGGTTAGGGAGCCGTTCCCATATTTCTCGCCTACACGTGCCGCGCGTTCAAGCAAACGGCTATGGAGATAGAAGACATCACCGGGATAAGCTTCACGACCGGAAGGACGCTTCAGTACCAAAGAAACCTGGCGGTAAGCAACCGCGTGCTTCGAAAGATCGTCATAAATAATCAGCGCATCCATACCATTGTCCATGAACCATTCGCCCATGGCGCAGCCGGCAAATGGCGCGAGATATTGGTTGGTTGCGGAATCCGAGGCACTGGCCGTCACCACGATTGTGTACGGCATGGCGCCCGCCTCTTCGAGCACAGCAACAACGCGCGCGATGTTCGATTGCTTCTGGCCGATCGCAACGTAAATGCAATAGAGCGGACGATATTGTTTGTCTCCCGCCGCCTCAGCAGCGCGATTCAGGCGAGCCTGGCTGATGATCGTATCTACACCGATGGTCGTCTTGCCCGTGGAACGATCGCCGATGATTAATTCGCGCTGGCCGCGTCCGATCGGAATCATGGCGTCGATCGCCATAATACCGGTTTGGACCGGTTGGCTGACCGATTTTCGTTTAATGATTCCCGGAGCGATTTTTTCGACGGGATAGCTGACTTCCGTACGGACCGGGCCTTTGCCATCGACAGGCTGGCCAAGGGAATTGACGACACGACCCAGCAGCCCTGTTCCCACAGGGACCTGAAGGAGCTTGCCAGTGGTGCGGACTTCGTGGCCTTCACTCACTTTGCTCCAGTCGCCCAGAATGATTGCGCCGACCTCGGTTTCTTCCAGGTTAAGGGCGAGACCGACGATCCCATTGCCGAAGTCGATCATTTCATTGAGCATCGCGTCGCTCAAACCTTCGATCTTCGCAACGCCGTCGCCGATTTCACGAATGGTGCCGACGTTTTGGCGTCCGACCGTGCTCTTGACGCCGGAGATCTTTGATTCAATTTCTTGCAGGAGTGTGCTCATAAAAAAACTCTAAGTGATGGAAAAGTTATCTTGTAGTTCGGTCAATTTCGCGCGGATGCTGCCGTCGTAAACGTCACTCCCGACCTGCACGCGCATCCCGCCAATAAGATCCGGATTGACCCCAAAGCTAAACTGGAGGCCGGGACCGTAGCGGCGCGTCAAGGCAGTTTTGAGGGTGCCCTCGATAGCGCCATCCAGCGGAATAACACTTTCGATCCGGGCATTGCGGCGAACGATGTCCAGCCTCACCAAACGTTCGAGATGCGAAAGGATGGCAACATAACCACGCGGTTTACGGGCGATAAGTTCATCTACCGTCATGCGAACGCGACCTTCATCGAGCACGGCATTGACCTGAGCCGCCCGAAAAAGCTGCTTTGCTTCGCGCCTGGCTTGCTTGGAAATTCTCATCGTTGACTAGGCGGCAAGGTGCCGGGTGGTCTCTTCAGCCAGCCGCTTCTGGTCGTCTGGGGTCAATACTTTGCCTGTAACGCGACCCGTCGTCTCGACGACAAGACGGCCGATCTCGCGCTTGAGTTCAGCGAGCATGCGGGCGTGATCAGCAGCGGCTGCTTCGCGCGCTTTCTGAACGATCTGTTCGGCGGCAGCGATAGCTTTTTGTGTCTCCTGCTCCTGGACGCGAGCCGCGGCAGCGCGGGCTTCCTCAATCAACTTGTTCGCCTGCACATTCGCTTGTTCGAGCACTTCGCGGCGGGAGGTTTCCGTGCGAGCCAGCTCTGCCTTGATTCGCTCGGCATTCGCGAGTCCTTCTTCAATCCGACGGCGGCGCTCAGCGAGGGTGCTAAGGACACTTTTGTAAGCGAACTTGTAGAGCAAAAAGGCGACAATGCAGAAGCTGGCCACCTGCGAAAGGAACAGCGGCCAATTGACACCGAATTGCTTTAAAGTGTCGACGAGCGGGTTCTCTCCAGCAGCGGCAAAAAGGATAAATGTGTTCATACTGTCAAAAGGTGCGGAACGTTTTCGCGTTCCGCACCGATACGATTATTGTTACTTAACCAGGTAGATGGCAAAGAACACGATACCTTCAGCGAAGGCAGTGCTCAGAATCGCCTGGACGAGAATCTGGGTAGCGGCGCCGGGATTGCGTCCCACCGCTTCAGAAGCGCGTCCGCCGATCAGACCCACACCGATTGCAGCCCCAAGGGCGGCCGCAGCGACGTGAATACTGCCGGACATTTCGGCTAGCATGGGTATTAACATATGTTTCCTTTTGTTGTATCAGCGGTCGTCGCTGTCTTTGCACGATCCGACCGCCGAAAGTCTCAGTGTTTGGCCTCCGCATGACCATGGCCCGGGGATTCATCGTGCTGGCAAATCAGCAACGTAAATACCGCCGTCAAAAGCATGAAAACAAGGGCCTGGACCAGCCCCACCAGCAATTCCATGAAATAAAATGGAATGGGCAACAACCACCCGATTTTGGGATTCATCGTCGCCATCGTTTCGAGGATGTTTTCGCCGGCGAAAATGTTTCCGTAGAGACGAAAGCTGAGCGAAATAGGCCGGAACAGAATTGAGACCACTTCGAGCACGCCGACGATGATGAACACGATGACCATTAGCACTTTCAAGAGGCCGGTCGTCTGTCCCTTGGGACCAAACAGGTGAAGAATGAAGCCGCCGAAGCCGTTCGTGCTGATCGCCCAATAGATCCAGCAAATGAAGAATATCATCGACATGGCAAGCGTCATGTTCAGGTCCGCATTGGCGCCGCGCAACAGTGGGTGACTAATATGGGGAAACGATGGCAGCCCCAAAAACCGACCGCTTGCGGTATCGGCCGCTGCCCAACCGATCGAGCCAATTCCTGGCACGAGGCTGATCCAATTGCAAAAGAGAATGAAAATAAAGATGGTGGCGAAGAACCAGAAAGTCCGCTGGGCAAGGTCGCGGCCGATAATTCCTTCCAGAAAGTTACGCAAGCCTTCTACGAGCCATTCCCAGAAATTCTGAGCACCGGACGGCACGTCCTTCATGTTCCGCGTGGCTATTCGGGAGAAAATGATAATGACAAGCGCCACGACCCACGTCACGACCATCGAACTTGTTATTGGGATCGGTCCAATATGGCCGATTTGGGGAGCGGCTTGAGGCAACGATTCGTGCGGTTCAGAGGCGCCAGCTTCCCCGTGACCGGGTTCAGCAGAGAAGAGAGAACCTGCAATGAGCAGGAGAGACACGACCACCAAAATCTTCGTCAATAAGCGCATCGCCTTAGTAAAAGCAAACGAAAGCGGAGTTACCCATTCCGCTGCGAAAAACCGACATTTTTGCCGGAAGCGTGGAAAACCTGCATGAAAGTGAAATTTTTCACAAGCGGTTTTTTGCAGAATTCTACATGCACTTTAGGGCATGGGTTACCGACCCCAGAAGCCCAGTGAAGAAGACATTAATGGAATATTTGCGGCGCCAATTCCGCGAGATACTCCCTCCAAACCGGCCAGTTGTGTTTGCCTGCGGTGAGCCGGAAAGCATGGCGGATTCGGCGCGATTCCAGGAACTCGTCGAATGCTTTATTTTGGCCAGCCAGAAAATCGTCACGACCGCAAGCAACCCATAGCAGCTTCAGTCGTTTGTTTGTTTCATCTGCGTTCTCCAACGAATTCCCCATCGTCTTCTCGGGTTCCGGCACAAACGAGCTAAAGCCGGCCACCCATGCGAAAAGCTCCTGATGATTAAGTCCGATTTGTAGAGCCTCTCCCCCGCCCATGGAAAGGCCCGCGATGGCTCGATTCTCGCGGCTCCGTTTAATGCGATACTGCTTCTCGACCAATGGCATCACATCTCCAAGCAGGTCGTCCTCGAAGGCTTTAACGTTGAGAAGGAAATAGTTGGTCCCCTGCCCGCTTTGCGCCATGGCATGGCCGTCGGTCATAACCACAATCATCGGCCGGGCTTTGTTCTGGGCTATGAGGTTATCAAGGATGAACTGGGCGCGCCCAAATTCAGTCCACGTGGCGTCATTATCCCCCGCCCCGTGCAAGAGGTAGAAGACCGGGTAGCTGCCGAACCGTTTTTGTTCGTAACCGGGCGGAGTATAAACGTGCACACTCCTTTTCCTGCGAAGCGCCTTGGAAAAGTAAGTCTGTTGATGAACCGAGCCGTGGACAATAGCGGGATCAAATTCAGACAGGAGCGGAGGATCACCCGGGACTTCCAATATGCTTGTGCGTGGGGAGCGCATCGGCTTTACCTGGCTATTGGACGGATCGATCATTTG
>Ga0193692_1000364_pt1 | contig 11337 bp, 5 predicted proteins | sample L3a1metaG_FD_144917 | JGI IMG/M metagenome (GOLD analysis project Ga0193692, IMG submission 144917) | Soil microbial communities from a riparian zone of the East river system, Colorado, United States - L3a1 | ecosystem: Environmental > Terrestrial > Soil > Riparian zone | place: USA: East River... | reverse complement strand
AACCGGACGTGGATTTTATCGAGGGCCTTTCGCCCGCGATTGCCATCGAGCAGCGCAGTTCCGGCTCGAGTCCGCGCTCGATTATCGCGACGACGACCGAAATCTACGATTACCTGCGCCTGCTCTACGCGCATGTAGGTCAGCCGTTTTGTCCCGAGACCGGGGTCCCCATCGTCACCCGGACCACGACAGACATCGTGGACACTTTGCTGGCGTTGCCGGCGCGGACCCGCATTTTGCTGCTCGCGCCCGTCGTGCGCGAGCAAAAGGGCGAGTTTCGCGACGTGATTGAAAGATTGGGCCGCGAAGGCTTTGTCCGGGCTCGAGTGGATGGCGAACTGATTGAGCTGGCTGCCGGCGCGCGGGTGAAAATCGATCCCAAACAGAGGCACACAATTGAAGCTGTCGTGGACCGGTTGGTCATAGATGAGAAGGTTCGCGTGCGGTTGAGCGATTCGGTGCAGACAGCGCTGAAGTGGGGAGAGGGCGTGCTGATGACGTTGCACCAGTTGCCGGGGGACGAGGGCCAAACTGCAAAATCCAAACACCTTAAGGCAGGCGGGGCAGACTCCGTGACCGCTACTTTGACGGCCACGGCTCAAAATGCCTCCGGTGGAGAGTGGATTGAGACGATGCATTCGAATCGGAATCTTTCGCCAGCCACGGGCAAAAGCTACGAACCGTTGACGCCGAAACATTTTTCTTTCAATTCGCCCGCGGGCGCGTGCCGGGTGTGTCACGGGCTGGGCCAGAAGATGGTTTTCGATGAAACACTGGTTGTGCCCGACCCGGAAAAGTCGCTGGAACAGGGCGCGGTGCTGCCGTGGCGTCGCGGGGGAAAACGAATGGTCAGTTATTACAAAGGCATGCTCCGCGGCGTGGCCTCGCATTATAAGCAAAGCCTGGAGAAACCGTATAAAGACCTGCCTGAGGATTTCAAACAGGTCCTGCTCAGGGGCTCGGGAGCGAAGGAAATCGAGTTCAGCTTTTTTCGCGCAGGCAAGATGAGCAAGCTGACGCGTCCGTTCGAGGGCGTGGTCCCAAACCTGCAGCGGTTGTACCAGGAGAGCGAGAGCGAGTTCACCCGCAACCGGCTGAAGGCTTTCATGAGCCCGCAATTTTGCGACGCGTGCCGGGGCCAGCGGCTGAAGCCGGAAATTCTGGCCGTCCGGCTGGGGAATGAGGTTCCGCCTTCGCTGAGAAGCTCCGGCGCGGCAAGCCAAAGTGCTCCGGGACCGGAACCGGCGAAAGCGGAAACTGCGGACGGCGGCCCCAAGCTGCCGGGCATTTCCATCATGGACATTTGTTCGCTTTCGGTTGAACGCGCGGATGAATTTCTGGCTTCACTGAGGCTGACGGAATTCCAACAAAAGATCGCCCGCGACATTATCAAAGAGGTCCGGGCGAGGCTGGGGTTTTTGAACAACGTCGGGTTGGGTTACCTGACGCTGAATCGGGAGAGCGGCACTTTGAGCGGCGGTGAAGCGCAACGCATTCGGCTCGCGACCCAAATCGGCGCGGGACTGGTGGGCGTGCTTTACATTCTGGACGAGCCGAGCATCGGGTTGCATCAGCGCGACAACGACCGGCTGTTACACACGCTGGAGGGATTGCGCGATCTTGGGAACTCGGTCCTCGTCGTCGAGCACGATGCCGATACGATCCGGCACGCCGACTATATCCTGGATTTGGGGCCGGGCGCAGGAGTCCTCGGCGGTGAGTTGGTCGCCGCGGGATCGCTGGCGGAGATCCAAGCGAATCCACGTTCGTTGACGGCGAAGTACCTCACGGGCGAGCTCTCGATTCCGCTACCGCGGCAGCGAGTCAAGCCGTCAGCCGAGCGGGGCTGGCTGGAAATCCTGGGCGCGCGGGAAAACAACTTGAAGAACATTGACGCCCGGATTCCGCTTGGGTGAGCGGCTCCGGCAAGAGCACGCTGGTGGACGACATCCTTCGGCGGGCGCTGTTCCGGAAGTTCTTCGGCTCGAAAGAGCGTCCCGGAGTGCATCGCGCGCTGAAGGGTTTTGAGAACCTGGATAAAGTGATCGTGATTGACCAAACGCCGATTGGCCGGACACCTCGAAGCAACCCGGCGACTTATACGGGGATGTTCAATGCCATTCGCGACCTTTTTTCCCGCCTGCCCGCAGCCCGGATTAGGGGTTATGAAACGGGACGATTCAGTTTCAACGTGAAAGGGGGACGGTGTGAGAAGTGCCAGGGGGACGGGCTGCTGAAAATCGAGATGCACTTTTTGCCGCCGGTGTACGTCACTTGCGAGGCGTGCAACGGGCGCAGGTATAACCGTGAAACACTGGAGATCACCTACAAGGGGAAAAACATTGCCGATGTGCTCGACATGACGGTGGATGAGGCGGTGACTTTCTTTCGGGCCGTGCCGCAGATTTATGAACCGCTGCTGACTTTAGCGGAGGTGGGGCTGGGATATATCCGGCTCGGCCAGTCCGGCACGACGTTGAGCGGCGGTGAAGCGCAACGGGTGAAACTGGCATCCGAGCTGAGCCGAAAAGCAACCGGGCGGACGCTCTACATCCTGGACGAGCCAACCACGGGGCTGCACTTCCATGATGTCGCCAAGCTATTGGAAGTGCTTTTCAAGTTGCGAGCTTCAGGCAATACCCTGCTGATCATCGAGCATAATCTGGACGTCATCAAAACCGCCGATTGGGTCATTGACCTCGGGCCGGAGGGTGGCGATGGAGGCGGCCAGATTGTAGCGCAAGGGCCGCCGGAGATGGTCGCGGAGGTGGCCGGAAGCCATACGGGTAAGTATCTGGCTGGTGTTTTGAAAACCACCACCGCGAATCCACGCGAATAACGCGAATAAGGAAGGGACTCGAATAGGGACGCCGGACCAGCGAGCGCCCGGTTTTTTGTAAAATCTGCTTGCAATCACCGAGTTTAAATGCTTAAACTCACGCCCTCTTAGCACGGATAGACGCCCAGACAGGTGTGTTCCCAAGAGCAACTATGAAGCACAGGTTATTTCGATACGGGCGCAGCAGGGTTCAAACAAGGACCGGAATGGCATGAACATCTGGCCCGCTCTCCTCTTTTGTTTTTTGGGGCTGGGCGGGGTTTTGATTTCGATACCGCTGATCCTTAAGGGTTGCTCCAGGGGTCTATTCGGAGACAGGGCTCGTGATCTGCACCACACCCATGACCGAGTCATCCCACGGTGTGGCGGGCTGGCCCTGGCGGGGACCTTCATCCTTCTCCACTTGCTTGTTTCGGCGTTTTTTATGGAACCGCCGGAAGTGAGCCGGGAACGCTGGGTGATGCTTGCCTGTTCGCTGGCGATGTTCGGTCTCGGATTCTGGGATGATTTAAAGCCACTGGGCGCCCGAAAGAAGCTGCTGGGCCAAATCCTGATCGCGACGGTTGTCTGCTGCCTCGGACAAGGTATTCAGAAATTCAAACTACCGTTCACAGGCGACGTGATTGAGTTGCATGGCTGGGGAGTGATCGCGACCATCGTATGGCTGGTGGCGATGACTAATTTGGTCAATCTCGTGGACGGGGTGGACGGATTGGCGGGGGGCATATGCCTGATGCTGATGTCGTTACTGGCCTACCAGGGCCATTCGACCTTGCAATTATTAGCGGCAGGAATGGCCGGCGCTTTGCTGGGTTTTTTGCGGTACAATTTCCCTCCGGCGCGGATCTACATGGGAGACGGAGGAGCCTATTTCCTTGGATTCCAAATCGGGTTGTTCGCGATTTCCAGTTCCCAGAAAGGCACCATCCTGGCGGCGCTGGCAGCGCCGCTATTCGTCCTGGCGCTACCGATTGTGGACGTGACCCTGGCGATCCTGCGACGGGGCTTGCGCGGACTCCCCGTATTTCGTCCAGATCGCCGGCATATCCACCATCACCTAATCAATATGGGATTGTCCCGCCGGAAAGTGGTCCTGCTCCTTTACTCGGTGACGCTGGTCTTCTTGCTGATGGGTTTTGTAGCGTTCTGGTCGCGAGGTCAACTTGTCCCGATATTGCTCGGGCTTGCGGCGCTGGTGCTGCTGCTGTGCGCGGGCAAGTTGAGCTTCAGCCGGGAATGGTTCGCCGTTGGGCGGGTGCTGGGCAATTCGCTGGGTATGCGCCAGCAAATTCAATACGCGCTGAGCCTGACACGCTGGCTGGCTATCGAGGGGACTCGCCGAGGTTCGGTGGCGAATCTTTGGCCGGACCTGGTTTTCGTGGCGCATCGGCTCGGCTTCACATCAGTCCGTTTGAAAATGGCCGATGGCGAAAAGGTGTGGGAAGACGAAGTGTGCGCAACCGCGCGGGTATGGCAACAGGAGCTGAAAGGCGGGCTCTGCGGGGTGCTAGAATTGAAAGCACCCCCCAGCGCACAGCCTGCGCCCCCGGGCCCGCGAAACGACACCGGGGATGCTTCCTCGCCGTGTTCCTGCGATCCGAAGCTGTTTCTTATCATGTGCGAATTGCTCGCCGAAGGCTGGCTGGAGGCCATGAAACGTTGGGAAACCGAGGACGGCAAACCGCTGAAGTTCAGCTCGCGCATCCCGTGTCCTCCTCTCAACGCGACCGATCCGTTTATGCCAGTTTCGTCACAGCCCGCGGCAGCCGAACCGCTTCAAACGAGGGCGGAATAGTGGTGGATTAAACGGATCGCTTCGCTTCTTCGTTTCCAGCCCCGTGACATACCCGGATTTCGCACCTCGGCGGCTGCGCCGCCGAGGCCTGAGGCCGTAGGTCTCCGGCCGGTGGCGGTCGGCCCGGGATGAGGTTCGACCCATAATCTTGGGCCTTTTGCCCTTACGAGACTTTCTCTCCATTAGGCGTCTGCACTTGGTCGCTCTACCGCCCCGGCCCAGGCAGCAACCCCCTTTTCGGAAAAGTTGTCGCAAGGCTCGATTTTGCTCTTGTAACTGATAAGCCTTTATACTATTCAGTCATCGGGGCCGGAAAATCGCCCCGGTAAACGTATGAAAACACCCAAACATCCCACCCTGATCCGCCGCTCCCTGCAGGCCCGTCAAAAGGAACTCCAGGCCCAGAGCCCAGTTCTGGCCGCCAGTCTCGTCACCATCCGCCGCGCTTGCGGCAATCCCAACTGCCGCTGTGCCCGAGGCCAAAAGCACCTGGGCCACTACCTGACCTGGAAGGTAAAGGCTAAAACCCATACCGTTTACGTCCCGGTGGATCTGGTGCCCCAAGTCAAACAATGGACTCAAGAACATCGGCGCATCAAACAGCTTGTCCGCCAACTCACCCAACTGTCTCTGGCCCTGATTCAGACCCACGTGACTGCCCGGCGGCGCAAGCACGGAAGGTCGTAGCCCTGGCCAGGACCTTTGTTAAAACCGTCCGCCACTTCTTTCCGGAACTGGCCCATTGGCTGGACCAGCTGCCCGACACTCGGTTCGAGCCCATGGTCGAGTATCACCGTCGCTTCCTCTGTTGGTGGGGGTTGCTCCTGTTCGGATTGGGCTTGGGCAGCCGTCGCTCCGCCGATAACGACTTGCGCGATATCGAACTGGCCATCCTCCACAATCTCAATCTGCTGGCCGGCACCGAACAAACCACTCTGCCCGTCACTAAGACCCTCGATCATTTTATCGGCCATGTCGGCAGTCCTGCTTTTGCCCAACTGCTTCACCAGCACACCCAGCGACTCATCCGCATGAAGGCCCTTGACGATTTCCGTTTCCAGGGCGACTTCATCGCCGCCGTGGACGGCACCGGTTACCTCAGCTTCAGTCATCACCATTGTTCCCAATGTCTGACGCAGAAGCACTCTTCGGGCACCCTCTCTTATCTCCATCCGGTGCTGGAGGCCAAACTCCTGACGGCCACAGGCTTGGCTTTGTCCCTGGCCAGCGAGTTTATTGAAAACCCTCCGGGCCGCACTCCCGCCGATTATCAGGAGAAAAAACAAGATTGCGAACTCAAGGCCTTCGATCGCTTGGCCGCCACGCTCAAAGCTTCCTTTCCCCAGTTGCGCCTCTGTTTGACCTTCGACAGCCTGTATGGCTGTGGCCGCGCCTTTGCCGCCTGCCAGAAGCATCGCTGGCACTTCGTGGCCACCTTCAAGGAGGGCCGCACTCCCGAACTGTGGCAGGAGTTTCAGGCCCTCTTGAAACTGTGCCCGGGACAAAAACAAACTGTCACGCTGCCGGACAAAACGCGCCGAGTTTATCGCTGGGTAGAGCAGTTGCCCTATACCGACAGCGAAAAACGTTCTTGGACCCTGGGTGCCATTCTTTGTGAAGAAACCTCTCCTGCCGGCCAGAAAACTACCTTTGCCTGGTTGACCAATTTGGCGGTCAGCCGGGATTCGGTCATCGCCATCGCAGACAAAGTCGGACGGCTACGCACCAAAATCGAAAACGAAGGCTTCAACGTTCAAAAAAACAGCGGCTTGAACCTGGAGCACGTCTTCAGCCAAAACTGGGACCACGCCAAGGCCTATTATTACCTCTTGCAGATCGGCCATCTGCTGATGCAACTGTTGCACCACAACAGCCTGCACCGGGCCTTGGCTAAAGAGTATGGCCACCACAGCGTCCTGGCCCTCTGGGGCGCGCTCAAAAAAATCCCCCAGCGCCTATTGGAAGCGCTCCGCTACTACCTGCTGGCTGAGGCGGATTTCGACGCACGAGCCGCAACTCGTTGCCACATCGGCTTGAACAGTTCTTGAACCGTCGGTTGAAGGCCGACCCGGGTTCAAGCCGCTGATGGCGCCCCACTCGATCTTGTCGGATCGAGCAATCACTCCCCTTCGCCATTTTTTTCCCTCTCGCTCCCGGGCCCACGCCGTTTCCCGCCTCCGGCAGTCTCTGGGCGGGTATTTCACGGCGCTGGTTGTGCCGGAAGAAGGTTGAGTTTCCATGATGCCGGGATAAGCTATTCGACCAATTTCCGATTTAGGCATATACTAAATTGCTGTTGCGAGCGTTGCCGCGATGGGGTAATCGAAGGCTACTTCGCGGGCGATTCAACCGGGGTTTAAGCAGACAGGTTTTTTTATGGCTAATGAAACGAGTTCGGCTCCTCCCAAAAAGCGTCGGTTTTTGCGCGTTCTGGTTTGGAGCGCAGGCGTCTTAATCATTTTGATTGTGGCGGTTTATTTTGTGGCGACGAGTTCAGCCTTTTTAAAAGGCGTCATCCTCCCTCGAGTAAGCAAAGAGTTGAATGCCGAGGTCAGTGTGAGTGACGCCTCGATCCATCCGTTCAAAGAGGTGGTGCTCGAGAATGTGAAAGTTCAGGCCGCCGGCCAGGAACCGGTGCTCACAGCGCAAAAGGTGGTGCTGCATTACAGCCTGATGGACATCATCGGGGGCAATATTCACGTGGACGAAGTGACGGTTTCTTCGCCCACAGTGGCACTGGTAGAAAAAGCAGACGGTTCGCGCAATATAGACCCGATTCTCAAAGCGCAGCAGCAGAAGCCGAAAGAGCCGGGAAAAGCGAAGCCTCCGGAGCAGCCGTCGAAACCATCAAAGCCGCCGCAAATTGATGTCCGGAAGGTAGCGATGACCGGCGCGACCATCCGCTACATCAAAGAACACAAGGGCGGCACTCGCGACGCGGACGAGATTTCGAACCTGAACGTGACCTTGGAAAATCTGAAGAACGGCCAGACCGGCAAGCTCACCATCGCCGCGGACATGAGCGTGGAAAGCAATCCGCCTGCGCCGGCCACGAATGGCACGCTGCAAGCGCGGCTGGAGGGCCATTTTGATTTAGGGCTGACGCCGGACTTGAAACCGGGGTCAGTCCAGGGAAATACACGGGTGAGCGTAGCCAAAGCCACGGGTGCGTTCAGCGACGCGGCAAACCTGGGCGTGACCCTGGATTGCGATGTGACTCCAACGGAGATCAAACAGGTGGGGTTGACATTTGCCAAAGGCGAGGCCGGTCTGGGGCAGTTGCTGGTGAGCGGGCCTTTCGACATGGAAAAGCAGGAGGGCAAGCTGACCGTTCAATTGGCGGGGCTGGATAAACGGTTGCTCAACCTGGTCGGGGCCAAGAACGGCATGGACTTCGGCCCGACGACGATAGGTTCAACCAATCAAATCGAACTGACAAAAGCGGGGACGGTGCTCACGGCAGCCGGTCAGGTCAATGTGAATCAGTTCCAGGTGGCGCGCACAAACCAGACAACCCCCGCGTTGGACCTGGTGACGAAGTACAACGTGACCGTTGACCGGAACGCCAGCAACGCGGTGCTTCGCGAACTGACGATCCATGGCACGCAGAAAGGAAGCCCGCTGATTCACGGCGAACTGGCGAATCCGATGACTGTAGCCTGGGGCAATACAGGGAACGCGATGGGCGACTCGACTTTGAACCTGACGGTTACGAATTTCAATTTGGTGGATTGGAAGGCTTTTATTGGCGACCAGGTTTCCTCGGGTGAAGTGGCGGCGCAACTGCAAGTGCTGTCGCAGCAGGCCGGCAAGCAGGTCAGCGTCAGCCTCGATTCGCGGGTGCAAAATCTCGCGGCCAAGGCTGGGACCAATGAGATCACCGGTGTTTTGGTGACGCTGCAAGTCAAGGCCCGCGCCGCGGACCTCAAACAATTCAACCTAACCGGCTGCGAGTTGGCCGTGGCGCAAAAAGATCAGAACCTGGCTACCGTCACCGCGGCGGGCACGTACGATATGGAATCTCAAAATGCGGACATGCAAGTGAATTTGCGCGCCGCATTGCCCAACCTGCTGAAGGTGGTGCCGCAGCCGGATGCGAGTTTTACGTCCGGCACTTTTGAAGCCGCGCTTCATGTCATACAGCGTCCCGAGCCGGGTGGCGCCAAAGGGGCAGCGGCCGTAGTGCAATCCATCACGGGCAAAGCGAGTTTGTCCGAACTGACGGGGCACTTCAACCAAAGCGAGTTTCGCGGCTTCGGCGCAACCATGGATTTGGATATCAACAAGACGCCGCAGGCTCTGGAGATCCGTAAAGTTGCAGGTGAGGTCACCGAAGGAGGCAAACCGGGTGGCAACTTCGAAATTTCGGGGACCTACGGGGCAAACCAAACGGCGAATATCACCGCGAAGTTGAACGGGTTTAACCAGGTGGCGTTGCGGCCATTCCTTGAGCCGGCGTTGGCGGATAAAAAGCTGGTCTCGATCGCAATCAATGCGAATGCGAACGCGCAATACAACCCGCAAGGCGATTCGGCGGTGAAAGCGGATTTGCAAGTCACGAACCTGGTCGTCAACGATCCGAAAGGGCAGATTCCACCCAAACCGCTCGAAGCGAAGGTTCAATTGGACACGGCACTGCAAAAGCAGGTGGTGGACATTAAGCAGGCCGGCCTGACTTTGACACCGACGCAACGAGGCAAAAACGAGCTGAAGTTAACCGGCCGGGTGGACATGACGAAGACCAATGCCTACGAGGGGAATCTGAAGCTGGCGGCCGAATCGCTTGATTTCACCACCTATTACGATCTGTTCGCGGGCGGGCCGAAGGTGGAAGAGAAAAAACCGGCGACGCCTTCTGCCAAACCAACGACACCCTCAACACCTGCGCCGGCGTCGGCGTCTACAGCGCCCGAAAAGGAGCCAGAGCCAATGAAGTTGCCGCTGCGAAACTTCACGGTGGACGTAAACATTGGGCAGTTGTACCTGCGCGAAGTAGCGATAACCAACCTGCAAACAGGCGTGAAGATTGATGGCGGCCATGTGGTGGTCAATCCATGCCAGCTTGCCCTCAATGGTGCGCCGGTAAAGCTCAACGCGGACCTCGATCTCGGAGTGCCGGGCTACAAGTACGACACTTCTGTTAACCTGGAGTCGGTGCCGCTCGCGCCATTGGTCAACTCGTTCCAACCGGAACGGAAAGGCCAAATCGGCGGGACCTTATCCGTGCAGGCAAGCGTCAAAGGACAGGGGACGACCGGAACAAGCTTGCAGAAAAATCTCACCGGCAAATTTGACGTGCTCACCACGAACATGAACCTGCAGGTGCTCGACGTGAAAAGCAAAATGCTTAGGAGCGTGATCGACGTGGTCGCGGGGATTCCCGAACTGATTCATGATCCTGCCGGCGGCATTGGCGCCGTGCTCTCAGGCCTCACGGGCGGCGGCGGCGGCGGCGGCCTGGCGGAGGAATTGAAACGGTCGCCGATTGATTCGGTTACGGTGCATGGCACAGTGGGCTCGGGCCTGGTGGACCTGAAACAGGCATTGGTGCAGAGCGCCAAGTTTGAGGCAGAGGCCAGGGGAACCATTAAGCTCGCGCCCGTGCTCACCAACTCGGCCATAGACATCCCGGTCACGATTTCATTGAGCCGCCCGATTGCCCAAAAGCTGAATCTGCTTGCTGCCGATACACCGGCCAATGTGATGTATGGCAAACTGCCCGACTTTTTTGCAATGAAAGGCACAATCGGGGCGCCGAAGGAGGACATCAAAAAGACCGTCCTGGCGGGCATAGCGCTCAAGAGCGTCAGTTCCGTTCCTGGCAGTGGGTCAGTCGGCGGTTTATTGAACAATGTCGGCGGGCTGTTCGGCGGTGGGGCAAAGGCGTCAAAAACAAATGCGCCGGTAGCCATGGATACCAATGCGCCCCCCTCGCCAACCACCAATCCGCCGGCAAAAAAGCAAGACCCGGTGAACAACCTTCTGAATAATCTTTTCGGGCCGAAGAAAAAATAGCCGCAGCGGTGTTTCTCATTTCCGTGGCGCAAGGCCTCTGATAGAAGATCCCGGATGCAAGCGATCCTGGATTATCTCGAACAGAACGAGTCTCGTTTTGTTGATGAGTTATGCGAATATGTGCGGTTTCCGAGCGTCTCTGCCCAGCCAAAACATAAATCTGATTTGCACGCCTGCGCTCAGTGGTTGGTGAACCACTGTCAGCAGCTCGGGCTGGAAACCAGGCTCTATCCCACAGCGGGCAATCCGGTCGTCATGGCGAAAACGCCCCGCTCCGCGGGTGAGGTCACGACAACAAATGGCCGACCCCGTTTCGTTATCTACGGTCACTACGACGTTCAACCACCGGAGCCATTTGAGCTTTGGACCTCACCTCCTTTCGAGCCGCGAATCCAAGGCCGTTCGCTATTCGCCCGCGGCGCCAGCGACAACAAAGGCCAGAACCTGGCTCACTTCAAGGCGGTCGAAGCGTATCTGAAGACCGGCACCGATCTGCCATGCGACCTTACTTTCGTGATCGAAGGCGAAGAGGAGGTCGGCAGCCGCAGTCTGGAATCCTTTCTTCAGGAACACCGGCATAAACTCGCTTGTGATGCAATTGTGATCTCTGACACCGGCATGCCTACCCCCAGGCACCCGGCGCTGACTTATGGCCTGCGCGGCATCACGTCCTTCGAACTCACCGTCC
>Ga0193692_1000363_pt1 | contig 11341 bp, 7 predicted proteins | sample L3a1metaG_FD_144917 | JGI IMG/M metagenome (GOLD analysis project Ga0193692, IMG submission 144917) | Soil microbial communities from a riparian zone of the East river system, Colorado, United States - L3a1 | ecosystem: Environmental > Terrestrial > Soil > Riparian zone | place: USA: East River... | reverse complement strand
AACAAGCTCGCCGTCGGCCAGGGACAATACACTCTCATGTGCAATGAGCGTGGCGGTGTGGTGGACGATCTCTATGCCTACCGTCTCGGTCCCGAGGAGTTCCTGCTCGTCATCAATGCCTCCCGCATCGAACCCGACGTGACGTGGATGGAGCAGCAGCTTTCCAGATGGCCCAGCCGTGCGGATGTCAGGTTGAAAAACGAGTCGGATCAATTAAGTGCTGTGGCCGTCCAGGGGCCTCGAACATCCGACGTTGTGGATGCCTCTATCCCCCGAGCAGCCACGGGTGGGGCATCGGTCAACCGTCCGAGCGAACTAAAGAAGAACAGTGTTGCGATTTTCGATTGGAAGGGAAAACAAGTCTACGTCGGCCGGACCGGTTACACTGGCGAAGATGGGTTTGAAATCATCGCCCCGAACGAGCTGATCGAGGACGTTTGGACGACCGTGCTGGCCAAAGGCCATGCCCATTGTATTCAACCGGCAGGACTGGGCGCACGCGACACGCTGCGGACCGAGGTCTGCTATCCTCTCTATGGCCACGAATTGGATGAATCAACCACGCCCCTGGAGGCCGGTATTGGCTTCTTTGTGTCGTTCGACAAGGGCGACTTCATTGGCCGTTCAGTGCTTGCTGAACAAAAGAAGAATGGCGTCCAGAAAAAGTGTGTTGCTTTCAAGATGTCCGACAAATCGGCTCCCCCGCGCCCCCATTACGCGATCTGGTCGGTGGGGCCGGGTTCCGAAAAAATCGGGGAAGTCGTTAGCGGTACCCTCAGCCCGTCCCTGAATATCGGCATCGGCCTGGGCTACGTACCAACTCGGTTTGCCGCCGTAGCCCCTTGAAGTTGAAGTGCGCGGCCGCCGCTTCGCGGCTTCAGTCGTCCAAAAACCAATCCTTCGAAAATCTTAATATTGCTATGAGCTCCAAAGTTCCGGGTGATTTAAAATACGCCAACTCGCATGAATGGGTCCGCCTAAGCGGTGACACCGCCGTGGTCGGCATTAGTGATCACGCCCAGCATGAACTCACGGACGTGGTCTTCGTGGAAGTGCCGCAGGTCGGCCGGAAACTGAAGGCGGGCGAAGCTGCGGCCGTCGTCGAATCAGTTAAAACTGCGAGTGACGTTTACTCTCCGGTCTCCGGCGAAGTCATCGAGTCAAACAAAGCGCTCGGCGACAAGCCGGATCTCGTCAATTCGGATCCCTACGGCCAGGGATGGTTCTTTAAGATCAAGCTCGCCAATCCGGCCGAACTCGAAAAACTGCTCAGCCCCGCCGACTACAGTTCTCAAATCGGACAATAGTTGTCCCGCCAGTCCGGTCTAATGTTTGTGATGGCCTGTGTGCGGCAGCACCAGCGTTCCTTCTGTGCCTGTCCGTTCTTCCGGAATTCGCATATTGTAGAACGAACGATAGACAAAGATCAGGGCGATTACGAAGAAAATGGCTCCGATCGTCGTTTTGAGGGTCTGATTCGTCATCGTCACAGCGATTTCGACCGCGAGCAGCCCGAACAGGGTCGTGAACTTAATCACCGGGTTCAGGGAAACCGACGATGTATCTTTAAACGGATCACCGACCGTATCGCCAACGACGGTGGCAGCGTGCAGCGGAGTCCCTTTCTGCCGCATGTCAACTTCCACGATCTTCTTGGCGTTGTCCCAGGCTCCGCCGGCATTGGCCATAAAGATGGCCTGAAACAAGCCGAAAAATGCTATCGCGATCAGGTAGCCGATGAAGAAGTAGGGATTGAAGAAGGGAAGCGCCAGCGACATGCAGAATATGACGATGAAGATATTGATCATGCCCTTCTGCGCGTAAACAGTGCAGATCTTGACCACTTCTTTGCTGTCCTCAATCGAAGCCGCTCCGCTATCCAGCTTGATATTTTTCTCGATGAACACCACCGCCCGGTATGCGCCGGTGACGACTGCCTGAGTGGATGCACCCGTAAACCAGTAAATTACTGAGCCGCCCATCAACAATCCCAGCAACACTTCGGGCTGCACCAGGCTCAGTTTTTCGATGACACCGCTATATTCAGGCATGCTCTTAAGCAGCATGATGATGCCAAAAACCATCGTTGTGGCACCTACCACCGCCGTGCCGATCAAGACCGGTTTGGCAGTGGCCTTGAATGTATTTCCGGCCCCGTCTCCTTTCTCCAACTGCAACTTCGCATTTTCGAAATCGGGCTCGAAGCCGAAATCCCGCTTGATCTCGTCTTTGATTCCGGGCACCGCCTCGATCTGGCTCAATTCATAAACCGACTGCGCGTTGTCAGTCACTGGTCCAAAGCTGTCCACTGCAATTGTAACCGGTCCCATTCCCAAAAAGCCGAAAGCGACAAGCCCGAACGCAAAGATCGGGGCGGCGAATGCTGCATCCGCAGGCATCAGGCTCATCATCGATTGATGTTGCGAGAACAGGTAGCTTGCGAGCATCAGCGTCAGGATCACCAGGCCTTGCCAGAACGCTGAAAAGTTCCCTGCCACGAACCCGGAAAGAATGTTCAGGGAGGCGCCGCCGTGTTGGGATGCATTCGTGACCTCGCGAACATGACGCGATTTGGTGCTCGTGAACACTTTTGTGAATTCCGGTATGAGTGCGCCGGCAATCGTTCCACAGCTAATAATCGCTGACAGAATCCACCACAAACCTTTGTAGCCCTGGGCCGCTGCGTTGGCTGTGTCGGGCAGCAACAGATAACTCGCGGCAAACGTGACGACAATGGAAATGATCGAAGTAAGCCAAACCAGGTGCGTCAAGGGAGCCTCAAGGTCAAAGTCCCGCAGCTTGCCATACTTCGCCTGACTGAGTCTCTCATTCACAAAGTACGAAAGAAGCGACGTCAGGATCATCAGGATGCGCATCGCAAAGAGCCAAATAATCAGCGTCCCGGCAATTGATTGCTTCGTGGCGAGGGCCAGCGCAATGAACGTGATCAACGCGACGCCTGTGACGCCATAAGTTTCGAAGCCGTCCGCGGTCGGGCCGACGCTGTCACCGGCATTGTCGCCTGTGCAGTCGGCAATGACACCCGGATTCTTCGGATCGTCTTCAGGCAATTTAAAAACGATCTTCATCAGGTCGGCGCCGATATCGGCAATCTTCGTGAAAATACCGCCGCAGATGCGGAGCGCGCTGGCACCGAGCGATTCACCGATGGCAAACCCGATAAAGCACGGCCCGACCAGGTTTGCGGGCAGGAAAGCGAGGATGCAGATCATGAAAAACAGTTCCACGCTGACCAGCAGAAGCCCAACGCTCATCCCCGACTTCAGCGGGATCAGCAGTGTCTTGAGCGCATTTCCTGTCAATGCCGAAAAAGCAGCGCGTGAGTTCGCCACCGTGTTGATTCGAATTCCGAACCAGGCGACGCCGTAAGAACCGAGAATTCCCAACACCGAACAAAGAAGGATCACAAGGACGTTGCCAAACGAATCATGCTGCAGCCCGAGGAAGTAATAGCTCATGCAAGCCGCGATCAGGACCCACAGCCCCACCAGGAACCGGCCCTGCTGCATCAGGTAGGTTTTGCATGTTTCCCAGATGATGTTTGAAACGTCGGACATCCGGCGATGCACGGCCAAAGCTTTTGTTTGGGTGTATTGCACCAATCCGAAGACGATTCCGATCACGCAGATCAGCAACCCGCCCCAGAGGATGGCCATGCCGGATAGCTCCCGGCCGAAAAGGTTGAAACGAACTTCGCCCAGCGGCGGTATCTTAATGTTTGCTTCGCTTGCTGACAGTGCGCTCGCGCTCAGAAGAAAAAGAAGTAAACCCCAGACCACTTTGTTTTTTCCCATATATTGAATCCTCGGGCTTTGATGCCAAATTACTGAGGCATTTAGCAATACAATTTCAATGCAAACGCCTTGGGGTGTTCTACTTATTTATCTACAGAGAGATTTCAAAACCGCCAAATCGCTCCTTTTTCTGCTTCGAACGAGAATCCCCTCCCCCAAAATAACGAAGCCAAAAAAATCGCTGCTGCCCAGCATCTCTCTCAAAGATGCTGGGCCTGCAACGACGATTTGTTAAGCCGTTTCGGACCCGAATTGGCCTGGCTTGCCAGAGGTCCGTGGCCGTTTACCTACGCTCCCGAGGAGCAGACTTCCGGAGTAAACAAGTAGCCTTTGCCGCGGATCGACACGAGAAGCTTTCTTGCCCCTCGTTCTTCCCGAAGTTTGCGGCGCAGATGAGCGACATGCATGTCGATCGTCCGCGTGCGGACTTTCGTGGAAGTAATTCCCCAGACCGAGCTGAGGATTTGTGTCCGAGACAGGATTTGACCCCTGTTCTCCCAGAAATAACGGAGCAGGCTGGCCTCAGTACCCGACAAAGGGCAGTTCTGTCCGTCCGAGTAGTTGATTTGAGCAGATGCGAAGTCGATCAAGCCACTAGGAAGTAATCCATGCGGCGTCGTCGCCCCCGCTTGCGCAATATTCGCGTCTGACATGTTTTTGTCTTTTTAGCGATTTTCATTTGTCCTTATCCGGGGGTGAATCGACGTTAGACCAAACCGTGGAAATACGCTACAGAAAAATGCGATTGTAAAACAGTGCTGCTTTTCCACGTAAAATAAGAACTTTAATGCGGCATGAGCATCTTCCACTTCGTTGGAAGTGACTTTCGCGACTCCGGATCAAACCATTGCTGGATCGCCAGCCGCAGCAACAATGCCGTCGCCCAATTCTGCATTTCTTCCTCCGATTTCAGATTTTGGGCCACAGCATTTGTGACGCCGAGGTTGATCTCGATATTGTTCGCTGAATTGCCCAGGTCGGTGAACTTCACTTTGCCAAGATTAACGACGATCTTATCCACTCCACCAAACTCGATGGTCTTCACATGCGCGTGCCCCTTGTTCGCACTGTTTGTTTCGAGCGTCTTTTGCAGAAGTTCGAAGTTGGTCACGCCATTCGTGTTCTGGACGACATGCAGCTCCTGCATAGTAAATCGAATCTCCTTAAACCGAATCTTCCCACTGGCGGCGTCCTGGGACTCGACCGCTAAATAGATTTCGGGAATATCCAACATGAGGGAGTCGCCAAACGAAGGGGAATTAAAGATCTGAAAATTTGAAATCGCCAGCTGCGACCTGCCTACATCCAGGTCGAATTTCCCGATGTTCGCCTTCAGTCCGGTGCTGCTCTTAACAGTCGAACAGACGGCCAGCTTCAGGATTGGGTTTTTGAAGATGATGGCGAGCAGAAGCAAGGCTATCAACACACCCAGCAGGCAAATCACCCACTTCAGGATCGTTCTCAGTCGGCCGCGGCTCACTCTGCTTCAGGCAGGATTGATATCTTCCGGGCGAACTTCGAGACATTCATCCTGGTCCTCCCAAACTACAGCCGGATAAATCTCGACCAACCGTGGCAGAATATCTTTTGCGGCGCTCGCCAGCAGGCGCTCCGCCCGCTGCGCAGCCTCTTCGAATTTCCCGTCATAATTGCCCGTGCGTTTCCGCTCGGCGTCCTCCCAATGCGCGACCTTATGGACCGGCGCGTAAAGTTCCGCCCAGGTCTGGATCGTCGGCTGAAGTTCGGATGGTAATTCGTCGAACGGCACGGCGGCTTCGTTGCAATGAAGGCAGGTCAAGCCGGTGGAAAGGACGTCTCGGGTTAGCAAGGGCAGCAACGGAGCGCGGCAACAGCCTGCTTCCGTATATGCCGGCGGCTGCGTTGCGAGGCGCTTAAACCAAATCTGGCGGTCGTGGCCAATTTCGGCTGCCAGACGATAGGCTCCCAGGAGCGGATGTGAAAGGCGCCAAGCCCGGCCCGCCAGCTGCCCTAATGTTTGGCACATCCAACGCGCCAGCGTCAGGTCGTCGAATTCCTGGAATACCGCGCTATATTCCTTTAACAATCGATCGCCCGCCGAGTCGGAGTAGGTGCCCATTTCGCTTTGTACAATGGGGCCTGCCCATACAATCCGCAAAGTCGAAGTATGGGTGGTTTTAACGACAAAGGCAGTTTGTTGGGCCGTCCGGGCTCCCAATTGCGTCTTGACGCCCTTGTTAGGCATATCTATGTTTTCTATTAGAACGGTAAGTTTGCTGGCTCACCAGCGCGACGAAGTCGGAGAGTATTCTGCCGACTTTTTTGTTCTCCACATGTGGAGAAGATGCTCCGTGAAACGTGTATGAACGCTGACTTTTTAGCTGTTTTAGAGTTCTGGGAACGGGAGAAAGGCATTAGCCGAGACCTATTGGTCGCTGCTGTTCAGGAAGCTTTGCTGTCTGCTGCAAAAAAGGCGGTCGGTCCTGCACGTGAGTTGCGTTGTGAAATCGACCAAAAAACAGGTGATATCCGTGCTTACGCGAAACTCGTCGTTTCCGAAAAAGTCCTTTCCAAGCACGACCAAATTTCAGTTTTCGATGCTCGCCGCCTCAAGCCCGATGCGAATTTAGGTGACGAAGTTGAAGTCGAAGTGACTCCCGCAAACTTCGGACGAATTGCTTCGCAATATGCGAAACAGTCTCTGATGCAGCATATTCGGCGTGCCGAAAAGCAGCTGATCTTCACCGAATTCAAAGATCGCGTCGGCGATATTATTAGCGGTACTGTGCGCCGGTTCGAACGCTCGGATGTCACTGTGGACCTCGGCAAATACGAGGCTTTATTGCCGAACCGCGAACGCGTCCCCACCGAGGAGTATCAGATTGGCGAACGCATTCGTTGCTACGTTAAGGCCGTTGAAACCGGCCCTCACGGCCCGGAAATCATCCTCTCCCGGGCTGATCCGCAATTCGTGATTAAGCTGTTTCAGTTGGAGGTTTCCGAAATCAACGACGGCACCATCGAAATCAAGGGCATCGCTCGTGAGCCCGGTTTTCGCACGAAACTAGCCGTTTATACGCGCGACGAGAAGGTTGACCCTGTCGGCGCTTGCGTTGGCTTGCGTGGACAGCGGGTTAAGAATATTGTGCGTGAGCTCAATAACGAGAAGGTCGACATCATTCGATGGGACACGCACATCAAGACCTTCATCACAAACGCGCTCGCGCCAGCCAAGCTGAAATCGTTCGAGATCGATGAAACCAAAAAGCGTGCTAAGATATGGGTCAGCGAAGACCAGCTTTCGCTCGCCATCGGTAAACGCGGGCAAAATGCCCGTTTGACTTCAAAGCTGACCGGTTGGCAGGTAGATATTGAGGCTGAACATGTTGCAGTGTTTGGTTTCGAAGAAAAAATGGCCCAGGCAGTCCAGGCTCTGGCCGCCGTTCCAGGGATTACACAGGAGCAGGCGAATGTGCTCGTTCACAATGGATTGACGAGCCTCGAAGCTTTGCTTCAAGTTGAGGTAAGCGATCTCGCCGGAATCCCGGAAATCGGATCCGAGAATGCCGGAACGATCCTGGAGGCTGCGCGCGCTGAACAGAAACGCAAGACTTTGTCGGTCGGTGAAACGCCAGTGACCAGTTAAATTGAGTATGTGGTTGGAAGAAGCCATCAAGTTTTGCTTCCGTCTATGACGACCGCGTCGTGGACAGGGGCGATGGCGGGGTTTGCAGTTAGGAATTATGCCCGTTCGTATTTACGACATAGCGAAAAAGCTCGGAATCGAGAACAAGGAAGTCCTTGCGAAAGCAAAGGAACTGGGCATAACGTCCGCACGCGTCCCGTCGAGTTCGCTTGATAAAATCACCGCTGAGTTTCTTGAAAGCCAATTAGCAGCCCTTCGACCGCCTCCACCGCCGCCCGTAGCCGCTCCTGAACCGATTGTTGTCGTTAAGCCGCCGCCAGAACCGCCCCCTGTGGTAGAAGTCATTTCAGAACCGCCTGTCGCGCCATCGCCTGAACCCGAGGTGAGCACTCCCGTAGCTGTCATGCCGGTTGAAGGACCGCTGGAGCCAGTCGCTCCACCAGAGGAGCCCGAGCCAGTGGAAGCGAAATCACCCCCCGCTGAACCGCCGCCTCCTGCGACCCCGGCGGCCCCAGCCGCGCCGCGCATCGGCGAAAAGGTTGGTTTCATTCAGCTTCCCACAAAACCAGCGCCGAAAGTTCCGGATAAAGGCCCTCCTCAACGCCCCCCCCAGCGACCCGGGATGCAGCAGCGCCCTGACTTTCAACGAGGCGGCCGGCCCGACAATCGAGGATCTTTCCGCGGATCATCAGGTCCGCAGCAAGGCCGTCCGGGCGGAGGTCCGCCGCAGCGTCCCAGCAGCCAGCCTACTGCCGGACCCGCTGAGCCCAAGATCGTGCTTCCAGAAAGCGCCGAAGTCATCACGCTCAAGCCCCCCATCATTGTTCGTGATCTGGCAGCGCAGCTGAAAAGGCCTCCGTTCAAACTGATCGCCGACCTGATCGAACTCAAAGTCATGGCCAACGTGAATCAGGCCATCGACGAATCGGTCGCGCAACGGCTCTGCGCCAAATACGGCTTCCGCTTCGAAGTTGAGAAACGCGAGAAACGCGCGGGGATTGTTCACGCGCCTGTTCGTGAGGTTGAACTCGATAAAGAAGACAAAACCGAAGACATGCGGCCTCGTGCCCCGGTCGTCACGATCATGGGCCACGTCGATCACGGCAAAACGACGCTCCTGGACGTCATCCGCAAAGCCAACGTTGCCGCTGGCGAAGCGGGCGGTATCACCCAGCACATCGGCGCTTACACCATTTCTTTCCCGCACCCCGAACGCAAAGGCGAGATTCAACAAATCACCTTCCTCGACACGCCGGGTCACGCAGCTTTCAGCGCCATGCGCGCGCGCGGCGCAAACGTCACGGATATCGTCATTCTCGTCGTTGCCGCAAACGACGGCGTTATGCCGCAGACACTGGAAGCGCTTAGCCATGCGCAGCAGGCGAAAGTGCCCATTCTCGTTGCTGTAAATAAGACCGATCATCCGAACGCAAATCCAATGCGCGTTCGCCAGCAATTGCAGGAACGTGGCCTGGTCCCAGACGATTGGGGCGGCGACACCATCTATGTCGATGTTTCGGCGCTCACGAAGCAAGGGGTCGACAAGCTGCTCGACATGATTCTGCTCCAGGCCGACTTGCTCGAGCTCAAAGCGAATCCGAATCGAAACGCAAAGGGCAACGTCATCGAATCGGGATTGGCCCCTGGTGGGCCTACGGCCACCGTGCTCGTTCGCAAAGGAACTTTGCACGTCGGCGATGTTGTCATCTGCGGTCAATACTGGGGCAAAGTTCGGGCCCTCATTAACGAGGAAGGCAAACGTCTCCAGGAAGCAGGGCCGTCAGTCGCCGTGAAGCTCCTCGGTTTGAATGGAGTGCCGGAAGCCGGAATTGAATTCAGCGCCGTCGAAGACGAGAAGAACGCCCGCATGCTCGGCGAGCAGCGGGCCATGGAAGCGCGCGAACTGAGTAAAGAAGCGCGCACCAAGGTCACTCTCGAAAACCTCTTTGCAACCCTCGAAACCTCCACCGCCAAAGCGCTCAAGATCGTCGTAAAGGCGGATACGCAGGGCTCTGTCGAAGCGATCGTGGAAGCCCTCAAGAAGATTGAGGCGGAAAAAGTCTCGCTTGAAATCATTCATAGCGCTGTCGGCACTATTACTGAATCGGATGTGCTCCTGGCCTCTGCTTCCAAAGGCCTGATCCTTGGGTTCCACACTCGCATCGACAATGGTGTGAGTGATATCGCCAAGCGCGAAGGCGTCCAGATCAAGCTTTACGCCATCATCTACGAGTTGGTAGATGAGGTCAAAGAAGCGATGGCCGGCTTGCTCGAACCGATCCTCAAGGAAACGGTTATCGGCGCCGCCGAAGTTCGCAAGATTTTCGAACTTTCCAAAGGCGGCAATGTGGCCGGTTGCGTCATCGCACATGGCCGTGTTTTGAAGGGCAAGGTTCGCGTGATGCGACGCAAGAGCCTCGTTTACGAAGGAATTACACAATCGCTTCGGCGCTTCCAGGATGAAGTCACCGAAGTGCGAGCGGGCATGGAATGCGGTATTCGCATCGACGGCTTCGACGATTTTCAAATCGGTGATCTGATCGAGTGCTATAGCATTGAGAAAGTCGCCGCGAAGCTTTAACTAACAGTCGACGGAAGGTGATGTATGGGTTCGCACAGACTGCAGCGAGTGCGCGAGCTTTTGAAGCGTGAAATCGGTGAAACTATCCGGCGCGAGATTCCCGTCAATGAAGCAGGGCTTGTTACTGTCAACGATGTCGATATCGCCGGCGATTTGCGCGTGGCTACCGTTTTTATCGGCATCCTCGGCAACGCCGAGCAGCAACGCACCGGGTTGGCTCTCCTCCAGAAGAACCGGCCCCGCATCCAGAGCCTCGTCGCCAAAGCTGTGATCCTTAAATATACTCCGCAACTTCGTTTCGTAGTCGATGACTCCGTTACCCGCGGGAATCGCGTGCTCGACATCCTGGCTGAACTGGAAAAGAGCCTTCCACCCGCGGGATGAAGGCCACTCGAATTATTCAGCGTATCCTCGACGAGATTCGCTCGAGCGAATCCATTTGCGTCGTGGGCCACATCCGTCCCGATGGCGATTGCGTCGGCTCCCAACTTGGCCTCGCCATGGCGCTCAAAAACCAGGGAAAAAAGGTCGTTTGCTGGAACCAGGATCCGATCCCCAAGAAGCTCTCCTTTCTAGATACCGAAAAGCTTTTCAGCGAGCCGAAGAACAAGGCCGAGTTCGACTGCGTGATCGCCACCGATTGCGCCAGCTTTGAACGGCTCGGCACCGCCGGTGAGTTCATCAACAATCGACGGATCTTCATCAACATCGACCACCATCAAAGCAATACCCGCTACGCCGATGTTAATTGGATCGCCGCGCGCGCCCCATCCACCGGTGAACTCATCTATCGTCTACTCGCGTGCGCCAATTGGGCGATCACTCCCGAAATCGCCGATTGCCTATTCACGGCCGTTTCGACGGACACGGGTTCATTCCAGTACCCGAGCACCCGACCGGCGACTTATTATGTCGGCGGCAAACTCGTCGAAAAAGGGGCTGATCTCGCCAAAGTCTGCAACGAGGTCTATCAATCCTACCCTCTTTCCCGTGTGCGCCTCATGCAGCACATGTTTAACAAGTTCCGCCTCGCGCACGATAATCGCACGGCTTACTTCTGGCTCAAGAAGCGTGACTACACACGCACTGGGGCCGGTCCGGACGATTCTGAGGGCTTGATTGACCACATCCGCGCCATCGAACCCGTCATCGTCGCCCTCGTCTTCGAGGAGGCCGAACCCGAATTGACTCGGATCAGTTTGCGTTCCAAAAGTGAAGATGTGGACGTGAACGAAATTGCCAAACAATTTGGAGGAGGCGGCCACAAGGCTGCCGCCGGGGCGCGGATTCCCGGCAAACCGCTTTCGGTTCAACGCCAGG
>Ga0193692_1000362_pt1 | contig 11352 bp, 7 predicted proteins | sample L3a1metaG_FD_144917 | JGI IMG/M metagenome (GOLD analysis project Ga0193692, IMG submission 144917) | Soil microbial communities from a riparian zone of the East river system, Colorado, United States - L3a1 | ecosystem: Environmental > Terrestrial > Soil > Riparian zone | place: USA: East River... | reverse complement strand
TCCGTCGGGATGGGCGGAATCACCGAGATCGCGACATCGGCGCCGGGCTACAGCTCGATTCGCCCGAACACAGCTGCGCCGCTGGCAGAGATCCTTAAGCTTAACGGCTACTCGACTGCGCAGTTTGGCAAGTGCCACGAGGTACCGGCCTGGGAGACCAGTCCCATGGGACCGTTCACCCAGTGGCCCACTGGCAGCGGTTTCGAGCACTTCTACGGATTTATCGGAGGCGAGACAAACCAATGGGCTCCCTCCATCTACCGCGACACTGTCCCGATCGAGCCCGAGCGGCTCACGGAAGCGGGCTATCACTTCACAGCCGACATGACCGACGAGGCGATCATGTGGATCCGGCAGCAGAAAGCCTTAATGCCCGACAAACCCTTCTTCGTCTACTTTGCGCCCGGTGCAACGCACGCGCCACATCACGTCCCAACGGAGTGGGCCGACAAGTACAAGGGCCGATTCGACAAGGGATGGGACGCGTTGCGGGAAGAGATCTTCAGCCGGCAGAAGAAGCTCGGGGTGATCCCCAGGGATGCCGAGCTGACCCCGCGGCCGAAGGAGATCCCGGGGTGGAAAGAGATGCCCGCAGAACTCAAACCGGTGCTCGCGCGGCAGATGGAAATCTACGCCGGCTTCCTTGAGCACACCGATCATCATATCGGCCTGTTGATCGATTCCCTCAACGACCTGGAGATCCTCGACGATACGCTCATCTACTATATCATTGGGGACAATGGTGCTTCGGCCGAGGGCACGATCAACGGGACGTTCAACGAGATGATCAGCCTCAATGGAGCATTCGGTCTGGAAACGCCCAGGTTCATGGCCTCCATGATCGACCAGTTCGGCTCGCCCGAGGCATACAACCACTACGCGGTCGGCTGGGCCCATGCGATGGACACACCATACCAGTGGACCAAGCAGGTCGCCTCGCACTGGGGCGGCACGCGCAACGGGACGATTGTCCACTGGCCCGCCGGGATCAAGTCGAGAGGCGAGATTCGGTCCCAGTTCCACCACGTCATCGATTTGGCCGCGACCATTCTCGAAGTCGCCGGCCTGCCCGAGCCGACGAGTGTCCACGGCGTCCTGCAAATGCCGCTCGAAGGTGTGAGTATGGCATACTCGTTCGATGACGCCAGGGCCGCCGATCGTCATGAGACCCAATACTTCGAGATGGCCGGGAATCGCGGCATCTATCACAAGGGATGGTCGGCCGTTACCCGCCACAGCACGCCGTGGGTAGCGAGTGAGAAGCTCCCGGCCTTTGACGACGACGTTTGGGAGCTTTACGCGCCGGGCGACTGGTCACAGGCGAACAATCTGGCGAAGAAGAATCCGCGCAAGCTGCACGAACTGCAGCGGTTGTTCCTGATCGAGGCGGTCAAGTACAACGTTCTACCGCTGGACGACAGGCGATATGAACGTTTCAACGCGGACATCGCCGGCCGGCCACAACTCATCAAAGGAAACCGTCAATTGCTGTTTGGTGGCATGGGACGCCTCAGCGAGAATTCGGTGGTGGTCGTGAAGAACAAGTCCCACTCGGTTACCGCCCGGATCTCAGTCCCCGGGGAAGGGGCCAAAGGCGTCATCATCGCTCAGGGAGGAGCGTTCGGCGGCTGGAGCCTCTATGTAAAGCAGGGCAAGCTGATGTACTGCTACAATTGGTTCGCATTAAAAAGGTTCAAGATTTCCAGCACCACTCCCATCCCTCCGGGAGACCATCAGGTGCGGATGGAGTTCGCCTACGACGGCGGTGGGCTCGGCAAGGGCGGCGACGTCACCCTCTATCTCGATGGCAGGAAGGTCGGTGCGGGGCGCCTGGATGCGACGGAAGCCATGGCGTTCTCAGCTGACGAAACCACCGATGTGGGCCGCGACAGTGCCACCTCGGTGAGTGACGATTACGAACCGAAAGACAGCGCTTTCACCGGCCGCGTGCGCTGGGTCGAGATCGACCTGGGCCAGGACGCCGAGAACGCGGAGCATCTCATCAAGCCCGAACAGCGCCTGCGTCTTGCGATGGGGCGGCAATAGGAGAAAGTCGCCCCTTATATAACGTGCTGCTTTATCAGCTGGTAAACCTCCGTCGGTCGTATCGTTCCCGTGGGCAATAGTCCCTTCTGGTCCGACAACACCACCGGAAAATACGCTGCATCGCGCGGTCGCGTCCCATGCGATCCCTTTACCAGCGTCGCATCCAGTGGGATCACATCCATTAACATCCGCATGCCGAGCTTCTTTTGCAGCAATCGCCACCCGATCTTTAGCTTCGGCGCTTTGAGCCCGGGATCCAGGAATAACTCCACCGGGTCATATCCCGGTTTGCGGTGTATATCCACGCATCGCGCAAAATCCGGCGCAAGCGCATCATCCATCCAATAGTAGTAGGTGAACCACGCCTGGTCCTCGGAGAAAACCACCAGGTCCCCGGAACGCGGATGATCCAGCCCGATCGTCTTTTGCTCTTCTCGATCAAAGATGCCGCTGATCCCCGCTTGCCCTTCCAACACCTTGCGAACCGTTTTCAAAATGCCCGGGTCGTTCACGTAAATATGCGCCACCTGATGGTCTGCCACCGCAAACGCGCGGCTTGCTCCACAATCGAGCAGCTCAAGTCCGAGTTCTTCTTTGATCGCGAGCCAGCCTTGTTTTCGAAATAAACGATTCAAATGAATTGGCTGGTTCACTGGTGTGATTCCGTACTCCGACAGAATCACGACACGAATCGAGCGCTTCTGAAAAAATGCTATCAAGTCGCCAACAATCGCATCGATCGATCTTAGGTCATTTTGAACTGAAGGATGCGTCGGACCGAGCCGCTGCAGGTTGTAATCGAGGTGCGGCAAATAGATCAGGCTCAAAGTCGGACGGTGCCGTTCTTCAATCCACTTCGCTGATTCCGCAATCCATCGTGACGCAGCATCCGGACTCCCCTGTGGCGTCGCCATCCCAGCTGCCGGTCCCCAGAACGTCGGAAACGGAAATTCGCCAAGGTCTTTCTTGATCTCCGAACGAAGCGCCATCGGGCCTGTGTAAATGTCGAACACCTTCCGCCCATCCGCAGGATACATCGGTCGAGGCGTGATCGACCATGTCGCGGTGGAATACATGTTGTACCACCAGAAAAGTTTCGCGCAGGTAAACCCCTTGTCCTGCTCGGCCAGTTCTTCCCAGATTTTCCGGCCGCTTACGAGATGGTTCGATTGCTTCCAGAACTGCACCTCCGCCTGTTCGCGATTGTACCAGCCATTCGCAACGATCCCGTGCTGCGCCGGCATCGATCCAGTCAAGTAGGTCGATTGCGCCGCGCACGTCAACGCTGGCAGAACCGGCTCGATTGAGGTGATTGTTCCTTGTTCCCGGAAACGCGCCAGGCGCGGCATCGCCTCGTCGATCATCGGACCGATCAGCCCCACCACATCGATCACCGCTGTGCGATGCATGAGAGCGGCTTAGCGATGCATCGCCGATGCAGCTGCGGGTGTGCTGCCGCGAAGCGCTCGCTCGTTCTGCAGCCGCTGCAATTCCTGGATTGACTCCACCACCACTGCATCATTCATCTCATGCACCTCGAACCCTTTGCCTATCCCCCGAAGTAATGTGATCGTCAGCCTGCCCCCGAGGTGTTCGCGAAATTCTTCCAATCCTTTCAACACCACCAGGTCCCCGTCCGAATCAACGTTTAGCAGTTCGTTTGCAAATAAATCAAACCCGAGCGTTTCGATCAGGCGTAAGATGCGTGAGGCGCTCGCCTCATCCAGGAATCCCATCCGCCGCGAATAGATCACATCCAGCGCAATTCCCACCGCAACCGCCTCGCCATGCCGGATTCTATAATCGGAAAGTTGCTCGAGCTTGTGCGCCGCCCAATGTCCGAAATCGAGCGGCCGCGCCGATCCCATTTCAAACGGGTCGCCTGAAGTCGCGATATGCGTCACGTGCAACTCCGCGCACCGGTAAATCAACCGTTGCATCGGTTCCGCTTCGAACTCTCGGAGTTTCGTCGCGTCCTGTTCGATCCGCTCAAAAAACGCAGCATCCCGAATCAATGCCACTTTCACCGCCTCAATGTAGCCCGCTCGCTTGTCCCGGGCGTTGAGCGACGCGAGCATTTCGAAATCGTTGATCACCGCGTAGGGCACCGCAAACGTCCCAATGAAATTCTTTTTCCCAAACGCATTGATCCCGTTCTTCACTCCCACTCCGGAATCGTCCTGGCTCAACGTCGTCGTCGGAATCCGCACATGTCGAACGCCACGGTGAGCCGTCGCCGCCGCCAGTCCCACCAGGTCCAGCAACGCCCCTCCTCCGACAGCAATCACGTACGAATGCCGGTCGATATGGTAACGATCAATCTGCGATTGGATTTCCGAAACGTGAAAGTACGAGTTTTTGACTCGTTCGCCCCCTTCCAGCACCACCGGCGGGCAAACCAGCGAAATGCCACTCACCGATCGAAAATAAGTTTCAATCTTCCCTGCCAGCTCCGGCTGCGACGTGTGCAACGATTCATCGATCACCACGAGCACTTTTGAAACCAGCCCCTGCCGTTCCCCCGTCAACACCTGCACCAACAATGGGTTTTCTTTGCCAAAAACGTCCCGGGTGAAAAAGACGCGGTGGGTCAAACTTATCTCGATTCTGCGCTCGATACAGGACATTCAGCCAGTAATGTGTAGCTTTAGACGTTCCATTTCCACCGGAAATTTAAAATCCTCGCTGGGACCGCGGGACGTCCCGGACCGCAGCATGTGGACCGCAGGCCAACCGCATAATCCTTCCAGAACCGCCCGATCGCAACGCAACCCGGACCGCGGGACGTAGTGCCCGTCCGGAAGGACCCCCAAAGGACCTTGCTTTTCCTCCACCGTTCCTTAGAAACAAACCCGATACAAAATGAAACCAATCCTTCGCAACCTGCGTATCGTCCCTGGGGCCTTGCTGCTCGTCTGCTTTGGTTGCGGCACCGCCACTCACAAAACTGCTCCGGAAAAGCACATGATCAAAATCGAAGAATCCGACTGGGGAAAAACCGACGACGGAACGCCGGTCAAACTCTACACCCTCAGCAATGCCAGGGGCATGGTCGTCAAAATTAGCACCTACGGCGGCATCGTCACAGAGATCCGAGTTCCCGACCGCAAAGGACAAATCGACAACGTCGCTCTCGGCTTCGACAATCTCCCTGGCTATCTCAAAGGACATCCGTTTTTCGGCGCCATCGCCGGGCGTGTCGGCAACCGTATCGCCAAAGGTCAATTCACTTTGGACGGCCAGCAATATAAACTCGCCACTAACAACGGTCCCAACCATCTCCATGGCGGCCTCAAGGGCTTCGACAAAGTCGTTTGGAAAGGCCAGGTATTGCTCAATCATGAAAGAGGCAGTGCCGTTCAGCTCACCTATCTCAGCAAAAATGGCGAAGAAGGCTATCCAGGAAACCTCGCAGTTACCGTCACCTACACGCTCACCGATGACAACGAACTGCGCATCGACTACTCAGCAAAAACAGACAAAGCCACTCCCGTCAATCTCACGAACCATACCTACTTCAACCTCGCCAATCGGGGCGACATCCTGGACCACGAACTCACTCTCAACGCGAACAAGTATACTCTCACCGACGAGACGCTCATCCCGACTGGCGAGATCGCTCCGGTCAAAGGCACTCCTTACGATTTCACTGCCTCTGCCCGCATTGGCTCCCGTTTCGATCAACTCAGGAAGAAGCCAGTCGGATATGACGACAATTTCGTCCTCAACACCGGCGGCAAATCTTTGGCATGGGCCGCCCGCGTTTACGAGCCCACCACCGGACGGACGCTCGAAGTTCTCACCACCGAGCCCGGCATTCAGTTCTATACCGGAAATTTCCTAGACGGCACGCTCGCCGGCCACAACGGCGTCGTCTACAAACAACACGCCGGCTTCTGCCTCGAAACCCAGCACTTTCCTGATTCGGTGAATCATCCCGAGTTTCCCTCAACCGTGCTGCGCCCGGGTGACACCTACAAGAGCACCACCATCTTCAAGTTCGGCACTCGAAATTCCTGATACCCCTATGAAACTCTCCGTTTTGTTCCGCTGCGCTGCTCTAATCCTCTTCAGCAGCACGCTCGTGCTTTTCCCAGCCGATGCAAAAAAGCCGGTCCTCCTTTATTCCCGCTATTTCAACGCCCCCGGCGAAGATCGCTATTCAGCTGATACCACTTTTAAGCAGGTCATTGAGAAGCTTCGCGAGCATTTTGACGTTCGTGTCGACGCCAATCCTGTCACCACAAAGAGCCTCTCAGACGTCCGCCTGATCCTGGTCGCAAATCCGAGCGACAAAGCCGTCGCCGGCCATTCCGCTCCGCATCATTTCGGCAAACAGGATATCAACCTCCTCTCCTCGTTCGTTCAGCGCGGCGGCGGCCTGATCGTCATGGCTAACCAGGAAAACCACAATCTCGACGTCGAAGACACCAACAAACTGCTCACGAAATTCGGCCTCCAGTTCACTAACCGCTACACCGACGCCAAGAAGCTCGTCCTCGCAAAGGATGTGCCGATCATTGGCGGGCTGCGTTGGGCTTATTACACCGGCAATCAGGTTCTCATTGAATCCGGAAACAGCGCGCACCCCCGCAGTCTGGTCACGAACGACCTCAACCAAAAGCCGGCCAAAGGTCCGCGCGATGAACCCGGTTCCCTCCTGGCCATTGCCGAACCCGGCCGCGGCCGCGTCATCGCCGTCACCGATTCCGGTTGGATCGCCAACTTTGCCTTCACCGAGGAAGGCGTCGGCGGCGTGGCCCTTAAAGGCCAGGACAACTGGGAAATCTTCCGCCGCCTGGCCCTCTGGGCCGCCCACGCCGAATAGCCTCAAGGCAGTTGCAGGCCCTTTCGATGTTTAAAAGTGGAACCCTAGTTCCAGTTGAGGTCCGCTCATCTTCAAGTTGAAATCAACGGGACCATTCTCGAAGTCTGTCTGGAAATGACGATACGTAGCGCGCGTATAAAACCATCTGCCGATGTCCCACTCGACACCGCCGTTGACTTGCCACGTAAAATCTGTCGAGACGCCAAAGCCGCCAATGTCACCTTCAAAAAAAAGGAACAGCGGTTTGTCGATCGGGCATCGAAAAAAAAGACCGATGACCGGATCAGCCCACGTTTCAGTCCTTGAACGGTCGCGCTCGCCCACAGGAAGATCCGCGGAGATTCTGGCCTTCATTGACATGACACGTCCTCCCACATACGGCTCCAGCGACACAGGGCCGTGCGGAATCACGTCATATCCGAGTCCAAACTGGACATTGTACGTCTTGTTTACAAGCTCCGCATTGCTTACGAGTGCCGCCAACGGCCCCTTGGGTTCGGCACCGGCGGAGGTTTTCGTATACATGTTATTGGCAAAGAACAACCAGCCGCTTTTTCGAACCTCAATGTTCACCGGAATAATCAGATCGAGAACATCGAAAACGTCCCAGAAGTCTTTATCTACCTTCGCCTCGCGGTCCCCTATCGTGACGTCCGATGTCAAACCAAGCGCCCAGAGAGGTGCTCCTAAGTGGACATCCCAGTCATCCCGGGAGCGTGCGCCCTTCTCCTTCTCATCCACATGAGCCATTGTGGTGGTGGTGGTAACAGCCCGCGTTGTTGTCGTCTCGGGCGGAGGGGGAGCGGGCTTCACCTGGATGACTTCCGTTTCGGCGGCGGACAAACTGCCGATCGCACAAAGCGAGGCGAGCACAAAAAAACAAGCCAGCCCCTGGGCTGCCTGTTCTACCTGAGTTATGAGAATCCTTCTCATGTGTATCGATTCCTTTCGTTGGTTCTACCCGCGTCCGCAGGCAGAGTCCAAAAAGCTTGGACCCGGTCTGGCAGCTCTGACGGGTGTTAATACGACCTTGAGCAGCCGGAGAATGTCGAGATGCCGCTCTGTGGTCCAATAGGGCTTTCACCCCAGCACTCGATAGCAAGCCGGCGCGCCACGCTCCTATTCCCGGTTCTGCTGGATCCCGGTCGCGAATCTCGCGAAGATTTTCGTCAAGCGCCGAAAGGCCGCTGCGCTATTCCCTCTCCTGGGGGACCACGGATCGCGAAGAGATCGTTTCGTCCGGGGGCACCTATATAGTGGCGGGCTTGGGAAGCCATTGGGCAGGGTGAGGGCGGACTTTATCAGCGAAGCTCACATTTCCTCAGGCGTTCGTTGCAGCCCTGCCGCGCTATGCCTTTGCCGTGAGATTTTCGGTCTCGCTTTAAAACGCCACCTGCGCCCTCGTAATAATCACCTTCTCGTCCTGCGCCGTTACCTGCCGCGGCGCCGTGCTGCCCCCGCGGAAATCGGTCTGGTCATAATCCAGCATCAGTTTCACGTTCCGGTTCAGGTACCAATTTGCACCCACACCCCACGACTTTGCCTTGTTCGCCGATGAACTCGTCGCAAATCCCGCCGCCCCAAACAATTCCTGGTCCAGTGTCATTTCCCCATAGCGTGCCGCCAGTTCCAGCGCTCCAAAAGTTCCATCCGTCAGGCTGAATGATTGCAGCGGCTTCACCGGCGTAAATGAATTCTGTTCACCCGTCACAAACCATGATGCGGCCACTTCCCACGCGTGCTGACGCGGATACAAAAACACCGGTGCACCGCCGCCCGCGTCCCGTCGAACCATTTGGGAGGAGATCGCATATTCGCCCAGCAATCCAAACGGACCCCAATAGTAATAAGCTTGTGGCACAAACCGCCAATGCGTCCCGTCCGATGTTACATTGGCGTTTGTCCCCGTCCCGGTCACATACGCAAAGAAGGTTTGCTGACCGGGAGTCTTGTATGTCGGCAATATTCCCGCCTCGTTGCCCCAGGATCCACCCACACCCACTCCAAGACCCTCGAGAGGTTTTACGCCGCTCTTCCTGAACGGATGGACAAACAACCGCGCCGCCACGTCTTTGTGATCATCCACTCCAATATCAGAGTCGCCGCTCGCATTATCCTGCACTCCGTTGAAAACGCCCGCTTGATACCCAAGCAACCCGCCCATGATCTGTCCGTGCAACTGCAACCCTACATCCCGGTTCGGCGTGAATTGGCTCGGATATCCGCGCTCCGCAAACAAAAGATTCGCGCCCGACTGCATTCGTTCCAATCCGAGCGGCGGCTTGAACTTCCCGACCTGTATCTGGAACTCAGGGATATAGTGCACGTTTAAATAGGCGTCTTGCAAAAATCCGTCGTTCAATGATGAGCTCGTCGTCGCCGTGCCAAAATCAAGCATCACCCGGAAGTCATAATACTTCCACACCGTCCCCTCCATAATCGGCCTTACGCGGCGCATTAGGAATGTGTCATTCGCCGGAATATTGTCACCGAAGTAGAACCGCGCATCCGTCTGTACGTATCCCTTCAACTTCAAAACAAAATTCGTATCAGCCGAAGAAAAGGAGAACCCTTCGCTGCCGGCTGTTAACCGCGGGCCCGGCTGCGACTTGGGTGAACCGCTGCTTCCTTCCGCATCCAGTTTCCGTTCGAGCGTCCGGACCTTTTCACTCAGCTCATCAACCCGCTTTTTTAGCGATTCAATGCTGTCGTCCGCGGCCGATACGGCCCCGACCGAACCAACTAATATGCAAATGAGCAGAAGGTAATATTGTTTTCTCATAAGTCCCGCATTTATCCCGCGCTGGAATGGCCGATGGAATACATGCCTCAGCACCGCCCGTCCAATAATCTTTGTGATCTTTTTTGCCATGTTATCCTTGTACTCCGGCGAACTTGGCCGAAGGTTGCAGCAAATCGAACGAGGTTGGCCGTAGCTGCACCCTCTCCTCGGAGACCACGAATCGCGAAGAGATCGTTTCCTTCGAGGGCATCTATATTGTGGCGGGCTTGGGAAGCCATTGGGCTGGGGTGAGGGCGGATTCTCTTCCCTGCTCTTTCCGCTATTCGTATACCGACGCGCATTTGGCTCTAACTGCCTGTCTCGCAACATACGCTCGACGCAGAGCGGATCCTCTAAGTCACCTGAACGTAGGCAATAATTTAAATGGCAAGTAACCAGCCGCCTCTGATAGCATACCCCTGAGCCAAAGCGTATGCCTACCCAAAGCAACGTAACGGACGATACATCCAACCCTCAGTGGTTTCAGACCACCCACTGGAGCATGGTCTTATCCGCAGGGCAGCTCAATTCATTGCGCGCGTCGGAATCCCTCGAAAAACTCTGCCGCGCCTACTGGCCGCCGCTTTATACTTATATCCGTCGCCAGGGCCGTAGCCCCGCCGATGCCCAGGACCTCACTCAAGCCTTCTTTGCCAAACTGCTGGAGAAGAATTTCTGGGCCCGCGCCGACCCCCAAAAAGGCCGCTTCCGGTCTTTCCTGCTTACCGCCCTCCGGCAATATCTGTCCGATCAGCGGGACTGGGTAAAAGCCGCAAAGCGCGGCGGCAAACTCTCTTTCATCTCATTCGACGAACACTCTGGTGACGAGCAATTCATGGCGGGATTGGACCAGACTCTTAATTCCGAACAGCAATTCGATCGGCAATGGGCCAGCACACTCCTGGAACAGGCCCGCATCAGGCTGCGCAAGGAGTGCATCGCCTCAGGAAAATCCCATTTATACGACCGCATCAGCCTGGTGGGTGGCGATGTCGAGAGCCCCGTAAGCTACGCCGTTCTCGCGCAAGAACAGGGCGTGACGGTCAGTGCAATCAAATCCGCAGTTTCGCGGTTGCGCGAGCGCTACGGCGAGCTCGTCCGCGAAGAAGTCGCCCATACCGTCTCGAGTCCAGCCGAGGTGGACGCTGAAGTTCGTCACCTTCTCTCCGTAATCGGAGCTTGAGGCGCAACCTCGCCTTCTCCTTTCCGGAGTAATCGACCGGATAAGTGCAACCGTTGGTCATGAAAGAAACGAGCGCATGTGTAGAATGCAAGGCCTCGCTCCCGGAGGACGTTCCGGACGTTTTCTGCCCTGCCTGTGCACTCCGCCGCGCCTTGGCTGTCGGCACTTCCGAACCGCGGGAACCTACCGAAGACCTGATTCGCGATATCCGCTTACTCCGCGACGCGCACAGCCCGGCACAACCTGGAAGCCCTGAAATCACCCTTGCTTCTGCTGATGATAGGGGGACAGAATATGCCTCCATGACGACCGTCGACCCTGTCCCGGGGGACGTCATTGCGGACTACGAAATTTTGGAGAAGATCGGCGGCAATATGGGCCTGGTCTTCCGGGCACGTCATTGCCTGCTCGAAAAGGTTGTCGCCCTCAAGCTCCTCCCCGCAGCCGAGCCTGATCGCCTCGCTCGCTTCCAGAGGGAGATGCGCGTCATGGGCCAGCTCGAACATCCAAACC
>Ga0193692_1000361_pt1 | contig 11374 bp, 22 predicted proteins | sample L3a1metaG_FD_144917 | JGI IMG/M metagenome (GOLD analysis project Ga0193692, IMG submission 144917) | Soil microbial communities from a riparian zone of the East river system, Colorado, United States - L3a1 | ecosystem: Environmental > Terrestrial > Soil > Riparian zone | place: USA: East River... | reverse complement strand
TATAATCTAAAGTAACACCACCACGCTTACCCTGAAAATAATCAGTCAATATGATGCTATCGTAATCCTCAGAATAACGTAAGCCTTCATCGCTATTTAAATTTGCTGTTGCTGACATTGTTTTGAATTAATTGTTAAATCGAATTTGCCAAATCTTTAACCTCATCGGCACTTTTGGTTTTTACTGCACCTTTCTTCTGGCTGTCATCCTGAGACGCTGTAGGGTTATCAGCACCGTCGAATCCTGAAAGCTTATGTTTCTCCATAAATGGTTTAACTTCCGCTAATAGTGCTTCAACGTTTTCCTCGTAATCTTCTGCTGATGTTGGTGTAAATCCTTTACGCATAAATGCAGGGATATTTTTTACACGTTCATCATTAGCAAATTTACTGGTAATGCTTTCCTTTTGTTTCTCCGCTTCTAATGATCCAACTTTAGCCGTTAAATCGGTTATAGCTTTAAGCATTAGTTTCATTGGATCTGTTTCAGGATTGATTTCCTCTTTTTTTACTTCCTCTTTGATCTCCGGTTTAATTTTAGCTTGTAACGATCTGACAGTATCATCAGCTTTCGCAATTTCCTCAAAGGTCATTGGTCCATTATCGTTGTAGTCTTTAATTATTTCGTCTATCTCTAAATCAGACGCCTCATCTGCTGGTTTCTTGCACAGTCTATCTGCTATTGTAGATATCCTACTAGTCGATAAGTTCGCGTTAGGATATAAAGCCTTAACTCGTCCCTTCAACTTTTCTGCTGGTATAGCCATTGTTTAAAAGTTTTTATGTTTAAGTATAAAGGTATTTATTTTGTGACAATGTAGTGTAATCGTTACAATTGAAATAAAATACACTATTGTATTTACCAATCCCTTATATTATCTTTGATTTGTCGACATAAACCAATCGATTTAATGTTATGAATATTTCAGAATTCAACAAAAAGACTCACGAAAGCAGAAAAGCATATTACAACAAGCCACGTATTTTTTGTAACGATGGTTTTAACTTCTCGGTTCAAGGAAGTAGAACTCATTACTGCTCACCACGTGAAGATTGTAATGACTATTATTCAATGGAGATAGGCTATCCGTCTGCGATAGAAAAATCCATACTTGAATTTGCAGAAGATAAAGATACCCCCATGGATAGTGTATATGGATATGTTCCTGTTGATCTAATTGATGATATTATAATTAAGCACGGAGGTATAAACGAAACATTTACTTTTCAGGGAAATGACTAAACAACAAGCCATACAAGAGATTGAGAAGTATGTTAAGCCATATTTAAGCATAGACATGCACCAAGCTACGTTTAGCCAAACCATGCGAGCTATTAAAGCTGGAACATGTAAGCCTAAAACAGAGATAGCATTCTTTAGCAGGTTTTCAATCTACATTAGTAAAGAGGCTGAGTATTCCTTTGAACAATTCCCTAATGGAATTAAATTAAAATAAGATGACAATAGATGAAATGAAAGAACTTGCTAGACAAGGCGTAAAAATGACACATCGATATTTCTCTGATAATGAATGGCTAATCATGAGGGGTAACGTTATAATTTTTGAAGACAACGTAACTATATTTATTAACGATTGGATTAGTGATAAAGACTGGGTTAATGATGGGTGGAGTAAATATGAAGCCTTAAACAAATAACCATGCATAGCTGGACCAAACTACCCGACACTAAAGAGCCTCACGTAGGTAACGTGTCTCATTTCATCTGCAAACAATGTGGATGTAGAAAAGAAGTATCAAAATACAGCCTTGTTTACATGAGATCAGGAATATCGTATAGTAATTATACTCCTGAGTGTGTAGACATGGGTAGACGTAGTAGTGAACCATTAGATTAAGAAATATGAAAGATTTAATAAGAGTTAGTCTATTTGATAAGAAAATACCAATTTACCCAATAGATTATATGCCTGATAGGATGTCTGAAATTGAACATCGTAGGTTATGGATAGGCCCGTTTAATTGTGTTATATTTTTAAAAGGCACAAATAGAGATCCTTTTTATCCTTGTAAAATAGATATTGTTCAGGTTTGTATATCTTTTGTTAATATTAATGAAAGGATAGAATTTCAGATTCCATTTGAAAGGTTTATTAGATATGAAAATGATAGATACCTAGACAAATTAATCGTAAATACAATATTTCAAGAGTTACACAAAGAAGCAATAAGAAAACTTAAACTAACATAATGGCATCACGTAAACACAGTAAATCGGTACAACCGGAAAGCAAAAAGAGAAAGGACAAGCATGAGAAGTTTGATCCTAACAAACACGTAGCATTAAACAGCGATGTATCCCACAAAACAGGTATATACGTTAAAGAGGAAAGGATGACGGTATACTTTCGTCCTGGAGTTGATATAGATGCTGCATTAGCAAAGTTTAAGAATAGACATAGAAGTATAAATCAAACACGATAATTATGAAAAGAAATGATGTTAAAATAGGTTCTTATGTTGTAATGACAGCGACTTATTGCGGAACACTTAAAAAAGGTGATGTATTTAAAGTTTTAAAACCACAAGTTAAAACAGACTTATCAGATGACGCTTGCTTTGTTGTAGATCATATGGGTAAAAAAAGCTATTTAGCTCCATACTGTAGTAACTTTGAGCCTCAATCAATAGTTACTAATAGTGAAAATGAACAAACAATAGAATCTTTAAAACATACCGTGACTAATCTTAAGGATGAAAACGATCAATTAAGGTTCTCAAATAATGAATTTATGAATGATATTAGAATCCAAAAGATCATAATCGATAAGAAGTCTAGCAGGATTGAAACGCTAAACCTTAAAGATGAGATTTGGACCAAAATGTATAACGATCTAATGGCTAGACACGAAGCGTTAAAAGCTAAGTGGTGGTATAAACTGTTTACTAAACTGGAATCATGGATAAAAGAAAACTAAAATTAGTTGTCGGTCATAATTTCGATATATCAACTAGTGATATTAAGCTTAATGGCGATGATATTAAAACTAAATACGGTCTAGAAACAATATCAATAGGTGATTTAGATAGCATTCCTAATATTGAACCTTTAATATTTGGAGATATTCATACAGGCATTAACTTAGTTGAGGAACAAGTATTTAATTTTGGTGTAATCGAACCAGATCCTGAAATGGTTAAAATGCTATTCGGTAAGTACTGTGAACCAAATATAGAAGCTACTGTTAAGTTCAATAATGATAAGCCTGATCAATCTTATAAGCTCATAAAGCATAGAGAAAAGATGATAAGAAAGATCATTAGGGATAAAAGATTTGCTAGGCCAGTCACCTATTATAAATTAGTTCACGACTTTAAATTTAAAATAAAATAGAATATGAAAACACTTTATGTATTACTTAGTATTAAGATTATAATAGTTTTAGTCCTTTGCGTTGGATGGGTTAAATGCCTAATAAGGTTTACTGATTGCGACTTTAACTATAAAACCACCTATAAAGCTGAGATATTATACGGTATAGGTACATTTACAGTTATAGGCGGCGGTATATTAGGGTACTGTGATTTCGGTAAATAACTAAACCACAACATCAACAGGAGGCGTAACAACCTCCGTTTTTGTTTCTTCCTCTATCTTTTTAAGCGTATCTCCTGCGTTATCTACCAATCCTGCAATACCTATACTGGTTTCATGGTCTACTACAGCTTTTCCGCCATTTGCAAGCGTAGCTAAAGTAACGCGCTCTAAATCATCTTGCATGCTATACTTGCTAAATATCACATCCACGCGTAAATCTCTGTCTTTATCAATTAATTCCTGCCATTGAGACACTAACCAATTGACCATACGCTGCACACCTTTACCCCATGAGCCTTGTTGTCTGTCTGTAGCCTCCATATAGCAATCTATAAGGTATCTTTCTAACGCAGCGCCCGATACGGCCCCTAATCCTTTTAATGTCTCCAAATCAAGTAAAACAGCACGATTAAGCGAGAATATATACTTCTGTAGCATATTGAACTGTAAAGCTCTTGCTTCTGTAGCGTTATCAGGGGTTAAATATTTCAAGTCTCCTGCCGGATCTGCTGTCTCGATAAATTTACCAGCTACTCCTTTGGCTGGTAAATCCATTGCAGCGCCTTTAGCGAATAGGATAGGATCAGCAGTATAACCCATTTGAGTAAGGTAGTCGCTAAATCCTGATTCTAATTCATGTATGATTGCGCTTGTATCCTCACATTCTCCTTCCTCCTGTTCAAATAATACGATTGGCAGCTTAGTATAAGGCGTTTTGATGATCTGATGAGCAGTCCCCGTTTCAATTGGGATTTCGTTTTCGCCAGGCTCATAAGTAGGAATCATTTTAGGCTTCCTATTCTCATACTTCCAGATCTCGCAAAGCTTAGTGATAGGATTCATGGTGTAAAAATCATACATGACCTTTTTACCCCTCTTATACTCCCTGCTTACTGCAATTAGGTCGTCTGTATCATCATCAAAGAAACCGATTATAGTATCACCCTTTAAAGGAGAAACGATCTTATATCTAAATTTAAACTGATCAAATGATTCTTTGGCTTTCTCACCATAGAATATAACAGCGCATTGCGTTTCGCTCATTTGCCTTACTGCAATCTCTTTTAAGTCGAAATCTGTTTTATTCTCCGACCAATTGCGCTTCACCTGATCAAACACCTTGCTGTTTTCGATCGTAGGCTTTAATATAACGCCATTACCGCGAGCAAATGAACCTTTCTGACCAATGATATACTTTTGAATCATTAATGGCGCACGCGTAACCTTTGCGTGATCCTGAACCATTAAAGGTTTTTGTGTTAGCGGGTCCTTTTCAGTGGCACTAGGGACCATAATAGGTTTATCCGGCCTATTGTTTGGATTAGCAACATCATGCAATGCAGGTATGTATTGTTTAATAGCCTCTTTACTGGCTACTTCTCTACTGACTTTAACGGCACACTTATATAGTTCTTCTCCGTCTCCATCAGCCATAAGGCGATACAATTGGCTTATAATCATTGCATGGTATTTATTTCAATAAAGGTATGCTTTATGTATAATAAAATCAAATTACACAAAAAACCCCTGCACAAATCAATGAACAGGGGTAAACTAATATATGGAAGTTGCTAAAAGCCTTTTTTTGATGGTTTGTTTTGTTCGTTATTAACGAGCCTGACTAGTTCTTTTATTCTTTTCTCTTGCTTGCTACTAAAAGCTGGCATCTTATCGTATTCTGCTATAACCCAATCAATAGGATCTACTATAACCTTATTAAAATTAATGCCCCCTGAATATATCTTCTCAAATGATTTCCAGAAATGATCACAAACCTCACAAGTAACTTTACTTTCTTTACCGAAATTAAACTGAACGTAACCACATCCGGCATCATCAACCGTATATACTTGTCCTATACTGAAAAACAAAGTGTGATCTGTAGCTATTCTCCTAACCTTGTCTCCTTTAGCTAGTGTTTCAATCAGCTTAAAGTATTTAGGGTTAGACAAAGCATTTATGTTATCCTCAGTCACATCGTATTTACTGCATTGATTATGTTGAATAACTATTCCATCAGACATACAAACTGGTATGGATTGAATGCATTCTACTTTGTCGCCTATTCTTACTTTCTTGTCTCTCATTACAATCCGGTATTAACGTTTACACCATACTTTTTAAACTTTGAACTAAACCGATTACCAAAACCGCCTAAAAAGCATTTGCCTTTAGCCGTGATAGAAGATTTAATCTGCTCATAAGTCAAATGAATGAACGACCCTGGTTGAGCATACTTGAATGGAATTTCTTTTGCTTTCATATATTTTAATTAAGTTGTTTCTTTTCTGTAAATACCTTTAGACACTTCTTTCCAAACAGGAACTAGATCGACTTGACAATGCTCATTGCAGTTCTTACATACATAGTGTACTGGTCTTTTAAGGATTAAATCCTCAACGGTTTGCATATCTCTGTATGCTTTATAATTGCAGCATTTGCTTATTGCATAGTATTGGTCTTGAACATTCATTATAATAGTTTTAAGTTGTTTCAAAATAACCAGATGATATTCCTATAGCTCATCACATACAGGTGTCATCATCTGGTAATGGTACTAATGCCTTGCTTATTCGTAATAAATGCTCGTAGTAAAATAGCCTTTTATTTAAACATTCATTCGCTTTATCGTCAAGGTCTTTGCCTTTATAGTTTATCTACTACCTCTTTAATCTTATTGGAAATGTATTCGACATCTTTAACTCCATTATTCACGAAGTTAGCGTACAATCTGCTTAAAGCGTCAATAGCTCTAATAATTTCATCTTTTGTTAATTCTACTGGATTTTCCATTTGAGTTGGGTTTAGGAAAGTTAATATTCAATTAATTGTGGAGCGTCCACTTTCGATGTTATACGCTAGACTTTACTACGTCACGCCCCATTTGATAGTCTTTCCTATCAGCCATACCCTCCGCTCTTTGCTATTCTGGTGTGCCTCGGATAAATGATTAACACCAGTTTATAAGAACCTGTCTTTCCAGCTGTCAAGTGCTTACGGTTCACCAAACGGAAGTTTACTATTGAAACTTCTAAAAGTCATTACGTTCCTTTACAGTATACGTATAACTTGATGATCTTTAATAACTTAGGTGTATATGACTAGTCTATTGATCAGATAGATTTCAAACATCACTAAATCATACAATACGCGTTCTTCTTTCTCCCTATCATGAATAGATCGATAACCATTTTCGGGTATTACATAATCCTACACCAAGATCTTTAATTCCATTTTACCACACCAATGCTGATTTACACCAATATACCTAGCGTTCTGGTTGCTTTTATCTTTAATGCTTTATTTCAATGAACTTTCAATATTCAAATATACAACTTGTATTGATTAATTTTTATATCATTTTCGTTACAATTCGCTTATCACCTCATTATATTCCTTAAGCAATGATACCATTCGTTTTCTTGCATATTTTGGCTTGCATATCATAATTAATCTATTAATAGGATATTTCCAATCAAACGTATTATATGATGATATAACACGCATGTAAAAGTTTAGAATATCTAATTTAACTTTCGTGTTAGCTGCCCCTACCATCTTAACGAATGCTTCGCCTGCTTATTAAACACAATATGTTTTTGCAACATGTTCGTTACCTATTTCACTTGATTATGAAAAGGAATGCCATCAATAACCCAAACCATCAAGTCTTTAAAGTATTCAATCGTATCAGACTCATAACCATCATGAGATGTAAGTCTACCCACTAGACAACCAACGCCAGCAGTAGCGAACGAATCAACAAGGATTTTCCTTTCTTCAACAGGCACTAAGCTACTTTCGCTATTAACTATCCTTTCAACAAGCCTAGTCATTGCCTCTAATTCTGTGAACTCAATAAATTTTCCCATGTTTATGTTTTTTATAAATTTACTATTAATCTAATTATATTTTAATATCATTGTTGTTACCTTCTAGCGTTCATTGCAGCACCCAATGTGCCTCCCATTTTATTTAATCTGCTATCCATACCGAAATACTCAACCATACCTGTTAAAGCGTCTTCGGGGTCATCAGACCCATTCTTACCAGACTTAAGATAGTTCTTAATGTGCCTATATAATAAAGGCCAATTTTTATCCCAATCGGCAGGCATATAGATTAAGTTGGTTACTTTGGCTGAGTTGCTAAATATCCTTACCTCTTTGTTGTCTGATTGATGAAATGTTTCAAACGTAGTAGTTAGGTTTACTAATTCACGTGTCATTTTTTCTACCGCCCTAGCAAATCCCTCACCTCCGTTATTGCTTTCAAATCTGGCTTTCTCTACTTTCCATTTGGCTAATTGTTGTGCCGACATTGGTTCCGTGTCTTTCATCGGTAAATTGGTATATATGCAGTCTAATACATACATAGCATCAGGCATTTCAAGGTATATCCATTGCATTAAGAAATCACGCCCCTTATCTGCTGTATCGGTATAGCTTTTAATCATCCCTAATTTTAATGGCGGGTGTTCTCTATATGTCCTGAATGGCTGATACATTAAGCCTTCTTTAGGCTGCGGGTCCTGCTGGTATTGAGTATCGAACACTTGACTATCAGCCTCACGCATTGTTTTAAGCTCAATCAATGTATGTTTGAATGGCCATAATGCCCTCTCTGTTGGTAATCCGAAATCAATAATGGAGGGTAAACTAATTACATACCAAATCGTAGGGTCCGCTAATGCCTCATCAAGATCGTATGTAAATCCATCTGTTTGCATTAAATATCCACTTATATCTTCTGGATGTGTTCTTTGTCCCATTACAATTTGAGGCGTTCTACGAGAGTTTACACGATTCTTAATAGTAGATTCCCATCGTTGATTAATACGATCTCTCTTAACGTCTGAATTTGCGTCCTCGGGCTTAATTGCGTCGTCAATTATAAGCGCCCCTGCAAATAGATCAGGATTATATTCCGCAAAGCTGTCATCAGGTATTTGCTCTTCTTCTACTTTTCCAGCCCCAAAACCTGTTACTTGTCCTGCTGTTGATGTTGCATATACACCACCGCCAGCAGTAGTGTACCATTTCTTTTTACTGTCTGATCCTGGCTTTATCTTTACTTCTGGAAACAATTGCTTATAAGCTGTTGATTCTACAATATCTTTTACTCCCTCGCTATTATCTAAAGCTAGGTCATCTGAATATGATAAGTGAATAAACTTTGATGCTGGATTGATTGCAAGTCCTGAGCTAATAAGATTCTTTACTGCTAATTCAGTTTTAGAATACCTTGGTGCTACGTTTAGTATAATCTTTACTATCTTGCCTTGTAAAACAAGATTAAGCGCATTACATACAATACTATGATGTGAATTAACAACAAACTTACGATTGTATTGATGGACAAAGAAATACCTTGTGTGGAATAATAGATCGTTATTACATTTAATCTTGCTTACTGCAAGTTCCTGTAATTCGTATTCAGTCATTAGTATTTATCCTCTAATGCTTTGCTGATCTCTTTGGCTACCTCTTTGGATACGGTTACGGCAATTGATCCTGAGTTTTCAATCTCCTGTTTATCTCTCCAATACTTACCTTGTCTATTCTTAAGCCACATGGTGCCTGCTGCGGTATCCGGTGGGTAGTGTTTTATTAGATCAGTTCTTATGATCTCACCTGCAAACATCTTTATGTTTACTTCTGATGCTCGTATCCTTTAGCCCTTTGGTACATCGAATGTGCGATTTCGGCATCAGCTAAATCTTTCCCGCGGAAGAGTGCGTCCGAAAAGTTAGGGTAGTCTAACTTCCATTTGCTTATAGTACTAACTTGTACATTAAATAAATCTGCTATTCTTTTATCATCTGCTCCAAGTAGGCAAAACTTGTAAGCCATATCGTTGTACTCTTCTTTGTACTTAGTCGGGCATCCGTCTTTCTTTCCTGGTGTTATGGTTTTAGGTGCCCTTTTCTTTACTTCTTTCGATGGTTGCTTTGCCATTACTTAACCTTCCTTTCATTCATTAAATGATCAATAAACGATTGGATATTGTTGAGGCATTTAGAATCAAATATAGTTCTATCAGTTGGCATGAATGTATATCGCCTCCAATTGGAGTACCAGCAAATCTTACCTAATAAATCTTTTGAGTTTTTTGGAGTTACATTGAATACTTTGGTCTTACCTGTATCATGTATTTGTGTGATTGAAATAAATTCGTATTCCATTTATTTAAGTCCTTTATGTCCTTACGCATCCTCACAATGAGTTTACAGTTCAAATGTACAAATTATTTAGCAATGTTATAAATATGAATATTATAGTTTAAATTAAATAATAGCGTTAGTACACGAGTACCATAAAAAGCCACGGTTAAATTTTATGGCTGATCTATCACCTTTTTATTAACCATATCCCATCTACGCAAATCAAACCCTATCAATCTTGCTGCCTCAACAGGGAATACATCAAACTTATGTATCAATTCAATATCCTTATTGCATTCTGGACACCAAATATAGCTTTCATATTCTGACCATTCGGTGTTGCGTGATTTACATATATGGCATTCTATATCAAAATAGATAGGTTTTTGGATGAAATGCTCTGTTCTCTTTTTCATTCCGCAAATTAGTTATTTAATCAATTAGTTTGTGTATTAAGTCTGTTACTTATTCCAGTTAAAAACCAGCATACCGCTATCCCTAGCGTGTTCATTAGTTTTCCATTCCCATCCTGTTATTTTAGTGAATGCTATTTGGTCCAGTTTAGTCCTATTATTTTTAGGCGCTACCATTTGAAATGGTATTTTATGGTCAGTTAGAAAGTCTTCCCATATTTTAGCATCCCTTTTTATGGATCCGGCCCCCTGCAATTTCTCTCTACCGCCTGTTATGAATTTACGTAACCTAGCATCCTCAACACGAACTAATTTTATTTGATTCTTATTTGATAGAACGGTATTTAAAGCCTGATGGATCATCATAGAGCCTACAAAGGTAAGTTCTTTATTTGATTGATTCCATATTGATAGGCCCGTAACCACTCCAGTATCGATTCCAATTATTAAGTTTTCCATTATTTAAAATTCTCAAAGTAAAACACAATTTGTTTAGGTTTACATTCAATCAACCCAAATCTTTCAGCAAGCCTGAATGTTGGTCTATCCCTACGTAATACTTGGATTTGATTCTCAATAGCTAATCTAAATGCTTCAATAGGGTTGCCCGACTTGTAGTTATTGCAGCTTCTACATGAGGGCATATAATTATCAATATGGTGTATTTTTTCATGGTGGCCAAAAGTGTACCCTAATCGTTGAGGGATTAAATGATCTACCTGCATATCTTTTATGTACATTTCTACACCGCAGTAAGCACAATGGCCGTTGAATTTGTTGAATACTATTTCTCTATCTTTTTTGTTCATGATTATTTTATTGTCTATTAAAGTTTATTAAAATCGAAATCCCGCTCATTTTGCTGACTTCTAAGCGACTTTTACACTTAGTCACGATAGAATAGTCGTTATTAAAAATAAGATAGCCTGTATAATTAATACTGTTCGTGATCATCATTTAATTCGTGCTTAGCTAACAGTATTTCATATTCCTCTCGTAAATCCTTATGAACAGATATTAATCTGTCGAAATTAGCCTTTAAAGTTAATAATTCGTAACTCATTCTATTTAATGCCAAATCCTTACATCCTGGATTATATTTAATAAAATGTTGTATTATATCTGATTGCTTATCGGTGTCTGCGAAAAATTTAAGCTCTAAATCTTCCTGAATGATCTTAACTCTAATAGAATCTCTTTGGCTGCATAGTTCCATGCTGTCTCCGAATGGATCAAAAA
>Ga0193692_1000359_pt1 | contig 11380 bp, 7 predicted proteins | sample L3a1metaG_FD_144917 | JGI IMG/M metagenome (GOLD analysis project Ga0193692, IMG submission 144917) | Soil microbial communities from a riparian zone of the East river system, Colorado, United States - L3a1 | ecosystem: Environmental > Terrestrial > Soil > Riparian zone | place: USA: East River... | reverse complement strand
TAAACGAAGAATCGGATCATTAATAAGATTCCTGATATATTTATTCATCGGGTTATCAAGAGAAGACTTAATTATATAGCTGCCAAACATTCTTGCTTCAAACAACTCTTCCCATGTCATTCGGCTATTACCCATATTCTTTGGATTATATACTTCGTAACGAGCAAGAGTTGCTCTTAGATCAGGATAATAGATCCAAAATAGTGGAGCGACACCTCTTTCCGTAACACCATCCTGTGCCATTATTGTTCTCAAAGGCGCAATACCAAGTATTCTTACAAACATGCGGCTAGCCTCACGATCAAAAACCCATTCTTCTTTAATTCTAAACTTAACTATATCATCTGGATTTAAGGTATTACATACTACTGTATACTTGCAAATCTTTGTTGGATCGTCCATACAATAAACTGGAACGGTGTCACACTGACCACCACCACTAATTGCCTTTTCGAATCCTGCTGAATCAAGAAAGGTTGTGAATCTATCATCATCACCATTAAATGCAATTGCATTACCATTCTTTAATTGATCTCTTACAGCCTTCACTAAAATGCTTACGAAGCGTTGATCGCCATTATCATCTTGTGCCTGGTAACGGAAGGGAAGGTTAATTTTTTCACGAATATCAATTTCTCTCCAAACTCGTTGTGTATATAAGGCATCATCAGCTCTTAAAAATTCATAATCCAAAGGAATGCGGTCCTTCAACATTCTTTTATCTGTAACTGCATCCAACCTTAGCGAAGGTTTTGTAGAGTCACCAAATCCTCCCACTTGTGGGGCCATTTCGATAGGCACATTCCCATAGGGGTTATATTTCTGTACACTGCTAGGGTTTGTGTTTTGTTGAACACTTTGCTGCTGCGTAGTAGTGTCAGGCTTTTGATTAGTGTTACTACCCCTGCTGGTTCTTCCACGCCGTTGCGCATCAGCCGCTACTGTAACAACAGTTAACAGCACAGCAGAAAAAATCACATGTTTAAAAATTTGGTATCGCATTATTGATCTTTTATTTCAAAGTAAAAATAAGTGGTGTTAGCTTTCTTCTTCTTCCATCCGGACCCATAGCATAGATATCTTCAATTGTAATGAAAGATCCGGCTCTGCATTTACCGATAATACCTCTTGCCTCGTTCCATTCAGCACCTGTGTTGTTTGCTTCCATGATATCCTCAAAACCATTACCATCACCTGTCATACGGAAGCTGGTAACATTGAATTGAGTTTTATAATAGAAGTTTTCAACTATTGCACGAACACCCTGCTGTCCTTTAAACTGAGCTGCAGGAATATTACCACTTTTATAAGTACCGATCATTGGTGTAGGATCAGGAATTGAACGAACACGGAATTGCATCCTGGTTGTTTTTCCATCAGGCGTAACTACAGAAACAAAGCAATCATCAGTTTCTTGTGATACACGTATAGAACGATGTGCACCATTTCCGCTAAGAACTCCACCACCACCGCTAATAGATGCTTTTATCTGATCTACACTACCACTACCTGAGATAGTAACAGGATTGTCAACCCCAATAAATAGTACGTTCATGTTATCAAGCTGAACGGCTGCGCTTGATTGACCTACTACATAGTCAACAGTTTTGGGAATTCTTTGTTTCACTCCATTTTGATCTGTGTATTCAATAATTACAGGAATTGAATTACTACCAAGTTTATCCGCTTTAAATTTATAATGTACAGCTCCATCGTCGCCAACAGTAAGACTTTTACCACCGATAGTAATTGTTGGTGAAATAGCTTTACTGAATCCACCAACACCTGCAGTTATTTCAATTTCTTGTCCAGGTAAGGCATTTGTAGTGTTGGCTATAGCTAATGCAGCATAAGAATCTTGTTGAACTTTTACTTTCCCAACTTGTTCATGACAGAAGGCAACAACTTTGTTTTCAGAAGTTTTCACATCATTCTGAAATTTGCTGAGAATGGTCATAGCCGCAACAGTAGGCACCATGTGGAAATAAGCTGCTTCCCATGTTTTATTACTCTTATTCTTTGTTTTTGGCATCTCAGTATTAATAGGTAGGGCTGTAGCAAAGTTTTTTGCAATTTCTGGATCTATAGCCAGGATATTTTTTTTGAATTCCTCCAAACTGCTTCTTAATAATTTTCCATCTCCTTTTTCTACCATAACCCTGGTTGTTACATCCAAATTATCAATTCCTTTATCCTTATCTGATGTAGGATCATATTTTGCACCAGTAGCTATCTTTTTCTTAAGCTCATCAATAAACTCGTACATCTTTTTAGAATAATCTTGTACTTGCTGAGCTTTGGGATACCAGATTTTAGCTTTTTCAGCTGCTCCAGCTTCTCCCATTTTATCTTTTAATGAAGTCATGATCTCATTTGTAGATGCTGATACGACCTCATTAGTCTTTTCCAGACTATTGTTTACTGTTTTAAAGGCATTAAGGATCTCTGATGATACGTTTAGTGCCAGCAGAGCTGTTAGCACCAGGTACATCATATTGATCATCTTTTGCCGGGGCTCACGAGGTAAAGACATGACATTTATGGTTTTTCTTCCCGACCTGATCGGGATTTGTTATTAAATGGTGACAAATATCACGGATACGGATTTCGTATTCTTTAAAACGAAACCTTTATTACTTTCTTATGCTTTGCCTTGCATTGCGCTAAGCATATTGCCATAGATCTGGTTCAGCTTACCAAGATTACCAGCCAATGTTGAGATCTGGTTATGTGCTTTTTTAGCATCATCAACACTGCCTGACATAGCATCTGAAGCTTGTACCAGGTTATTGTAAAACCTGTTCATTGCTTTCAGGTGATTGTTGGTATCCTGAAGTTCCAGTTCGTAAATGGTATTTAATGAAGAAAGATTTTTTGTAAGCACTTGAACCTGCTCATGAAACTGCTTGGTACCTTCAGCAGCAACATTAAAGCTCTGTGCTGAGTTTGACGCACTCACATAAGCATCTTTCATTTGACCGAGAGCATTTGCTGCTTCACGTGTCTTAGCAGAGTAATCGTTAGTAGCTGCAATAACATCACTAACATCGCTTATTTTATCTACAGTAGTACCGAGTTTTTTAAAGTTTTCACCAAGACGACCAAGACTTGCCGGTGTGATATCTGCTGCTGACAACATATCTTCCATTTTTGTCAATGCAGGATTAGCAGATGAACCGGGCAAAGTAAGCGGCGTTGGTTTGAAATTTGGATCAAGATCCGGGTGAAGGTTAATGTCCGGAAAATAACGTTGCCAATGTGGTTCTTCTGGAGGAGGAACCATGAAAGCCATCACAAGGAACACGATTACTTCAGATAATAGACCAATAGTGATCATTTCATCAGCCGCTGGCCAGTGACGGATCTTAAATAATGCTCCGAGGATTACCACGGCTGCAAAAAAGGCGAAAATAAAGTTGAGGACTACCTGGCCTCGCTGTGTTTTAAAGAATAGCATAAAGGGCTCGTTTTATAGGTTATTAAAGATTGTACAGTTTGATAAGTCAGTTTTGGAAGTAAGTACGCAAAAACAAAAGGAATTATTGTTCACTTCTTATTTTTTGCGGCCTTTTTGCGGTGCAGCCGGTAAGTCGATTACCCTGCGGAATCCGATATAAGACTTGGTTGAATCCTGGTACTCATATGTACGGGTTCCTGTTTGCAGGTAATAGCCAACATCTTTCCAACCTCCACCACGAATCACTTTTCTCTTCATCAGGGGAGGATCAGATTCTTTAGCATTCCAACGAACATCAGGATTCATATCGTGTTGGAAAGTGAAAGAACCTTCATAGAATATTGATGATGTCCATTCTGCAACATTCCCAGCCATATTATAAAGTCCAAAATCATTTGGCCAATAAGCATCAGCTCTTACAGTGTAGAAACCACCATCCTCTGGATAATTACCACGACCAGGTTTAAAGTTTGCCATCAAGCAACCTTTCTTATTTCTAAGATAATAGTTACCCCATGGAAACATTGATTGAGAGCGACCACCACGGGCTGCATACTCCCATTGTCCTTCTGTGGGCAAACGAAAATCTGATTCCTGAGGTCTGTTTTTTGAATTAAGGAATGAATTCAGATAATGTGTACTCCACTCGCAAAATGCGGTCGCCATGTGCCAGTTAACACCTACCACAGGATAGTTTCCAAATGCCGGGTGTGCAAAGTATCTTTTTGTCATTGGCTCGTTATAAGAGTAAGCAAAGTCTCTTATCCAAACCAATGTATCAGGATAAATAGGAGTTTTCTTTTCAAGAATAAATTTAGAACGTGGCTGAGTTGCATTTTCTCTCTTTGCCGCTTCTTTAAGATCGAAAACCTTTGAATGGTAAATCATTTTTCTTGGATCAATCTCAATTCTTCCAAAGATCCTGTCATCAGGAGGAAGTATAAGATTTGTTTGACCTAACTGCTCAAGGAATTTAGGATCGTTCCATTTAACAGTTTTCATTTTCTGCCAGTCAACATATTCGTTTCCATCTTTTCCTGTCTTTACATACTTCAATTCAGATGCAGTAACTGAGTCACGAACCCAGTAAACAAACTGGCGGTATTCATTGTTGGTAACTTCAGTAGCATCCATCCAGAAGCCACTAATAGAAATGGAACGATTTCTTGCGCTGAATGCATAAGCAGGATCCTCATCACTTGGGCCCATATGGAAGGTTCCTTGCGGTATGTAAACCATACCCGGAGGCTTTGGAAGAACATACTTACTGCCCGGGGCAATACCATGCACCTGGCCATCATTAGCAAGGGTACTTCCCTTACTATTTTTCTTTCCAAAGATTCCACAACTGGTTAGCGTTAGTGTTGACGCCACCACCAGGAGAATACTATTAAGGTTTTTCATTTTCATACACTTAAAGGGTAAAGGACAAATATAAGATTTTGAGTATAACCGATTCACAAGGATAAAGTTTATTTTTTTGTTATACAAGCCTGTTTTACGAGGTAAAAGTTCTAACGGGTTTTACATTGCAATATTGTATAGCTATCAACTAATTTTTAATTCTTTACGCCTGATTAAATCAATTAACGCACTAATTGATGACACCGGATTTTCACATGTATAATCCCGACATAAGTACAGAGCCGCTCCTTTATTTTTTTCTTTACCGGATAAAAGCGGAAAAGAGTTGCTTCCATCAGTTGCCGACATAATTACCTTATGAGGAATATATTCCTTAAGAACCTGAATCAGAATACGCTGCGATTCCTCTGAGATAATAACGATCTCACTTATCCCGACTGAAATCTCTAAAAGAATACAGGCCCAGGCACCAAAAGAAGTCGGATAACGAACGATAGCATTAATTAAAGAACTTACCATTTGAATGCTTTTCTCCTTCCAATGGCTTTTATCAAAATACAATCCTAACCTATACAAGTTATCAGCCATTATAGCATTTCCCGATGGTTGTGCACCATCATAAACCTCTTTCTTCCTTACTATAACGTCTGTTTGGTTAGTATTAGTGTAAAAGAAAAAAATAGTAGCTGAATCATTGAATTTTTCCAACACATGTTCAGTTATCATTTTCGCTTTTTCAAGATAATTTGTATCACCTGTAATTTCCTGTAGTTGTATCAAAGCCTGGATCAAAAAGGCATAATCATCAAGAAAGGCGGGTTGTTTAGCTAAATCATTTTTCCAGCTATGAAAAAAATCAACAGTGTTATTGTTTGAAACCTTTTTTAGCAAAAATTGCATGTTATTTATTGCTAATTTTTTGCAAGATTCACTTCCTGTAGCAGCAAACGCTTTGCAAAGCGATGTAGTCATTAATGCATTCCACCCTAAAAGAATTTTATCATCTGTTTGCGGTCTAATTCTTTCATTTCTTCTTTTAAGGAGGATACGTTTCCCTTTTTGAATTATTCTTTGCAATTCTTCCAGTGAAATTTTTTTCTCATTACAAAAGGTTTCTTCCTTTTTCTTTCTCTGTAAAATATTTTTATCTTCCCAATTCCCACCCGGCTTTATATCAAAAAAATCACAGAAGATCACCGCATCTTCTTTTAAAAGTTCAATTACTTCTTCATGATCCCAAACATAAAATTTCCCCTCCTCTCCTTCACTGTCTGCATCTAAGGCAGCATAAAATCCTCCTTCAGGATGCATCAATTCTCTTTGAACAAAATGAACTGTCTCTTCAATTACTTCTTTGTATCGTTTGTCGTTAGTTATTTGGTATGCTTCACTGATAACTGAAACAAGTAATGCATTATCATAAAGCATTTTTTCAAAGTGTGGCACCAACCATTCTGTATCGGTTGAATACCTTGCAAAACCGCCACCGACCTGGTCATAAATACCGCCCTCGATCATTTTATCAATACTTAACAATGCTTGTTCTAATGCTTCTTTATTCTCAGTGGCATAAAAAAAACGCAACAGGTATTGAATAACAAAAGACTGGGGAAATTTTGGCGCCTTTCCAAAACCGCCCCATTTTTTGTCAGCGTTTTTCATAATGTTTTCAAATGCTTCATTGATCTTTTCTTTTGTAAAAACATTAATTTCTCCCTGCGATGAAATTCCAAAAGCATTAGACTGCAAAAGATGTTCAGTTAGATTTTCCGCCTGGGCATCAATTTCATTTCTTCTTTGTGTAAAAGCTTCGGTAACCCCGAGTAATACTTCTTGCCAGGAAGGACGATTGAATGCTCGTTTAGGAGGGAAATATGTACCGCCGTAAAATGGTTTTGCAGCAGGCGTAAGAAAAACATTTAATGGCCAGCCGCCGCTTCCGGTCATTGCCTGCACAGCATCCATGTAAATATGATCAAGATCAGGTCTTTCTTCCCTATCAATCTTAATATTTACAAAATGCTCATTCATGAGACGTGCTGTTTCCTCATCTTCAAAACTTTCTCTTTCCATTACATGACACCAATGGCAAGCTGAATAACCAATACTAACTAGAATAGGCTTGTTTTCTTTTCTTGCTTTATCCAATGCTTCATCACCCCAGGGAAACCAGTTTACGGGATTATGGGCATGCTGAAGCAAGTATGGACTTGTTTCATTTATAAGCTTATTCGTGAATAGATGCATGAATTAAATTGTACGTGAAGTTCGTGGTTAGAAAATAAAAAAGGCACTTCATCAGTGCCTTCAATTATTTTACCAAACTCGTTTTTACTTTTTCTTAATTGATAGGATAAATTGTTCTAAAGCAGCTACCATACTTGGAGTTTGTGGTTGCGGTGCTTTTATATCAAGTTTCAGACCTGCTTCTTCTACCGCCCTCATTGTATTACTTCCAAATGCGCCAATTACAGTTCCATTTTGCCTGTACTTCGGAAGATTATCGAAAAGGCTTTTAACACCACTTGGAGTAAAAAAACAGATCACATCATATTCTTTCTCAAGGAGGATCTTTACATCATTGCTACGGGTGCGGTACATAAAACCCAAGACAAATTCGCAGCCATTATTCTTCAACCAATTGACGATCTCATTATCCTGTTGGTTCTCTGAACATACATAAAGAAATTTTTCATTGCTTTTATGTTTGTTGATAACATCAAACAGACTTTTATTCGACCCATCAGCCCCGTAAAAAACTTTTCTTTTCCTGTAAAGAATGAACTTTTGAAGGTATAATGCTACAGCTTCTGTAATGCAGAAATACTTAGTATCCTGTGATACGCTTACTTTAAGTTCTTCACAAGTGCGGAAAAAATGATCAATGGCATTCCGGCTGGTAAAAATCACTCCCGTATAGTTCTGGATCTCTATTTTCTGCTTGCGGAATTCTTTTCCCGGAATAGCTTCAAGACGGATAAAAGGATGGAAATCGAGCTCAAGACTGTATTTTCTTGAAAGCTCATAGTACGGCGATTTATCGCTTTCAGGCTTGGGTTGGGTAACTAAAATCTTTTTCACATGCTTAGCTGAGGTATCAGCTTTCCCGTTTTTTACCATACAAGTTGCGGCTAAATTGTTTGCAAAGCTAATGAGTTTTTTTAAAAAATAATCAATAACAGCTTGTAAATCAGCAAAAGGGGTATAACCTCGAACCCAAGAATATATAAAATGAAATGAAATGAGTTGAGCTTTACCTCTTTACGCACTGCGCTATACGATAAAATAAACCTATAAATGAGAAGCAAACCCAGGCCAATCCATGAAATAAGCATAGCTGAGCTATACAAAGGGTCGTTTGCAAAGGCCAATAAAAGTAAAAAAGGCAGAAGAAATATGCCCAGCATTTTATTTATGATAAAAACAATGAAAATGTAAGAATCTGTAGTATTGCTAACGTTAAATAACCAACCTGTAATTTTTAATCCAATAAACTTTACTAAATAAATAACCCCCAATGCCCCTATGCAATAAACATATTGCAACCAGAAGTTATCAGAAATTACAAGGTGAAAGTATTGAAGAAGGAAGTTTACATATAGCCCAGCCGATAATACAAAAAAACTATTCATAAACACCGAAGCCAATGACGATTGAAGCAATTGATCCTGTGTTTGTCTTTGTTTTAGAGTGGTTTTAAAAAAAACCCGGAACAGATCATAAAAATATTTTGCAAAAGCTCTTCGCAAAAGTCCAAATAAGATCAACAAAAAGATCAGGTAATAAAAAAGATACTCTTTTCCCTGAAACACCTTCTTATCACCTTCTTTTAAAATTTGAGCCGGTATTTGCTTTTCAGCTAATTTTCTTTTAAGTGAATCTGAAGCTTGTTGGAGTAATCCCAAAGAATCTATTACCCGAAGAGAATCTTTAAGATGTAAACTATCGATCTGAAACCTTGCTTTGTTAATTACTCTTGTTGAATCAGTGACTTTTTTTGGATGGGGTTTAAGCCTCAAAGAGTCTTTTCGTAAACTATCTGTTTGATTATTGGTAGAATCTGCCTGTGCAAAAATGGCTGCAGGGTACAAACAAATAAAAAGTAAAAGTAGATTGACATGCTTCATTCGAATCGCAAAAGTATTAAAGTGTTTTATCGGGATGAAAAGAAAGAAAGATTCTCTAAAAATAATTTACAAACCCAAAATGGATCTTAGACTGGCGCAAATTAAATGGGGTATCATCTCTTTTACCAACTGCCCATGCCAGGTTGAAAACTCCCGCCTTTGTTTCCAGTGCAAGCCCGAGCCCTGTACCGATATAAGTATGGGTGTAGTTTGAACTTTGGCTATTATTTCTTCCCCAGCCACCATCAACAAATCCGAAGAAAAAAGAATTTAGACCGATCAAATAACGATACTCGAAAGTACCAACAGCATACTGTGACAGATACTGACTTTCTTCATCAAAACCACGCAATAGTTTATAACCTCCGATCTGGAAAAGTTCATTCTTGTAAATATTATCGCTTAAAATGGCGCCTCCGCTAATGGCAGTTTTAAATGTGCCTTGCTTTCCAATCGGAAGATATTTTGCCACTGAACCTATCATTCTTAATTGATATGATTTCAGCTTTACAGTATCATACAATGATTCAAAATCAAATGCTGGATCGGAAGGATCTTTTAACTCGAGTATCTCATTATTTTTCTTGACCTTCTTTGAACCACCTGATCCGCCAATATTGAATTGATAACCGCTTCTTGGATTAAACCTATAATTGGTTTTGATTTTTTCAAATTCCAAACCAAGAGCCAATGAACTAACATCTGCAACATCAGGTAAGGTTTTCGAAACGATCACCTGAGCTGTATTAATGCCTCCCTGACTGACAATAGTTTGCAAGTGCTGAAGAAAGATCTTTCCTGATTGCGATTCTGAAAGGACAACCCTGGCGCCAAGATTCAGATTAATGTTTAAGTAGCTGCTGTCTTTGCGAAGCATGTCAAAAGCAAAATCGACTCCGACCGGTGAATTGAATAAATAGGGATGACGATAAAAAATATTCAGTCGCGGTGATTTTACCTGCAATTGCTGCCAATTTAGTCCAAGAGCTTCGCCGCCGCCAAATGCATTCTGCAGGTTAATATTTGCTTCACCGGTGATCAATAGCTTTTTTGACGAAAGCTGATCATTGTTTGGCAAAAAACCAATGATGGCATTTACCTGGCTGCTGCGTCGTTGTTTTAAATATAAATTCAACACCGAACCAGTACCGAGCAAACTCATAGTAGATGGTTGTTCTTCTTCTACAAAACTGAGTTCCTTTATTTTTTTTGAAATGCGAATTATCTTTTCCCTGTTATAAACACTACCGTTTGGTATTTCAAGATAGCGTTGTAAAAAAGAATTTGAAATTTTTGCATTACCATAAACGCGGATACTGTCAATTTTATAATTAGGTCCTTTATCTATTACTAAACTTGCAGTCACACTATCCTCAATTAAACTGATGCTATCAAGGTAAACTCTTGCAAAAGGATAGCCATTATTTTCAAGATAAGCAAGCATTCTCTCCTGGAAGCCTTTTAACTGATCAAAGTTGATCGGTTTATTTGCAAATAATTTATCATTCCAGCCTGAAACCGAAAGGATCTCCGGGTCGGCAGCTTCTGTATTTATATGAGCCCATTTATATCGCTCCCCAAGGTAGATAACCACCTTCGCTGATGCAGTATCAAAAAAAATACTATCGAGTGATGCATTTACAAACCCTTTTGCCTGCAATAATGAAGGAAGTTTATTTACGTAATCGATACATATAGGTCTTGTTGGAAATTCAGTTTGAATGCCAACTTCATTTTTCAAAAATTCAGGGGCTTTGTCAACACATTTTGCATTTAAAAAATAAGTTGTTTGTCCAAATGAAATATTTTGGATCAAAATAATAACTAAGAACAGCAATGCTGCCGGCAGATGGCTTTGTATTTTTGCGGGATTAGGCATTCAAAGGATATTCAAAAATATTTTATTTGGCCGGGATTTACATACATATTCCATTTTGCAGGCAAGCTTGTCATTATTGCAATTTTCATTTTTCTACTTCGTTGCGGTATAAAAACGAATTGCTGGGAGCTTTATTGAAAGAAACTGAGCTGCAAAAAGATTATTTAGGAAATGAACCTGTTGAGACAATTTATTTCGGGGGAGGAACTCCATCATTATTGACAATTTCGGATCTCCGAGTTCAGATTGATAAGATCAAGAAGATCTTATCAGTTTCGGATGACGCCGAAATTACTCTTGAGGCAAACCCTGATGATATTAATGAAGAAAGGCTTACTGGCTGGAAAGAAATCGGCATCAATCGCCTAAGCATTGGCGTACAAAGTTTTTTTGAAGAAGATCTTTTGTGGATGAACCGGGCACATAATGCAGAGCAGGCAATTGGCAGTTTGCAGTTAGCAGTAAAATATTTTGATAATATCACCATGGATCTGATCTATGGTCATCCTCTTTTAACCAATGAACAATGGAAGCAAAATGTCGAAAAAGCAA
>Ga0193692_1000358_pt1 | contig 11406 bp, 11 predicted proteins | sample L3a1metaG_FD_144917 | JGI IMG/M metagenome (GOLD analysis project Ga0193692, IMG submission 144917) | Soil microbial communities from a riparian zone of the East river system, Colorado, United States - L3a1 | ecosystem: Environmental > Terrestrial > Soil > Riparian zone | place: USA: East River... | reverse complement strand
CGCGAGCCGCCGGCCGCCCGAAGCGTTGGCGCCGCAGGCTCGGGCGATTGGACCCACGGTCGTCGCCAAGTCGCTGCGGGATGCACTCGAGGCCGACACAATCATCTTGGCGGTCCCGTTCGGGGAGCATCGCGAGGTTGCGAAGGCCATGCCGAGCTGGGAAGGCAAGACAGTCATCGACGCGACGAACGCGTTTGAAGTTCCCCCTGAAAAGCTGGACGGTCTCCCGTCCTCCGCCTTCGTCGCGAAGGCGTTCACCGGCGCCAAGCTCGTGAAAGGTTTCAATCACCTGCCTGCCGCCACCCTGGCTACCGATCCGATCGTCGAGGGGGGCCATCGGGTCGTCTTTCTGTCGAGCGACGAGGAGGACGCGATAGATCCCGTGGCGGATTTGGCCAAACAACTCGGGTTCGCACCCGTCGAGCTGGGAAAACTCAACGAGGGTGGCGCGCTGGTGCACGCACGCGGCCGCACGTGGGGCCAGCTCATCTTCGAGGATTTGTTCAAGAAGGAGCAGTAATCGATGACTACGCTAGCTTTGGAGGAAGAGCCTAAATTCAACAAAAAAACAACGGAAAACAAAAATAAGAAAAATATGAGCACACAAGAGAATGTCCAGATTGTGAAGGATTTTTTTGCAGCAATGGGCCGCGGCGATAAGCAAGGTCTGCTGGCGTTGTCTGCCAAAGATATTGAGTGGATCATTCCGGGCGAGGACTGGCCGCTGGCCGGTACGCACCGCGGGCACGCGGGATTGGGGAATTTACTTCAGAAGGCTAACGAAACGGTGGAAACTTCGTTCCCAAAGCCCCCCGAGTTCATAGCGCAGGGAGACCGGGTTCTGGTCGTCGGCTTCGCTACGGGGAGAATCAAAGCCACGAGTAAAACGTTCGAGGACGATTGGGTCTTCGCCATTACCGTTCGAAATGGCAAACTGACGAACATCAGGGAGTATATCGACACGCAAGCATTGGCGCGGGCCTCCGAGATGGACGCGAGCCCCAGGCGCTGACCCATCGAGACCGAAACAGTGCGAGCACCATTCGAATGGTTAAAGCTCAGTGAGGCAAACCCAAAGACTGTCAGCAAAAACGTCAGCAAAGGACCGAATTCACCACGTAGTTGCTAACCGTCACGACCATCAACGGCACTGGTCCGGCGGAATCGCGGGGCTTTAGTGTCAGCCACCTTTCGCAATGAAACCTGGAACCCCGGTCTCTATCACCGAGTTGAGCCTGCTTCTGATTTGAATTCGGTTAATCTCGTCAACGGCAACTTCTGGAATCTCAGAGATGTTGTAGTTCTCGCGAGCTCGATCCAGAGTTTTCGCGGTGGTAAGGACGGCCGTTCCACGTTGGATCGCCCAGGCGAGCAGGACCTGGGCGGGAGTCAGAGAGGTTTGCCGAGCGATGGCCAGAACTGCCGGATCTTCAAGTGGGCCAGGTCGTATTCCATGACCCAATGGCGCAAATGCTAAAAAAATAATGCCCTTCTGCTTACAGAACTCCAACAGCTCCGTCTGAGGCAGATACGGATGCGATTCAACCTGGACCACGGCCGGTTTGATCCTCGCGGCCTCATAGAGAGGCACCAGGTTTTCAAGAACGACGTCGGATAATCCAATCGCTCTGCACTTGCCCCGATCAGCGAGACTTTCCATCGCTCTCCAGGTCTCAAGAAGATTTACGCCACGGTCATAAATGATATTACCATTTTGGTCTCGCGGATCCATATTGTTTCCTGGTTGAAACGCGAAGGGGGTGTGGATCAGGTAAAGATCTACGTAACTGATTCCAAGGCGCTCGCGACTCGCGTCGAATGCTGGTTCGACACGTTCCGGCCGATGATTGGTATTCCACAGCTTCGTAGTGATGAATACATCCTCACGGGCGATTGCTCCAGTTGCGAACTCTGCCTGTAATGACTCGCCCACCTCCCGCTCGTTCCGATATCTTTCCGCACAATCAAAGTGACGAAATCCAACCCTTAATGCGTTCGTGGTTGCACTCCTGGTTTCAGCAGGGTCCGGAATCAAAGTTCCAAAACCCAGGGCCGGGATGCTGCCAGTCCCAAAGTTAAGGGGTATTTTCGCAAAGCGAAGGTTCGAAGAGTGGCTGGATGTCATAGGATATCGTGGTTCGGATCATCATTGAAGGCTGAACTCGGGAACCCGTGTTCCCGCGGGCAACACTGCATCATTGTGATTTTGCGAGGCAGGTCTTGTCAGATATTTGCCTTCTCTTTATTTTGCACCTCTCTATTTGGACGCCTGTGAGTGGGCTTCGACAAACCAGAGCCACTTGTCAATCCCACGCGAGACCTCGGTGAACAGGCCGACGGTATCAGCGTCGTCCAGCGAGTTTGCTTCGTCAATTGAAGCGCGGGATACTGTTCGAGCCGGGTTGGGAACGGCGGAGCACCAGGTTCCAAGCCGCGTTGGGGGGTGCGACCCTGGTTCAGAAATTCACATTCAGTTGCAAATAGAGCCAGTCGGCATCTTTGTTGCCAAATGCCGGGCTGGAAAGACTCTGCCGTATGTAGTCGCCCGTGAAAAAGTGCCCATACCCCGCTTCCAATTGGGCGAAGCGCGTGACAGCCCAGCCAGCGATCAGATCCAGTTCCCCGCCGACGAAATTCCCGTAAGAAGGATTGATTCCATAGCCGGTGCCGGGTGTCGGGTTGAGTCCGCCGCGCGGAGATCCGTTCACCGAGTAAAAATTATCATGCGTATCCGCCAGCCAGAAGCCGTGGCCCTCCAGAGCGAGACTTACCCGGGGTTGCGGTTTGCATTGGAAAATCGCGCGGACGTCATGGATGTTCTGCAAGGAAACGAAATTCATGTAACCGTAATACTTGTGATAAGTCGGAAAGAGGCTGTCGAAAGTCTGATGCTTGTTGTCGTTGGGGTTGGAATCCCCCGACGCATGCGAATACTCCAGCCCGAGCCGCGGCGTGATCGACAGATTGGTGAAGGTATAACCGCCCTGGAATATGACCATCCATGCCTGCTGGTCCAGCCTCGGGGAATTTGCTCCCTGGCGAAAATCCCTGAAATCGCCCCATTGCCCAGCCGCTTCCACCGAGTAATCCCACGGTCCGAGCCGCCCGGCCTGTGATTTCAGCCGGAACCCGACCGTGTAAATGTCCCGAGCCGATGGCAGCGGGGTCTCCTGAGGGCTCGGCTGAGCCGCATTCGCCTTGGGGGAAGCGTTCCGCGCAAAAAAGAAGCCCTCCAGCAGATGCAAAGGGACCTTTGTGGTGGTGGCATAAACTCCGGAGAACCAATCATAATCGTTACTCACGTCGAGCCGACCGTCCTCTGGAATCACGATTCGGCTTGTGAAGAGATCCGCGGAGACCCAGGGACTCTGCCAGCGCCCCTTTACCGCGTCAAAGGTCCGGCTGATATTGTTCCAAGCATTCACGCCCACGAGCCGCTCCTCCCCGAAACTCAGCTCCTGCCGGCCCGCCTTCAATGACAGTGGAAAGGAGGGATTGCCCAGAGAGAGGTAGGCCTGGTAGAGATCGATCGTGTCGGCCTCAGGACCGCTTCCCTTGTGGGCGGAGGTCCCGGGTACGGGCGGTACATTTGCGTATGCGAAACGCTCATCGCTCGCCGCCAGGCTGCTCTGGCCCTCCACGTATGCGCTCCACCAACTTTGGGAAAAGCCCGCATGGAGTCGAATCCGGGAAAGGAAATAGTCGTTTGAGACGTCTGCGCCATTGGCGCGAAAATCCATGGATCCCGGCGAGCCCGGAATGGCAAATCCTTCTTTGACCTCGTAGCGGAGCCTGACGGCGCCGCCCAGATCCCAGTTGGTGAGGGCCGGGTGATGCTCCCGCAATGCCTCATTCGCAAAACCGACGAACCGCCCTGCGGACGGCGGCGCATACTGCGCCCGAAGTTGACTCACTGAAAGGAACGCGGCAAAGACAAGCAAGATTAGCGTGAGGATTGCGATTCTCATATCACCAGGTCTGAGCGCGCGAACGTTATGTGACCAGGCACTTCTCCTCAAGCCAAACAACCCGGCAAAAACGGAAAGCCCATCGACGTGTTGGAGCGTGTCAGCTTTGAAATGCGTAAAAGTGAGAGTTCATCCTGAGAGTTTTCCACGAATGTTGAAGTCACATTAATCAGGGCATTCGGAATTGGCGTGCTGGCGGGATTCGCTGACAATCCTGGTGAGGCCATTGCGTTGATTACGTTCAGGATTAAGTTCGCATGAAGGAGGTAAATGAACGATGAAAGCAGTTTTCCTGGATAAAGTCGCAGGTCCCGAAGCGCTCGCCTACGGGGATACGCCAGCTCCACGGCCTGCTGCTGGCCAGGTTCTCGTTAAGGTCTTTGCTACTGCCATTATGCCGACCGAACTCGAATGGGAAACGACATGGAAGCAACGCACTGGCCAGCCGCGTCCGTTCCCAGTCATTCTCGGCCACGAGTTCTCTGGCACGGTCGAAGCCTTCGGTCCTGAGGTAACCGACTTCAAGCCTGGTGACGAGATTTACGGGATGAATGACTGGTTCGGGAATGGCGCTCAAACAGAGTATTGCGTGGCGCCAGCCTCCTTGCTGGCCCCCAAACCCAGGTCCCTCGATTATGTCCAAGCGGCCGTCGTACCGATCTCAGTGATGACTGCCTGGCAAGGCCTCTTCGACCATGCCCACCTCAGAGCCGGTGAAAGGGTCTTGATCCATGGAGCAGCGGGCGCGGTCGGCGCTGTCGCGGTGGAACTTGCTCACTCGCGCGGTGCGTATGTGATTGGGACCGCTTCCTCTCAGACTCTAGAACTTGTGCGCCAATTGGGAGCCGATGAGGTCATTGACTACCAAACCACGCCTTTCGAAGCCATGGCCAAGGATGTGGACGTCGTTTTTGATACCGTGGGCGGCAAAACCCTGGAGCGTTCGTGGGGTCTACTCAAACCCGGTGGGCGGTTGGTCACTGTTGCCACTCAGGGCGAAACCTCGCAAGACCAGCGGGTGCGAGATGCCTTCTTTATCATGGAGCCGAACCGGACGCAATTGATCGGAATTGCACGGTTGATTGACACGGGCGAACTCCGGGCGCCGCGAGTGGCTGCTGTCTTTTGGTTGGCCCAGGCCCGGGAGGCATATGCGCGTTCGCAACAGGGCCACCTCGGCGGCAAGATCGCGCTGCGTGTGCGGGAGGAACCGGTGCAAGCTGAAGCACTCAAGGAAGCGGGGCATCACGCAAGCCCTTCCTCTGTGCCAGCCACCGCCTCACCCAGCCGTGAGTAGAGTCCACTCTGAGTTCCAGCGATTAGACGGCCGGAATTGGCGCACGTTACCTCTCGTAGCAGAACAGCCAACGACAGGTCCGTTCGTGGACTCACCGGCTTCAGACATCGCAACAAAAGTTTCACCTTGCCGGCGGGATGCGGCAGACTGTGGGCTATGAAGAACCGCCGCTCTGACTGGTGCTGGATCGTACTGGCGATTTTTGTGGCCGGATGCGCGCATCAGAAGGCTGCCGTGACGAAGCCTTCCCTGGTGCAATCGACGCCAAAACTGGAAATTCTCAACCAGCAGATCAAGAGCAACACCAATGACGCGCAGGCTTACGCGAATCGCGGTTACACGCTGGCGTTATTGGGGCGGAAAGACGAAGCGCGGGCCGACCTGCAGCGCGCCGTGGCACTCAAGGACAACCCGCCCATGCATAACCGCGTTGGTTGGGCGTATTTCAACATGGAGGACTTCGCCGATGCCCTGCGTGAGTTCGAACTGTCTGCGAAGCAAAGCAATTCCCGAGCGCACTACGACTTCTATTCCCTGGTGCTCGGCTATTGGGGCGTGGGTGACACCAAGCGCGCACTGGAGAACTACCAACTGGCTGTCGAGCGCGACCCGCGCTTCGGCGAATACAAAACATTGAACGAGCGCGTCGGGGAATGGACGCCTCTCGAACGCCGCGCCATGCACGAGACGTACATTCTTTGGAGCAAAACCTGGAAACCATGATCGGCGGTGCGCCCAGGCTCGCTCTTGCCGTGTTGTTGCTATCCGGTCTGGCTGCTCAAGGAACGGAGGCTCCATCGACACCGACTTACCGCGACTTCGATGCTTCACCGCACAATTATCGCGCCCGCACTCCCAAAGATCGTTTCACCAACTTGATGCGAACACTGGAGAGCGACTCACGCCTCGATCGTTCCAGCGAAAAGGCGTTTTTGGTCAGCTTCCTGAAAATCCTTGGGGTTCCGGCATCCTCGCAAATGCTGGTGTTCTCGACGACGAGCCTGCAACTCCGTTTCATTTCACCGGCCAACCCGCGAGCGATCTATTTCACGGACGATCTTTACGTGGGGTATATCCCGGGTGCACGGATTGAAGTGGTATCGCTCGATCCGGAACTGGGCGCTATTTTTCACATCTTCGACATCCCGCGCGAGAAGGGAACCATTCATTTCGAGCGTTCGGATCGTTGCATGAATTGTCATGTCAGCGATGACACCGGGCATGTGCCGGGACTGGTGATCAAATCGGTGGTGCCTGGCCCGGGCGGCGGAAGCCTGGACGCGTTTCGCGGAGGAGAGAGCGGGCATGGAATTCCCTTTTCGGACCGCTTCGGCGGATGGCATGTGACGGGGAAACATGGCATCACAAACCATTGGGGCAATCTGACCGGGCGCTACGTAGCAGGCGACATCAAGACGTTTCCAAACCGACCCGGCGAACGCTTTCAATGGACGAAATATCCAGTGGCTACGAGCGACATCCTTGCGCATCTGCTGCACGAACATCAGGCAGGCTTCATTAATCGCGTGGTGGAGGCAGGATATCGCACGCGCACGGCCCTCTTCGTCAGCGATGGAAGCCTCACACCGTCGCAGTCGGCAGAGTTGGATGCACAGGCGCGCATCGTTGTGCGCTATCTACTGTTCGCGGATGAAGTGCCCCTGCCGCCGGGAGGTCTGGAACCGAATGAGACGTTCAAAGGTGACTTCCTTGCGAACCGTCGTGCCACGGCGGAAGGCTTGTCGTTGAAAGATCTCGATCTCAGGACGCGACTGTTCAAACACCGATGCAGCTTCATGATTTACAACCCGGTCTTCGAGGGGCTGCCGCCCGTGATGAAGAGGCGCATCTATAGCCGCCTGGGAGAGGCATTGAGCGACGGGAACAGCGATACGGAATTCGTTTTCCTGCCCGCAGCCGAAAGGAAGGCTATTCGCGGCATCCTCAAAGCAACGCTCAAAGACCTGCCAGCATCGTGGTGATGCTGGAAAGCGTGCCTTGCCTCCCCACGAACCGAATCGACTCCTCACCCTGCCCTCTCCTCGCTCGAGGAGGAGAGGGATTCGCTTCGCCACCGTTCGGGGGTTCAATGCGCAACGGCTCGCGTTGGGCAATTCTCTCCTCGGTCGAGGAGGAGAGGGAATGCACTAGGCCATCGTTCTGGGTTCAAAGCGCGCAGTATCATTCGGTGAATCTCACCGCGAAAAACAAAAAGGGCGCCCGAGATATTCAGACGCCCGTGGGAACTAAAAGCGCTGGCGATTACTTCTCCATCTTCATTTTCGCTTCCTGCCAACCGGAGATGCCGGCGGACATGTGCTTGATGTTCTTGTAGCCGAGCTTGGCGGCCGCCTTGGCTGCGGCCTGATAAGCCACACACTTGGGGCCGCCGCAGTAGGCCACGATGGGCGTCTCTTTGTCGGCTGGAAGCTTGGCTGCGAGGGTATCCTTGATCGCTTCGAAGTCCAGCGCCCCAGGGATATGGCCTTTCACATAGGATTCGGTGCCGTTCACGTCGATGATGACCGCTTTCTTCGATTTTGAAAGGGCGTTGACTTCCTTGATGCTGATGTCGGCGAATTCGCCGGCAAAGGCCGACACCGCCAGGGCCATGGCCAGAACCACGCTGAGTTTTTTCATATTACTATTGTTAGCTTGTTTCGGTCCGATTTTTACCGCCTCACAACGAGGCCTGCCGTCCCTGGACTCATTCCGGGCGGGCAGCTTTGGAGTATTGACCTGTTTTCCGCACAGATATTCAAGTATCCAATTGGGCATTTCGCCGATTACGGTTGTCACATTCGGCCTTTGAATCGCGCTAGACCCCCGGGCTGATTTTGGTAATGTGAGCGCCCATGCTACGCGGACTATTAATTGCGCTCCTGCTTTGCGGCACAGTCGCCGCATCGGAGAAGGTTTTCGACTTCAGCCGCTTTAAACTGAACGAACCTCCCGAGGGATTTCGAAGCGTGCTGACGGGCAGCGGAAAACCGGGCGACTGGCGCATCGTTCTCGACCGCGTGCCTTCAGGCCTCCCTGCCCTGCCCGGCAGGCCGCCCGCCTATGCTGAACAATCGGTGCTCGCCCAGTTGTCGCGCGAACGGGTCGATGAACGTTTCCCGATGCTGCTATTTGAAGGCGAAACTTTCGACGACTTCTCCCTGCAAACACAGTTCAAGCTCGTCGGGGGCGTCGATGAACAAATGGCTGGAATCGCATTCCGCGTTCAGGACGAAAAGAATTACTACTACATCCGCGCGAGCGGCCTGGGCGACACGTTCAGCTTCTTCCGGGTCGCAAACGGCCAGCTCGCCAGCCCTGTGAGCAGCAAATACACGTTCGAGACGAATGTCTGGTACAACCTCAAGATCGAAAGCCGAGGCAACGAATTTCGCGCGTCGATCAACGGGAAGGAACTGCTCCTGGTCATCATCCGTGAAGCTCCTCTGCCGGCGGGCAAGCTTGGATTCTGGACCAAATCGGATTCGGTGAGCTACTTCGGCCAAACGCGCATCCATTACACGCCGCACCAGATCCTGGCCCAACAACTGATCGACGAGTCGCTGAAGAAGTTTCCGCGATTGCAAGGACTCAAAATTTTCGCGGCACTCGGCGGGAGAACCGATCCAGAGGTGATCGCAGGCACCAACCCGGCGGAGATCGGCCGGCCCGGGCAAGCCGTGGAAAAAGACGTGATCGCCCGGAGCGCGATTTATTATGGCAAAGAAGAAGACTCCGTCCTCGTGACGATGCCGCTGCACGATGCCAATGGCGAAACAGTGGGCGCGGTGAAAGTGATTATGAAATCTTTCCCCGGCCAGACGGAAAAAAATGCCATCGCGCGGGCACTACCAATCGTGAAAGGGATAGAAGCACGGGTGCAGAAGGCCGCTGACCTGGTCCAGTGAGGAGTCGCTTTCAGCACACTCGGAAACATCACTTGCTGAACCACTTACAATCAGCATAAGCATACCTTTTCACCTCCCCAAGAACACCTGATTGCATCGGTGGGCCATTTTATGCTTTTCCACTGGGCATGAAGAGAGCCGTATTCATCGAGCGGGATGGCGTTCTCAATGAGGTTCGAACCGGCCCGAAGCAACAGATCACCCCTATTGGTCTGGAGGACTTCAAGATTCTTACCTCAGTGTCCGAAGCCCTCAAAAAACTTAAAGCTGTCGGCTACGTCGTGATAGCGACCACCAATCAGCCGGGCCTTTCGCGCGGCTATCAATCGCGCCGGGAACTCGATCGCATGCACGAACTGCTGCGAGGGAACCTTCCTTTGGACGACATCATGGTCTGCCCGCACGACGAAGCCGATCATTGTCCGTGCCGCAAACCGCGGCCGGGGCTGTTGATCGAAGCAGCTTTCAAATGGCACCTGAGCCTGGAGCAATCCTTTGTGGTGAGCGATAAATGGCAGGATGCGGAAGCTGCACGCAGCGCTGGCTGCACTTCAGTGATCCTCAAGTCGCCATGGAATGGCGAGGTGCACCGTGATTTTCTTCTAACGGACTTCGACGCAGCCGTGGACAAGATCCTCCGCCTGAAACCGCAAGCGCTCTGCGCGTAGCAGCGCTTTTAGAATTTAACACCTACCGACGATCTCACCTGCAAGTCGTTCCTCGTCACTGTCTGCGCCGGGCGAGTGTCATATTGGTCGATCACCGTCAGGTTCCAGGAGAGCTTGCTGAACAATTGATAGCGCAAGTTGGTTTCGAATCGGAAACGGAACACATCGAAATCTTCGACTTCTGGAAAAAACTCAAATTTTTCATCCCAGGAAAGCCTGGCATTGAATTGCCAGTTCAGGTTCTCAGCCAATCGCAGGAAAATGGAGTCGTTGAACGTATCGTCGGTCAACCGCTGCGCCTGGTAAGCGACACCGGATTCTGTATTAAAGACGAAGTTGGTGATCTTTACCACGTGATACCCGACGCCCGGGCCGAACTCGTAACGCAGCTTGATTTTGCGAATTTCGTCATACCCGGCCCCCGCAAGACTGTAGACGTAGACGCGCCGGTTCAAATCGACGTCGGTCTTGGCAAAGCCGTCCATGCGGTTGGCCGCGAGCACCCCGGCGTTTTCGCCATAGGAGAAGTCGTAATCGAAAGTATTCTTAAACTGCCGATAACCCAGGATCAGCTTGGCCCGGCCTGTATAGAGCTGGCGGTTCTTTTCGCTGAAACCAAGATCGGTTCCCAGAGTCAGTTCCCCGGTAATTAGTGTAGGCGGTTTCGAAGCCAGCGGCGGCGAAGCAGGCCCGGCGGTGGCCCCTGCTCCCACGGCTGGGCTGGGAGGTTTCTGCGCTGGCGGGACTGGTTCACGTTTTGAAATTTGGGAAAGCGGCACCACCAACTCCTTGATCCATGGAGTTGTCAGGACAATCCGATTCGTGTCCTGGGAGGCGATGGTTCCTGTAATGCGATCGCCGTTGCGCAACAACAGGATTACCGAATCAGCCGAATAAGCCGAACTTACGAGCGCCAGGCAAAAGAGCGCTGCCGCAATTCCAAAGAGTGACTTAAGGCTTCGCGGTTTTAACCTCATTCGTGATGGCTAGAGCGGCGGCTTCCTGCTGCGTAATGCGACGGGTACCGCCGGAAACAAAAATTTCCCCATTCGAGGCAGATTTCAGCCGCGCAGAGGAACGGTTGTCGATGTCATAAATGTGCCGCGACACTAACGATCCGTTCGGATCGACAATGCTGTAGAGGAACGTGTGCGGACCATTCTGGAAGAGCACGTGCATCTTGCTCTCGCGGTCGACCTGGGCTTCCGGCCGGCTGAAAGATACGAGCGTGCCGAGCGGATAAACCTGATAGGTGTGATTTTCGTCCGGATCGGTCACGCGAGCGTAAAGGGTCAGGTCTTTGATGAACCGAGCCTGCTGCAAAATAAACTTTCGCATTTCAGGCGCCCCTTCTTTCACCGGCACTCCGAATTCCTGCTCCCACACTTTCGTCCCGCGCACAACCTCGACAAGCACCGGGCGGCTGCTGATTTCCTTTTCCCACTCGGGCACCTTGACGGTCGCTGCAATCGTGTAACGGCCGGTGTGGCTAAAATCAAATGAGGAACCGACATCCACACGGCGTGTCGCCACGGTCGCCGACTCCAGTGAGAATTCACCCGGAA
>Ga0193692_1000357_pt1 | contig 11428 bp, 12 predicted proteins | sample L3a1metaG_FD_144917 | JGI IMG/M metagenome (GOLD analysis project Ga0193692, IMG submission 144917) | Soil microbial communities from a riparian zone of the East river system, Colorado, United States - L3a1 | ecosystem: Environmental > Terrestrial > Soil > Riparian zone | place: USA: East River... | reverse complement strand
TGGGCGATCTTATGCAAACGCCACCCATGGTTTCCGCGGTCAAAAAAGGCGGGGTCCCCCTCTACAAACTGGCGCGCAAAGGGATCGAAGTGCAGCGTGAACCCCGGCTCGTTCATATTTACAATTTCCGTTTCACCTCGTACGAGGAGCCGTTGGGCCAGTTTCGGCTGGCCTGCACCAAAGGCACCTACGTCCGCAGCATCGCCCACGACCTGGGGCAAAAGTTCGGCTGCGGCGCGCACCTTTCAAAGCTGCGTCGCGTGGTCTCCGGAAAGTTCGACGTGCAAAATGCCTTGCCGCTCGAGCAATTACTTAATCTGACCGCGCGCGAGCTCGAGAAACATGTCATTCCGTTTCTGAAACTGGCAGTTGCCTGAGCTGAACTTCGATGCGCATCATCCATAGCGCGGCGGAATTTGAGCCCAATGATGCCAGGGTTTGCCTGGCCATCGGTTTCTTCGACGGCGTACACCTGGGCCACCAGCAAATCGTCCGTCAAACGTTGAGCGACGCGCGCCAGCACGAAGCGGCAGGCGTCGTCATCACGTTTGACCTGCATCCCAGCGCCATCGTCGCGCCGAATCGCGTGCCGCCGCTCATTTATTCGCTCCCGCAGAAGCTCCGCGCCCTGGAAGCGCTCGGCGCCGACACGCTGCTTCTGCTGCACTTCGATAAACCCTTTAGCGAACAGACGGGGGAAGCTTTCATTCGAGGTTTGGTGCGGGATTTGCCACGGCTTCAAAGTCTGTGCGTCGGCGCCAATTTTGTTTTTGGCCATAAGCGCGGTGGGAATGTGGCGCTTCTAAAAACTCTCGGCGACGAACTCAAGTTCACTGTTCACGGGCTGGCGGCCGTGGCCCTGGACGGCAAAGCGGTCAGCAGTACGCGCATCCGCGAAGCCATCGGCCAGGGCGATCTCGATGCCGCCAGCCAGATGCTGGGAAGGACTTACTCCATCGCGGGCACTATCATGGCTGGCGACCGGCTCGGCCACAAGCTCGGCTTCCCGACCGCCAACCTCGATGACACTGGCCTCATGCTGCCGCCAAACGGCGTGTACGTTGCCCACGCCAAAACGAACCAGGAGACCTGGCGTGCGGTGCTGAACATCGGAGTTCGGCCGACCTTGCAAAGCGCCGTGCCGCAGAGGCGCGTTGAAGTGCATTTGCTCGGGTTTCAAGGCGAACTCTACGGACAGGAGTTGGAGGTCATTTTTCTCGAAAAACTGCGTGAAGAACGAAAGTTTGAATCGTTGGACGCTCTCAAGGCCCAGATCGCGAACGATGTGAACGAGGCCCAACGGCGCTTTTGACCGTCAGGCGTGCCGGCGCCATCCCAGCAACCGCGCCGGCAGAAACAGAATCGCCTCCAGTAAAGCAAACAGCGCGCGAACCAGCATTCCCAGGAGCCTGAACGGCAGCGAGAGCAGCCACAGAATCGGCAGCAAAAGGATCAACAACGCCGCCAACGGCCAGCACAGCACCAGCAGCACCAATAAGATCGCAGCACCGATGAGCAGGTTCATCACCTTGACAATACCCACCGAACCGCCTCCGTCAACTCCATAAGCGGCCTGGGTTTGTAACTATTTTATTGTAGGAGACGACGTAAAGAGTCTCTGATCGTTTCAACGCGATCAGTTCACTCTAACAACTGCCTTGCCCTGTCGAGCACTTTCAAACGGCCGCCACGAGTGCCCAAGTATGATCTCAGCGGTCGCACGCTCCTCACGCAAAACGATCAGAGACTCCTCACGTCTCCTACAATTTGCTTCCCAGACCAAACTGATTCCCCGCCCGCACCGGTTTCTCCCCCGCAAAATCAATCTCCAGCAGTTTCTCGCTCTGCACGGCCGTTCCCTTGTCATCCGTCAACTCCGCGACAATCTTCCGCGATTTCACATCAATCACATCGCCGGTCGACGGATAGGCATACCGGCCATCTACACTGAACGTAATCCAACCCGGCTGGTCACGCACAACGATGCTCGCGACTTGCTTCGGGGGCATAATCGTACTGTCGAAAATATGCACTCGGTTGTTGGCCGCGTCCGTCAGCCACAATTCTTTCTCATCCGGCGTCAGTCCAATGCCATGGCTGGGACATCCGTGACGCTTGGTATTGCCGAGATCCTTCTTGAATCCCTCCACCTCCACCCGCTGCAACACCTTGCCGGTTTTGAGATCGCCAATTTCAAACCCCAGCAAATCATTGACGTTCACATATGCAAGGGTCTGGCTGCCGTTGATGGTGAACGGTCGAATCACGTTTCCGAACGGTCCGATTTCACGAACCACCTCCTGCGTTTTGGTGTCCGTGACGCGCAGGATGGGGGATTTCAGGCCCGCCAAATAGGCGAAAGCGCCATCCGGGCCGACAATCGTGTTATGCGCTCCGGAGTTGGTGACGATCTTCTTGATGACCTCGCCTGTACGAGCGTTGACGACCAGCCAGTGTTCCTTTTCAAACGAAGGCAGATAAATCGTTTTGCCATCCGGTGTAATAGCGAGCCGATCGCAACCGCCCTCGTAAGCCTTTTCCCAAAGCAGATTGTTGGCGACCAGGTCAAAACAACTGATCGTGCGCGTCGTCGTGATATAGAGGCGCTGCATCGCTGCGCAGGCGCAGATGCCTTTGACGTTTAACGGCTTTCCCTTTTCATCCAGCCCGGCCGTTTCAGCGGCGGGGATACGCCTGATGAATTTATGTCCATCATTGATATCGAAAACCAGGATGCCGTGCCCACCATACTCCAGGTAATCCCGTATGCCGGGCGTAGCGACATAGAGCAGCTTGCGCTCGGAGGATGCTGGTTTTTCGGCAGCGAACGCCTCGCTGTGGGTGGACAACCAAGCGCCAGCCGCCATCGCAAACCAACCAAGGCGGCCAGCGGAAGCTAAGATGAGGTTCATTGAGCCCATGTTGCCGCAGGGCGGTGTTGTGCGCAAGCCGGCGAAGCCGGACCCTCTGCAATCTGCAATCACTCCGCTCCCCAACAGCTCTTCACATGCTCCACCCCCCGCCTCACTTCTTCCACCGTCAGACTCGGACTAAACTCGAACACGCGAATATGCTCCCGCTTTACCATCGGCTTGAGCGCGGCGAAATCAATCGTTCCCGTCCCCGGTGCGCAATGATCCCGCCCCGGAAATTGCACATCATGAATGTGAAACCCCGCCAGCCGTTCCCGCATGGATTCCAGGTGGAGCAGATGATGAATGAACCCCAGGTTTTCCTTAATCTGCGCATGGCCCGTGTCATGCCAGTACACGAAGCTGGGGCTCGCAAGGTCCCGAAAAAGAAATGCGTAATCGCTCTCAATCGGCAGTTCCTCCAGCGCCTGCCGGTTCTCAATCCCCAGCCTTATGCCCCGCGCCTCCGCCGCTGGAAGTATTTTCTTCAACGACTCCTTGACCCGCTCAACGAAGGGTTCCTTTTTCGCCTCACGCTTTTCCGCCAGGTCCGTGCACAACTTTTCGTATTTGGCGCTCTGCTTCTGGCCCTTCTCAACCATCTCCAGCAGTTTGCCCGTGTATTCCTTCATCTCGATGCTGCCCGTGTGCAGCACCACCAGGCCCGCGCCAACCTTTTCCGCAAATTCAAGCGTCTTGAGCGTGTGCCGCTCGGCCAGTTCCCGCTCGCGCGGGCTATCGGATGAAAACTGGTACATATTAGGCGCGGCATGGTTCACCCCCATCGGGAGCGGACAAAAATTATGAAGCGTGGTAACCTTCACCTCGCCCGCCTCCACCGCTTCAAGAATTCCCGGCACCAACCCCAGCCTCGTGCCGTGACTCAATTCCACATACTCAAATCCCAGTGCCCGGATCTCCTGAAGCATCGCCCGGCCATCGGTGTGACGATGCGAATTCCAGCAGGTGGAGAAAGAGTACATTAACTAGCTGCAGCCTTGTTGGAAACTTTGTAGGGATCTTTGTCGAAACCTTTGTCGGATCTGGAAAGGCTCTGCTCGCCGTGATGGGTGATGTGTGAAACTTCTTGCTTGGGAGGCGGCCCCGCGCGGGACCGCCTCCTGAACGGGATAGGCTTACATGTCAGCGTAACGCGCGGTGAGCATGGCGGAAAAGCGGGCCGCTTTCTCTTTGCGACGCCGGCGTTCGCTCGGCTTCTCGAAATGCCGATGGTTACGGGCGACTTTCAACGTCCCTTCGCGATCGACTTTCTTTTTCAATCGCCGCAGGGCCTTTTCCACAGGTTCGCCCTTTTTAAGCTTAATTTCTGTCAAAACTATTCACTTCCTCTCCAAAAAGACCGGGGCGCGTTGCGGACCTTCATGGCCGGCAATCCCCTTCGGTCGGGCAGGGATAATATTTTGTAACCCCAAAAAGTCAAACCGGAAAAAATGAAAGTTAACCCTTTGCAAGATCCAGGAACACAATGCATGAGGGATTTCCCACCGGGCTATAATGGCCAGTAAACACCAATCGGCCGGTGTTGCCCTCCACACGGAACACCGTCACGTTGTCCCCACGTTGGTTGCAGCAATAAAGGAATTGGCCGGTCGGCTCGAAATTGAAGCTCCGTGGATAATTGCCTCGTGTCCACTCCTCGCCCACGAAGGTGAGTTCCCCGCGATCACCGACCGAGAATATTCCGATGCTGTCATGCAAACGGTTGCCGGCGTACACGAACCGGCCATCCATCGAAACCAGGATTTCGGAAGCGAAGTTGCTGCCGGCGAACCCGGGCGGCAGGCTCGAGATCGTCTGCCGCGACATCAGCCGCCCATTCGTCGCATTGTAATCAAATAGGACGATGCTGGACGCTTCCTCCTGCAGAACGTAGCACCAGCGGCCGTTTGGGTGGAAGGACCAATGTCGCGGCCCGGACCCCGATGGAAGCGCGACCACCAGTGGCTCGTTCGGCGTCAGAACACCGCTGTGCTGTTCAAACTTCCAGATGAAGATTTGATCCAAACCCAAATCTACGTGCAAGACGAACCGCCCCGAAGGATCGGCCTGGATCATGTGCGCGTGCGTTCGATCGTGTCCGCTGAAAGCGAAGCTGCCCGGGGGACCATCACTGGTCTTCTTCGGACCTGGCTCCCCCGCATCCCGTTTGACATCGGTCGCGGCGCCCAGCCGGCCATCCGGAAGGATCGGCAGGACCGCCACCGAGCCGCCAAAATAGTTGGCCACGAGAATGAATTTGCCCGAAGGATGAATGCTGACATAGGTCGGGCCCGCGCCCCCCGAAGGAACAGTGTTGAGGAGACTCAATCGTCCGTTGGCGCGGTTGATCGCGAAAGCGCTGACACTCCCCTCCTTTCCTTTGCCCACCCGATCCGTCTCGTTGGCGGAATAGAGGCAAGTCCCCGCCGCGTTCAAAGCGAGGCAACTCGGGCTGGTGCCAAGTTCATACACACCCATCGGAGTCATAGCCCCGGTCGCCCGCTCCACCTGGAACCAATGAATGCCGCGGCCATTTCCCGGTGGCAAATCCACCTGCGTAGGCAGCACATCGCGAAGCGGTGAACTGAACGTGCCCACATAAGCTATCAGCGGCGCCTTCGGCGCGACCGATTGCCCGCGTAGCGCCCCGGCCCAAACTGGCGTGCTCGCCGCGTATACAACGGAACTCTTCAAAAATGAGCGGCGAGACATCTGGTTCGAAATTGGCCGGACAGCGGGTCGCATGGTTGGATGAATGTTATACGAAGTTTTGAGCACCGCGAGCCAAACGTCCGTGAGCCTCCTATGATGCCTATGATGCCAATACGAGGAAAGGCGAGCTGGATGCCGCATTCGGACCGGAACGTTTTTCCTTTCCTTCCTGGCTCGTGAAGCTAAAACCAACGCATGAAATCCTTTCTTGCTCTCGCAATCCTGGCCTTCACCTCAGCCTCAATCCTTGCGGCTGAACAACCCCAAAATAACGGCGTGGTACATTTCGATCACGAAAAGGTCAGCGCGGCGTTTGCCAGCGGCGGCCCACTTCTGCTCACGAACAATTTTAAAGTCCAGACCGGGCGGCGGACGGGACCGGGCGAGGTTGAAATCCACGAACGCGACACAGATGTGTTTTACATTCTTGAAGGCACGGCCACGTTCGTCACAGGCGGAAAAGCGGTCGAGCCTCGAACGGTTTCCGCGAGCGAAATTCGTGCGAAGGAAATCACCGGTGGCGAGGAACGCAAGCTCGCGAAAGGCGACGTGATCGTGATCCCCAGAGGAGTGCCTCATTGGTTTAAACAGGTGGACGGGACTTTTGTCTATTTTGTGGTGAAGGTAGTGGAGGGAACGGGCCTTCGGTAGCTGAGCACTGACACAGCGCGCACGCATCTTTGGAGGATGACGGCCTGGCTGCTTGATACGGGTCCGCTAGTCGCTTTTTTCGACCGGAGCGACTCCGCGCATGAATGGACCAAGGCGAGTTGGGCCCAGGCGCCCGTGCCGATGCTGACGTGCGAGGCGGTTCTCGCTGAGGCGGCTTACCTTTTGCGCGAGCATGCCGGACTGCCCGGCGAGAAGATTCTGGCCTTGTTCGAACGGAACGTCATCTGCGCACCCTTTCGGCTGGAGGAGCAAGCCGGCGCGGTCTCGCGATTGCTCAATAGATATTCCGACCAGGCGATGCAACTGGCGGACGCCTGCCTTGTAAGGATGTCCGAGATGAAGCGGGATTGCCGGGTGTTTACACTGGATAAACAGGATTTCCAGGTGTACCGGCGATTCGAGCGGCACGTCATTCCGCTGGTGACGCCGGGCTAGAGCAAGCCTGTCCCATCTGCATCTGACACATTTGGCCACTTCACCGTGACAAACGTTCGGCATTCTGATAGTATCACCCGGCTATGGACGACCAGCACTCACAGAGTCGCGAGCCCGACGGGCCGCCGGCTTCAGAAAGCGGCAAGGCGTCCCCTGGCGCAGGCGCTTCAGCCTCAGAGCCAACCAAGGCTCTCACCCCCGAAGAACAGATGGCTCTGTACGAGGAGGACCTGAAGGAAAACGACTGGGGCCATCAGCCATGTTGAAAGGGGAGCTTGTTAGTCGGGCAACCAACCTTCATTGCAAAGGCCACACACCCGAGTTTTAACGGGGAGGTAGCCGAAGGCCGGATCACATTAGACACCACGACGTTCCGGTTTGAGTCCAGCGATGGCGGCGTCCTTGAAATTCCACTCAACCACCTGCGGATTGACGAAGGCGAGGCGGGAGAAATCTACTTTGGCGACCCCGACCAGCCGGATTGGTCCATTTACAGTTTCGACCAGCGGGTGCTCAAACATCATTCGCTGCTGCAGAACTCCGTGACGCGGATGCAACTCCGCGCGTTGCGCGAAGGGAAAGAGAACAAATGGCGACTGAAGGCGACTCTCTGGTCGGCGGCTGCGATCGTGGCCATGTGCATCCTCGTACCGAGCTGCCTGGGGCTGATGGTCCGGGTCCTGGTCGCGCGCGTGCCCGCACGCGTGGAGTTGCAGATGGGCGCCACAGCCATGGCGGAGGTCAAGCAGGAGATGACGTTCCTGAATGACTCCAACCTCATGGCCAAATTGGATAGCGCGGTGGCCCCGCTCGTCGCCGCGCTGCCGCCAGGCCCAACCAATTACACCTTTTATATCGCCGATGAGGAGGAGGCGAACGCCTTCGCGCTTCCGGGTGGCGCGGTCATCGTCAACCGCGGCCTGCTGGCCATCGCCGAGCGGCCCGAACAGGTGGCCGGCGTGGTCGCGCATGAAATTGCGCACGTGACGAAAAAGCATGCGTTACGCCAATCCATTTCGAGCTTTGGACCGGCCCTGCTGCTGGAATTGTTCGCCAGCAGCGACAATCAACTGGTGGGCGCGCTCGGCGCGACTTCGCAACTGCTGGTGATTCAGAGCTTTTCGCAGGAGTACGAATTGGAGGCTGATGCGGCGGGGTGGGACTACCTTGTGGCCGCGCGGATTGACCCCCGAGGCATGATCGAGATGTTCAAGAAATTCAAAGCAGAGGAGGATCGCGAAAAGGAGTTGCTCGGACCGGATATCCCCGCCTTGAGCAGTCATCCGACGACAGGGAAGCGGATCGCGAAGCTTGAAGCCCGGTGGAAGAACCTGAAACACAAGTCGGGGTTTATAGAAATGGAGCCGTGGACTAACGGGGTGGCGGGGAAGAAGGGGTGAAAGAGATTAAGACAGAGGATTAAGATCACAGATTAAGATGCTGAATCCTGAATCTTAATCTTTGATCTTAATCCTCTGTCTTAATCTCTTTGTTAATTCCTGGGTTAAGCCTCGGGCCTGGCAACCCGTACATAAAAAGAAGATTCGGGCCACGGTTCGCCAAGGAGGTGGGGATGGGGAATCCCGCTGAAAAAAAACGATCCGCAACCCGAATCTGATATGCATTGTAGGAAAGGCGGGGTTATGGTCAACAAAAATGTTACGGAATGACAAAATTATTTACTGAAACGACACGTAAAGTCGGAGAGAGGAGCCTGTACGCTTCTTGACCCTGCCGAGTTTTCAGCCTAGAACAGCGCTGATGCACAATCGGTTCAGAACTGCGTTGCGAGAGACGGTTATGGTCGCGGCGCTAACGTTCGCGCAGAATGTTTTCGCAACGGACTTCAAGGTTGGGCTGGTACTGGACCGTGGGGGGAAGGACGACAAATCGTTCAATTCCTCCGCCTACCAGGGAGCGATGGAGGCCAAAAAGAAGCTGGGCGTTTTCGTGAAATATGTTGAGGCAACCGACGACAATGCCTTCGAGCCGATGATACAGGCGCTGGCGAAACGGGATTTCGACCTGATCATTGGAGTAGGTTTCGCGCAGAAAGAACCGATCCGGAGAGCGGCGGAACAGTTCCCAAAGAGCCATTTTGCCATCGTGGATGCGCAAGTGGACGCTCCGAATGTATGCTCGCTATTGTTCGAAGAGCACGAAGGCGCATACCTGGTGGGCGCGATTGCCGCCCTCACCAGTAAAAGCGGCAAGGTTGGGTTCGTGGGCGGGATGGACACGCCGCTGATTCGGCGGTTTGAAATGGGGTACGAGGCCGGCGCAAAAAAGATTAACCCGCAAGTCGGTGTCGTCGCAAATTACGTCGGCGTGACGAGCGAAGCCTGGAACAACCCGCCCAAAGGCAAAGAGCTTGCCCTCTCGCAATACAATAATGGCGTGGACGTGATTTTCGCCGCGGCCGGCGCTTCGGGGTTGGGTGTGTTCGATGCGGCTGAGGAGAAAAAACTGTTTGCGATCGGGGTGGATGCCAACCAGAACTGGACCAAACCCGGCCTGATACTGACCAGTATGCTCAAGCGAGTGGATGAGGCGGTGTTTTCGACCATCGAAGAGGCGAAGGCCGGCAAATTCAAAGCGGGCGTTAAGCGGTTTGGGCTGGTCAACAAAGGTATCGATTACGCGGTTGACCAGTATAATGAGAAGATCCTGACCCAGGCCGTCCGCCAACGGGCAGACGAATTAAAGGCCGAGATCGTCGCGGGGAAAATCCAGGTGCCAGACTATTACAAAACGACTCGTTAAGGCATGCGGAGCCCACAAGCATGCCCCCACGCAGTTGAGCTGCGCGGCTTAACCAAGCGGTTTGGGGCTACTCTCGCCAATTCCAACATAAACCTCTGCGTCGAACCGGGGACGATTCACGGAATCGTGGGTGAGAATGGGGCGGGAAAGTCCACGGCGATGAAGCTGCTCTACGGCATTCATCAGCCGGACGCAGGGGAAATCCTTATTAATGGCCAAGTATGCCGCTGGGCTTCCCCCGCTGATGCGATTGCACGCGGCCTCGGCATGGTCCATCAACACTTCATGCTCGCCGGTCCTCACACCGCTTTGGATAATATCATCCTCGGGGCGGAGCCGGCGGCTCTCTGGCGGATCGACCGAGCGCGCGCCAAACAACGCCTGGAGGAACTGGCGTCGCGCTATGGGTTGCTCGTGCAGTGGGAACAGCCAGTCGAGGCGCTTTCCGTCGGCATTCAGCAGAGGGTGGAGATCCTCAAGCTGCTTTTCCGCGACGCGAGCGTCCTGATCCTGGATGAGCCGACAGCGGTGTTGACTCCGAAGGAAACCGACGCTCTGTTTAGCAATCTCGCCACGCTCCGCAACGAGGGCAAGACCATTCTCCTCATCACTCACAAGCTCAAGGAAGTAATGGCGTTCACTGATCGTGTGACCGTGTTCCGTGGCGGCCAGGTCGTCGGTGAAATGGCCACGACCGAAACCGAACCGCAGAAATTGGCCGATATGATGGTCGGCCGGCGGGTTGCGCTTGAAACAACGGTAGCTCGCGGGCAGGTGCGCTCGGAAATCGGGCTGGAAGTCTACGGGTTGAGCCTCGCCGGAGCAGTCGGCAGCCGTCACCGGCTGTTGGATGTGAGCTTTGCCATTAAACGCGCAGAAATCGTAGGAATCGCCGGTGTCGAGGGGAACGGCCAGTCTGAACTGCTGCACGCGCTGCTGCATCCGCGCGGAGCGAAGGGTCAGGTTAAATGTCTGGGCCACGATGTGTCCGAGTGGCCGACGCGAAAAATTCGCGAGCTGGGCGTCGCCGTAATCCCGGAAGATCGTCACGCGGAAGGATTGTTGCTGAACTGGTCGTTGAGCGAAAACTTTCTACTCGGCCGGCAGTGGCAGCCGCAATTTCAGTGCTGGGGCTGGCTAAATTCAGCAAGCCTGGCCGATGCGTCGGGCCGCGGGATTCGCGATTACGATGTCCGTCCACCGGACGCGAGACAGGCGGCGGGGAATTTATCGGGTGGCAACCAGCAAAAATTGGTTTTTGCGCGCGAGTTTCAGGCCGCACCCCAGGTGCTGCTGGCGGCACAGCCAACGCGCGGAGTGGACGTGGGAGCGATCGAGTTCATTCACCAGCGAATTGTAAAGGCGAGGGATGACGGGGCGGCGGTCCTGTTGATCTCTTCGGAATTGGATGAAATTCTGGCTTTATCGGATCGCATTCTAGTGATGTACGAAGGCAGAATTGTGGCTGAATTCGAACGTGGCAAGGTATCCGAACGCGAGCTTGGACTGAAAATGGGAGGCATGGGCCATGACGAATGACGAATCCAGCGGGAAACAGTCAGGGTTCGTCGCACAAATGAGACGAATCGCTCAGCCAATATTAGCGGTGACACTGGGGTTGGCGGCCGGATTGGCGGTGACCTGGGCGGCCGGGGAGAATCCGTGGCGCGTGTTTTTGATCCTTTGCAAGGGTGCGTTTGGATCGAGGTACGATTTTGGGATGACGCTCTTTTATGCGACACCCCTCATCTTCACCGGGCTGTCGGTCATGCTCGCGTTCCACGCCGGGTTGTTCAACATCGGAGCCGAGGGACAACTGACGATGGGAGCGCTGGCGACGGCGGCGCTAGGCGCTTGCTGGCCGAGTTGCCCCGCGCTGATCGCGCCTGTTTTGGGAATTGTGGCGGCGGCGGCTGGCGGGGGCTTGTGGGGTG
>Ga0193692_1000356_pt1 | contig 11462 bp, 12 predicted proteins | sample L3a1metaG_FD_144917 | JGI IMG/M metagenome (GOLD analysis project Ga0193692, IMG submission 144917) | Soil microbial communities from a riparian zone of the East river system, Colorado, United States - L3a1 | ecosystem: Environmental > Terrestrial > Soil > Riparian zone | place: USA: East River... | reverse complement strand
CCGATGCCAGCAGATAAGTCACCGTTTCGGCGGCTCCTGCAAGATGCGCGTTACCCAAACAGACAAGCCAACAAAGATATGTCCATAGTTTCATAGCTTTCGATTTTCATTGTGTTCAAAAACCACGTGAGACGGCTACACAAGGAGGCAGTGGTGATCATTTTGAATTGTCCTTCGGGATTTCCTTTTTGGCCAGAATCGACGACATCCAGTCGGCAAACTTCTCCATGAAATCGGGCGGTCGCGTATGTTTTGCAATGCCCGGATAAACTTTCAACGTCACCTTTGCTCCAAGCACCTGCTCCAAATGCTTGGCGTAAGCTTTCGTGAGGCTCACGTTTGCTTCGTTCTCGTTCGCGCCACAAAAACAAAAGTACACTTGTCTCGCATGCTCAGGCCTCCGAATCGACGAGGCCTTGGGAGCCGCAAAGCCGCCGGGCGACATAATAATCGCTCCGAGGTAGCTTTCCGGGTAAATCGTCGCTAAGTCAGCCGCTACCATGGCCCCCTGTGAAAAACCGAATAATGCAACCCGGTGAAGATCAATATCCGTGGTCTTCGCAATCTCCTTCAACCGAGCCTGAACATATGCATGATCAGCCACCGGCTCTTCCGACCACTGCTGAGTGTTGTCGCCTATGTCCGTCGTGCCAGGAAATCCAACAATTACCGCACCGATCGCTTCGGCATGCTTCTGCATGGCCTCTGCTTTTTCTCCGGGAAAGTAACCTTCAACGGAATATCCACGATACCCATGCAGCCACACAACCACCGGATACGGCCCTTTGAGACCGGATGGTTTGAAGATGAACGGTTTTGCTTTCTCTGCTTTCGCCTCGAAGACCAGGAATAAGCATGCAAGAAAGCTCATTGTGAAGACGACGGTCTGCATCACCTTGGCAAACCCAGAGTGCGATGGCCGCTTTCGTTGCGGGACTTGGTCAGGTCTCATGCTCCACTGTTTATACGCTCGTTAGACATGCAAATCTTCATTTCTTGTGCATCAAATCCTGGATATGTTTCTGTATCTGCGGCCATCCGCCTATCGCTGCAACGAGCGCTACAAGGACTACCATTACCACGAACCACATGAGGATCGCTTTGAAGTAATTTTTGCGAGACTCATTCTCACCGGTGAACGCCCATACCAAAACCATAATCAAGCCAATGCATGGCAAAGCCGTGACAAACATCATCCACATCCACGACCAGACCGACACGTAGTTTTTGTCATTTTCATTGCTCATATAGGTAGTCTCCGTATCCCTCTCAACACTGAACTACGAGCGAAGGGCTACGCCTGCGCATCGTCACGTTTGATCAAGGTAACGACTCCGTTCTGCCGATTCCGCCAACTGCTTCAGTACCTTGTTCCGACGGACAATGAAACGGCGCATGTAAGACGCAAGGAAAACTCGATCGACAATCACACCCAGTATCCCCAGTGGAGACCTGAACTCGAAACGGTCCATCATGAACGTCCCTTCCGGATGCTCCCTGAACTCGTGGTCGTGAACCATGCTCTTGAATGCTCCCGAAATCATCACGTCCTGAAAGTACCTCGGGCGGTCAAATCCAGTAACTCGAACAGTCAGTCTCTGCCGTACTCCGAAATGCCGGGCTTCCCATGTCACCTCGCCATTCATTCCAATCAACCCTTTTGTTACTCCAGCAACCGCACGCTCTTGCGTTCCTCCAGCCGACTCCTGATGTGCCTCAATGCTGCGAGCGAGGTCAAATACCCGCTCGCGCGGCGCGCGAATCAGAGTAGTTAGTTGGATCACCGGCATCGTGCGACTACGCCCTACCGCCCACGCCACGCGCTTGTTTAGGCATCGTCAAATCCTCGAAGCCTGTTGCCTTCATTTGGAGAAGTGATCGCGTAACTGCAGATCCAAACTTAAACGGTAACGCTTTCCCCCCATCCGTCCTGTCGGTCCTATCCGTCCTATTCCGGTTGGGTTCCCGCAGCTCATAATCAGGCATCGTGAACCGCCGCGTTGCACCCCCCCTAAAGCGCCGGCGCATTTGTCTTCGTGACAGCTTTCGGAATGATCTCCGAGGCATCGACGCTCACCATTTTGCCATCGCGGGTTCTGATTGTGTATTTCGTCCCGCTTCGCATCGCTACCCGTCCCAGCAAGGCACGGCCATCCTTGAGACGGATCAGGTCCGGCTGCCGGTTGAAGACAGGATTATCGTTTGCCTTCCAATCCACCGGCACCAACTTGGTTCCTTCGCAATAGTCGCATACCTGCTGGCCTTTGCCGCCGCACACTGCACATTTTATTTTTGTGGAACCGCCGCACTGCTTGCATTTGCCGATGTTCTGCGCTTTCCCGTTTTGCACCACAATCACTTCACCCACATGTCCCTGGGTCCATGCTGTCCATTGTCCGGGACCGTCTGGGAATTTCTGCCAGAGCTCAGTAGGAGAATGGCCGGCCACATTCATGTGTTCCCACTTGCCCCGGGTCAGCCTCAGGCACGGCCCCGGGCATTCCACCTGTCCACTCGCACATCCGGCCTTGCACGCCCCCGTTCCTTTTCCCTCACACGCGAAACATTGCTGATGATCCTTATCGGGCGTAGCCGGCGCTGCTGTCGCCGCCGCACTATCCGCACCGCTGCTGCTCTTTGAGGTGTCCGAACTTTTAGGCGAACAGGCGATCATCATCAGCGCGACGCTTGCGGCTGAAACCATCGTGAAAATGACGGAGCCGATCGGGAGAATCCTTGGCGTCATCTTCAAACCGTAGTAAGTAGCAAGGCTTGCTGTAAAGCAAACACCTCGCTGCCATCCTGAAAGGATGGAATCACTCAGGCCAGTGCCCCTGATGGGCCTTTAGTGCTAGCCCTTTTCAGGAACAGGAGTTGTGTTCCGGCTTCCCATCAGCATGAGTAGTTACATGCGACCGATCATTTACTGTATTCGGCTGTTGCTCCTGGCCAGCGTCGTAACTTCGGCCCTGGCGCAGGAAGTCTCCATTCCAGATCCCGGCCTGAATGCTGCCATTCGTCAGGAGCTGCAAAAACCGACGGGACCGTTGACCCAGCAGGACCTCCTCCAGCTGACATCCTTGAACGCCACCGGTCGGAACATAGCAAACGTGGCAGGGCTCGAAGCAGCCCGTAATCTCATCGGGCTCGATCTCTTCCACAATCACATCACCAACTTCTCGCTTCCAAGCCAGTTGACCAACCTCATCTTCCTCGATATCAGCTCCAACCCACTTGCGAATTGCTCCCTTCCGAGCGGACTCGCACAACTGCAGAACCTGGTTATCGAAAGCACCACTCTCACAAACCTCACTTTGCCCGTGGGAATGACCGCGATGGTCCAACTCGACCTCGTGGGAAATCGCCTCACCCGTTTCGCCGTTCCCCTCGACATGACAAACCTGGTAACGCTCCGCCTTCCCTTCAATCAACTAACCAACCTGACCTTGTCGGCCAATCTCACGCGCCTGGGTACTATCGATCTTGACTTCAATCAGCTCCAGAGCCTTACCTTGCCGCCCGACATCACGCAGTTGAGGACTCTGTCTCTGGACGGCAACCCCCTCACGGAGCTTGTGCTTTCTGAACCGCTTGCCGCTGGCAATCTGTTCGCAACGGCCGAATCCTTGCGCAATCAAGGCATCCCCGTCTTTACCTATCCCTTGTCGATCCACCTCACTCTCACGCGACAGCAGCCGATCGACGCGTTTCGATTTGCGATCACTGGCCTTCCCGGCACTTACACTGTTTTCAGCTCCACCAATCTCACCGACTGGACCGCGTCGGGCACCGTAAATAACCCGCTTGGCAGCGTTCTCGTCATAGATACAACGGCGGAATCTTCTCCCCACAAGTTTTACCGCACCCTTCTTCAAACCCCGCCCACGAACATGGTCTTCATCCCGGCCAATACATTCACAATGGGCAGCCCCACCAATGAAGTCGGTCGCTCAGCCGATGAAGGCCCACAGACAACCGTCACGCTCACTCACGGATTTTGGATGGCCAAATTTTTGGTCACTCAACGCGATTACCTCGCCCTCATCGGTTCCAACCCGAGTGGTTTTCCCGGCGATCTGAACCGGCCCGTCGAAAGTGTCACCTGGCTCGATGCCACCAATTACTGCGCCAAGCTCACCGAGCAGGACCTCGCCGCTGGACGGATTTCGCCAGGTAGCCATTATCGCCTCCCCACAGAAGCGGAGTGGGAATGCGCCGCTCGTGCCGGGACTTCCACCCGTTTCAACTATGGTGATGATCCCAGTGTCACCGACTTGGCCAGGCACGCATGGTACGGCGCCAATAGCGGCTTCGTCACACGTCCGGTCGGTTTGAAGGAACCAAACGCATGGGGACTTTATGACATGCCAGGAAATGTCTGGGAATGGTGCCAGGATTGGTACGGCCCATACTCAGGCGGATCTGCAATCGATCCCCAGGGACCCGATTCCAATGCGATCGGCGTCAAAGTCATTCGCGGAGGTGCGTGGGAATCTTTCGAGTCCGATTGCCGCTCCGCCCGCCGTTCGGTTGAGGGTGTAAGCCCCTTCATCAAGGACTTCATCATCGGTTTCCGAGTCGTGCTGGTTACGGAAACATAACGATGCATCATCGTTTTGCCGAGGTGGCCCTCTTGCATTACTGTCCTTGAGCTGACTTGAGGGCCATGGCGAATCACCACGTCTCAATCCATCCGGGCGAGAAGCCGCTGAACGAGCGGCTTCTCTTGTTTGTACTCGCCGCCATTCAATTCACCACCGTAGTCGACTTTCTCATTATCATGCCGCTCGGCCCGCAATACATGCGCGTCTTCCATATCAATCCCGGACAATTCGGGTTGATCGTTTCCGCCTACGCCATCAGCGCCGGAATCACCGGCGTTGCCGCTGGTTTTTTTCTCGATCGATTTGATCGCAAGACCGCCCTGCTCTTCCTCTATACAGGGTTCGCCATCGGCACTCTCGCGTGCGCTTTGGCACCCACCTATCATCTCCTCGTGGCGGCCCGCGTCATCGCGGGCGCTTTTGGCGGGGTCGCAGGCGCCCTCATCCTTGCCATCGTTGGCGATGTCGTGCCGGAGCATCGCCGCGGCGCTGCTATGGGGCTCGTCATGTCCTCCTTTTCGGTCGCTTCCATTTGTGGCGTTCCGCTCGGCCTGGTTTTGGCAACGCAACTCAACTGGCACGTTCCATTCTTCGCCCTTTCCGCTCTCTGCGTGATCATTTTCATTTCAGCAGCCTGCGTCATGCCTTCGCTCAGGTCACACCTGGCGCATGCGGAGGATCAACATCCAGCCGCGCGGATGCTGGCCGTCCTCAGTCATCGCGATCATCAACTCGCTTTCCTATTCATGGCCGCCCTCACCATTACCGGATTTCTGGTCTTTCCCTACATCGCCAATTACATGGTGGCCAACGTCAGCCTCACCGAAAAACAACTCCCCTGGATCTATCTCTCTGGCGGATGCTGCACCATCTTCACTATGAATTGGATTGGCCGCTGGGCCGACCGCGCCGGTAAACTCCGTGTCTTCATCATCATGTCGCTCTGCGCCTGTGTGCCCATCCTCGCCCTTACAAACTTGCCGCGAGTGCCATTGCTTGTTGCCGTCGCCGTCTCAACCCTGCTCATGGTTTGCATGTCGGGACGCATGGTTCCGGCCATGGCCATGATGACCGCCACTATTGAAGCCCGCTATCGCGGTGGCTTCATGAGCGTCAACTCCTCCGTCCAACAATTTGCATCCGGCCTCGCCGCATTCGTCTCCGGCCACATCATGGGACAAACGCTTTCGGGAGAGATCACGCACTTTCCCATCGTCGGCCTGGTTTCTTTCTCCTTCGCGCTCCTCTGCATCTACTTGGCCCGTTTCCTCAAATCTCCCGCCCCTCGGGAAGTCCTCTCATCACAAGTCATCCCTGAACCCGGTTAAGCAAGAACTCAGAAATAGACCTTGCAGACGACGATGCCGGCCAGCACGCACACAAGATCCACCAGTAGCATAATGCCGATCGTATAGCGGGTTTCCTTCACGTTCACCGAACCGAAATAGAGCGCCACCACGTAAAACGTCGTTTCGGCCGCGCCCTGGAACAGGCAGCTCAACCGCCCGGTCAGGCTGTCCGCCCCGAACGTCTTCATCGCATCGAGCATAAAGCCCCGCGAACCACCCGCGCTGAAGGGCCGCATCAACGCGACCGGAATCGCATTAATGATTTGGGGATCGACGTGAAACACTTTCAGCAGAGCCGTTACGCCCGAGAGCGCGATGTCCATCAATCCTGAATTGCGAAAAATGCTCAGCGCCACCATGTAAGGCAGAATCCGCAGTCCGGTGGTCCAACCCTCTTTGGCCCCGGTCACAAAGGAATCGAAGATGTTGGTGTTGTTTTCCCGAAAAATCTTCTCGTGAAAGACGCTGTAAAGGACGATCAAAAGGATAATTCCCAGCAACACTCCATTGCTCAGGTTGCCGGTGAACCGAAATTTTTCGATCCCGCCCAGCCTCGTGATGTAGAAGAGCAACACGCCAATCACGACGCTGATTCCAGCCACATACGCGATGATCGTCGCGTTCAGCAACCGGATCCGCTGTCGAACGCCCACAAACACGAGCGCCGCCAGCGTCCCAAGGAAGGAAGTTATGATGCTCGGCAACATAATATCGGCCGGGTTGCTCGCTTTCATGGCGGCGCGATATCCGATGATCGATGTCGGAATCAGCGTCAAGCCGGCCGCATGCAGGCAAAGAAACATGATCTGGCTGTTCGAAGCCTGGGTCTTCTCCTGGTTCACCTCCTGCATGCTTTCCATCGCCTTTAACCCGAAAGGGGTCGCAGCATTGTCGAGTCCAAGAAAATTCGCCGCAAAATTCATCGTCATGAACCCGTAGGCGGGATGGCCGCGCGGAAGCTCGGGAAAGATCCGCACAAAAAGCGGCGTCAAAACCCTCGCCAGTTTTGCGAGAGCATTGGAATCATTCAAGAGATTGAGAAGTCCGCAGAAAAAAGTGAGATACCCAATCAGCGGCAACCACAAATCAAGGATCGTATTCTTGCAGGTCGGAAAAATCCCATCAGCGGCCTGCCTTCCCTTGGAAACCTGCACCACGCCATTGTCGCTCAATTGATAAAGGCTATCCCCGGATTGGAAGCCGGTCGCCCGATTCGAGACGATATTCGCATAAAGCGCCGGATCACGCTGCTGAAGTTCGGCGGCCGGAATCTCGGAAACCACCAATGGATCATTCTGTTTCCCATTGACCAGATGACCGATCGTGTAGAGCCGTCCTGAAACGAGCAGAACGAAAATGTAGAGGAGGCTGCAAACAATAATGGCCGACCAAAACCTGCTCAGTACCATAGGCTGCACCACCATGGTGGTTTGCATGCCCCCGGATCAACCCTAAATCCCTGTCCGCGCCATCCTGAAAGGATGGAAATCACTCATCATAGTAGGACTTCCACTTCCCCGGACACCCTGCCTTCGAATCGGCTTGACTGAAGTCTCAAATATTGGACCATTGTGTCTATTATAAAAGACACACTTTCCAATGTGAATCAACGCATCGCCGATCGGGTCCGCCAACTCCGGGCCGCGCAACGCCTCTCACTCGACGCGCTCTCCGGCAAAAGCGGTGTCAGTCGCTCCATGATTTCCGTAGTTGAACGCGGCGCAAGCAGTCCCACTGCAGTCATACTGGAAAGGCTCGCCGCCGGTCTCGGCGTCACCATGGCTTCGCTCTTCGAACTCACGAACAATGCGGGCTCCACAGCCAATCAGCCGGTCTCCAGGCGCGATGACCAACCGGAGTGGAAGGATCCCGCTTCCGGCTATATCAGGCGCAACCTCTCGCCCTCGGATGTCCGCCAGCCGATGCAATTGGTCGAAATCACCTTTCCCCCGCGCGCCCGGGTCCCTTTCGAAACGGCCGTCCGCGACGTTCGGATTTATCAGCAGATCCTGATCCTCGAAGGCGCCATGGACGTCACACTTGGCATCGAACGCCACCGACTCGAACGCGGCGATTGCCTCGCCATGCAACTCGATGCCCCCACCGTCTTCTACAATCCCGGCCGAAAAGCCGCGCGGTACCTTGTCGTCTCCGTAATCGAAAACGCCTCCCGGCGCTGAGCCAAAATGCAAAACGATGGCATTCAAATCAAAGTGGATGACCTGAGCGGTCCCGAAGTAGCGAGCCTCCTTTCCGAACATCTTCGCTCCCTCGCCGAAATCACCCCGCCCGAAAGCCGGCACGCGCTCAACCTCGATGAACTCCGCCAGCCCGGCGTGATCTTCTGGAGCGCTTGGTCTGGCCCTGACCTCGTCGGTTGTGGCGCGCTAAAAGAACTCGACCCTCACCACGGCGAAGTGAAATCGATGCGCACCGCCAAAGCATCTTTAAGAAAAGGTGTCGCCAGCAAAGTTCTCCAACAAATCATCTCCGAGGCAAAACGGCGCGGCTACCGGAGGCTCAGCCTGGAAACCGGCGCCATGGCCCCCTTCGAACCAGCTCGACGCCTCTATAGCAAATTCGGTTTCCGGCCAAGCGGCCCATTCAACGGCTACATTGAAGATCCAAACAGCTCCTTCATGACGCTGGAACTCTTATGATTGAAGTCATCGGCATCGACCACATTTATCTCGCCGTCTCCGACATGGATCGCTCCGAGCGTTTTTACAACGATGTGATGAAGATTCTCGGCTTCCGGAAAAACACATTTACCAACGAAGGCGAGCCTCACATCCAATACTACAATCGCCACTTTGGCCTCGTTCTTCGGCCCGCTCACGGCGACGCAGCTAAACACGACTCTTTAAGTCCCGGCCTGCATCACCTCTGCTTTCGCGTCGAGGACATCCCAACCATCGATTCAATCGCGAAACAACTCGCTGCAATCAACATTCCCTGCTCACCTCCGCAACTCTACCCGGAGTACGCGTCCGACTACTACGCCATCTTCTTTTCCGACCCTGACGGCATTCGCCTCGAGATCACCAACTATCGCCAGGAACGCCGCAAACGCCACGACGACTGGGACCAAGCATAGAAGGTACGGCGACCGCTCCGTCGGGCGCCGATCCACGATTCCAACGCCACCCTCCAGGCGAGGGACTCACTGCACCGCGACCGGCTTTTCTGCTGGCGATCCTTCCCTGCGGTTGAGCGGCAGCCGAACTTTAAAACGTGTTTCGCCCGGGCGTGATTCAAATTCAATTTCACCACCGTGGCGGTCCCCGACGATCCGGTTGCTGATCACCAGGCCAAGCCCGGTTCCGGTGCCGACCGGTTTGGTGGTGAAGAAAGGTTCGAATAAATGTGGCTGAACATTCTCGGGAATCCCGGAACCGTTGTCCATGATCTCGACCACGAGTTGATTGTCTTCCAGGCTTGTGCCGATGCAAATTTTCCCGGTGCCGTTGACTGCGTGAATCGCATTGTCGATGAGATTCGTCCAGACCTGATTCAGCTCGCTCCCGTAAGCCATAATGCGTGGCGCGGAGCGATCGAACGCGCGCACTACTGTTACGTTTCTCAACTTATGGTTGAGTATCGTTAAGGTGCTCTCGATGCCATCATGAATGTCGATCTCCTGCATCGGAGCCTGGTCCATATAAGAATATGAGCGAATGGCTTTGACCAGTTCAGCAATTCTCCCAGTGCTTTGTTCGACCTGCAGCAGCAGCGATTTTAAATTCAAACGCGCTTCCAGCCATCCCAAAGCATCGGCATGGCTGGCCGTCGGAAGTTTCGCCGCGAATTCCTCCAGCCACGCTGGGTCCAGCCCGGCACCGACAAACGTGGGAGCAAGCTCCCATCCGCTGCCGACGCCGTGAGCTTCGAGCCAGGTCGCGATTCGGTCTGCGCGGTCGCTCCGTTCCAGATGATCGAGCGCCGGAACTTTCCCCAGCCGTTCCACGGCATCGCGCGAAGCCGCCACCAAAAGCTTCATGTGATCGTGATCAAGGGTTCGGCTCAACTGACACAGAAGAGTTTGCACCTTCTCCGTCGTCTGCTGCAGGTGTGCCGCCGCCCGTTGCGCGGCAGCGGCCGGATTGTTCAGTTCGTGCGCCAGGCCTGCCGCCATCGTGCCCAGCGAAACAAGCTTTTCACGCTGGAGCGAATACCCTTCCAGGTTCCGCATCTTGTTCACGGCCGTGCGAAAAATTTCCTGCGCCACCACATGGCAACTGCTCATCATCTGCCAGAAGTCCTTCTCGCCGACGCGAAATAATTTCGCTGCCTTGCTTACCCGAGCCGTCGCCAGCCAGGGAGTGTTGAGCAGCAGCGTGATTTCGCCTGTATAATTGCCGGCCTTGACGATTCCCATCAGGATCGTTTGTCGGTCGTAATTCCGTGTCAGGCGAATCTCTCCTTCGAGTACCACGAAGAAAAATGGCAACCGCCCCCCTTCGGAAACCAGCACGGTGCCGGCGGGCAAATGAATCACTTCGCCCGGTTCGATGCAGCTCAACTGATTGTCATCGAGCTCTGAAAACAAAGGCACGGAGCGGACCTGTTGGAGATCGCTCGCGTTCATTACTACATCAAGCCGAGATACTGATGGACGAGTTTCACCGCCATCGCCCCCTCCCCCACGCCTGAGGTAACACCTTTGGCCGATCGATGACGCACGTCACCGGCCACAAAGACGCCGGGAACACTGGTCTCGAGATAAAAAGGATCGCGATCCGCAGTCCATCCCGTCGGCCGTTTGTTCTCCAGCATCAGGTGCTGGCCCGATATGACATAACCTTGCGCGTCCCGCTCGACGACTCCAGCAAGCCATTCCGTATGGGGAACCGCTCCCGCATAAATCAGCAGCGCGCTCGCCGAGACCTTCTCTTTCGCACACGTTTTGTTGTCCTGAATCGTGATCGATTCACAACGGTCCGCCCCTTCCACTCCAATCACGCTCGTGTTCAAGCGTACTTCGATATTCTTGGTAGCGGCGATCTGGTTTTCCAGGTACTGCGACATGGAATCGGATAAAGAATTTCCCCGCACCAGCATCGTCACCTGGCGCGCAAATTTCGAAAAATACATGGCGGCCTGCCCGGCCGAGTTCGCCCCGCCCACGATGTAGATGTCACCGCCCCCATAGGAAAATGCGTCGGACATCGGTGCATAATAGTAAACGCCGGCACCGTTCAGCCTTTCGAGTCCCGGCACGTCCAGCTTTCTGAAGGCAATTCCCGAAGCGATCAGGAGCGCGCGGCAGCCGACCTCCCCGCCATCGGAAAGTTTCAGCACGCGGCTCGGACCTTCGACCCGAACAGCGCAGGCCTCCTGCGGGGCCAGAATTTCCACTCCGAAACGACGCGCCTGCGCGACAGCCCGCCGCGCCAGATCGTTACCGCTGAGTCCCATTGGAAAGCCCAGATAATTTTCGATCCGCGAACTGCGACCGGCTTGTCCGCCCGGAGCTTCCCGTTCGATCAGCAACGTGTGCAGGCCATCC
>Ga0193692_1000353_pt1 | contig 11476 bp, 7 predicted proteins | sample L3a1metaG_FD_144917 | JGI IMG/M metagenome (GOLD analysis project Ga0193692, IMG submission 144917) | Soil microbial communities from a riparian zone of the East river system, Colorado, United States - L3a1 | ecosystem: Environmental > Terrestrial > Soil > Riparian zone | place: USA: East River... | reverse complement strand
GCTCTGGCACACCGAGATCTTGCATCAGCCGATGGAGCCCTCCCTGGCGGCGCGACTCGGCCGGTGGGGCCCGGGCCGCGCCGACATCACCTTGGACCGCGACGAGGACCCGGTGGCGATTCCAGACCTATGGGGGCTCCAGGATCAAAGCGCGCTGACCCAGGGCGCGACTATAAGGCACACGGGTCCGGTCGCGCTCGCGATTCGTCAGGAGACCCAGCTCATCGAATCGAATCACCAACGGGCCAGGCCCCCGCGCGAGCTGGCCTGGGCGCTCGCGCTTTATATCTATTCACTTTCGTCGCCCGCGCATGAATCCTCTTACGATTCGGACGAGGTTTCGCACGGACAAGCAATCTTCCAGTCAAACTGCAAGCGTTGTCACGAAAACCGAGCCGGCGGCGGTCGACCGGTGGCGGCCGCGATTGTCGGCACAGATGCGGCGCTTGCCACCGGCGCGGCGCGCGGCACCGGGCTGTATCGGCCGCCCGCGCTGATTGATCTCGGGCACGCGGCTCCCTACCTGCACCACGGCGCCATCGCCACCCTGACCGACCTGCTGTCGGCCGATCGGCTGCGGCAGGACTATCGGGGCGGCGTGCCTGGCCCCGGGCCGGTGGTGGGTCATTTGTACGGACTGGAATTGTCCGATTCGGATCGGACCGCGCTTGAACACTACCTGCTGACCCGCTGAGGGCAATGGGATCCGAGCGCTAACCTAGTGGTCGAGAACCGGCGCGCCCTTGCGGCGGCGCAGCTTCTCGACCAGCGTGGTGCGGTTCAGACCGAGCAACTCGGCGGCGCGGTTCTTGTTGCCGCCGGTGCGTTCCAGGGCCTCGCCGATCATGCGCTCTTCGACGGCCTCCAGCATGGCGCGGAGGTCGGTTCCGTCCTTGGGCAACTCGGGCATGGGCGTGGACATGGGGGTCACGTCGCGCGGGGTGCGGATGGCGGGCGGCAGGTCGGCGAGGACCAGGACCCCGGCGCCTTTCACGATCACGAGGCGCTCGAGGACGTTCTCGAGCTCGCGGATGTTGCCCGGCCAGGAATAGTTGCGCAGGGCCCCCAACGCGATCGGATCGATGCCGGTGACCTGGCGCTTGTGCCGTTCGTTGGCGCGGATCAGGAAGTGTTCGGCCAGGCGGGTGATGTCGGTCGCGCGGGTGCGCAGGCTGGGCATCTCGACCGGGATCACGTTCAGGCGCCAGTACAGATCGGCGCGAAACCTTCCGCCGGCGACCTCGCGCTCCAGGTTGCGGTTGGTCGCCGCCAGGATGCGCACGTCGATCTTTTGCGGCGACTCTTCACCGACCGGGTAAAGCTCGCCGTCCTGAATCAGGCGCAGCAGCTTGGCCTGGACGCCGAGCTCCATCTCGCCGACCTCGTCCAGAAAGATGGTGCCGCCGTCGGCCTGGGCAAAACGACCCACGCGCGACGTGGTGGCGCCGGTGAAGGCGCCCTTGGCGTGCCCGAACAGCTCCGACTCCACCAGTGACGGCGGGATGGCGGCGCAGTTGACCGGCACGAACGGTTTGGCGGCGCGACCCGAGCCGGCGTGCAGCGACCGGGCCGCCAGCTCCTTCCCGGTCCCCGACTCGCCGGTGATGAGCACGGTGCAGCGCGTGTCCGCGACCTGGGACAGCAGGCTCAAAACCGGGGTCATGGCCGGGTCGCCGCCCAGCATCCAGGGCGCGTTCTTGTCGCGCCACGCCACAGGATCGGTTCCCGGCCCGGTCGGGGCCGGCGGCTTGAGGACGTTCGAGACCGCCTCTTCCAGCGCCTTCATGTCGAACGGCTTGATGAGGAAGTCGCGCGCGCCGGCGTGCATGGCCTTGACCGCGTCCGGGATCTCGGCGCTGCCGCTCATCGCGATGACCGGCGTCGCCGGAGCGTGCGTGCGCGCGGCGGCGAGGATCTCGAAGCCGCTGACGCCCGGCATGCGGATGTCGGTCAGGATCAGATCGAAGTGCTCGGCGCGAAGGCGAGAGTATCCTGCAGGCCCGTCCGCAACCACGACCTCATGGCCAGCGGTGCGGAGGATGCGCCCCAAGCTGCGGCACAGCGAGTCCTCGTCATCACAGAGCAGGATCTTACCCATTCGTCCTTCCCTTACTGAGAAACCTCTGCGGACAACTCCTGATGCGCGCGGCGATTCGAGGAGCTTTTTAGCATTGTAGAATACATTCTTCTGAAAGACTTCTACAAAACGGACTGCCCCGCTTCAGTTGTGCGGCGGTACGCCGATAGGGCCGCGCGGCAAAATATTCGCCGCGGCGCTCCAGTATGACGCAGCGCCCGCTTGATTGTCTAGTGCGGGCATTCTAAACCCACCAGATGGTTGACCCTGCCAACACCCTGCTCGGCGAGATCGAGGCGGAAATCTCGCGGTTGCCCGGTGCGTCCCTGTTTTCGGCCTCCGGTGTTGACGGCAGCCGCCGTCTGGAAACGACGATGGGGCGGCGTCCCCCGCCAGGCTTTGCCGCCTTTCTGAGCGCCTACGACGGGGGCTTGCTGGGACCCGACATCAGACTACTTCCGCTCGCTGACGCGACGCAGCGGCGACAGGCGACCGAACCGATAAGCGCGAAGGCCGACACCTGGCCGGCGGGGCTGTGGCCGATCCTTGAACGGTCCGGGCGACGTTATGCGCTGGACGCCGACGACGCCGCGACCGACGGTGAATGGCCGGTCGTCGAGGTCAACGAACGCGGCGTCGATCGCGTCGGCACGTCGTTCCTCCGCTTTCTCCATGTGCTGGTCGCGGAGCTGCGCGCGGGCGCGGTGTCGGGTGACGACGCGCTGACGCTGGCGCGCGAGCGCTGCCGGCGCGATCCCGGTCTCGCCGATCATTGGTTGGACGTCGCCGAGCTGGAAGAGCAGACCGGCCTGCAGCCCGAGGTCGACGCCACGCTGGCGCAGGCGCTGCGGGTGGCGGTCCCACCGACGCCGGCGCTGCTCTTGAGCGTCGGCATGCGCGCGGTTCGCAGCGGTGACTGGACGGCGGCGGCGCACGCGTTCGAAGACGCGATGACGCTGGATCCGCTGGCCTCGCGCGACGACGACGCGCGCCTGGATGCGGCGGCGCTGGTGTTTGCGCTGGCCCACGAACGCGGCGACGCCGGGCAGATGGCCGGCGCGCGGCGGGTTCTGGGGGCGGCGGCGACGGCGACGGCGGCGTTCTGGCGCGCCGAGGCCCTGCAGGCGCTGGCCAGCGACACACCTTCGGTGACCGTCGACATCGGCCTGCGGATCGTGGCGGCGCTGGTCCCCGAGGATCCCGACACGGCGCGCCTGCGCAACCCGACGCCGTCGATGCGAGCGGGGTTGAAGCTCTTGCAACAGGCGCGCGAGTCGCTGGAGAGCGGTCGCTCCGAGCAGGCGGTGCGCGAGGCGAAGTCGGCGCTGGCCCAGGGCGAGACCGCCGAGCTGGGTGTCGCGCAAGCGATGCTGGCGGAGGCGATGAACGCGATGCGCGACAAGAACGCGCTCGGCGCCGCGCTGCGCGCGACCGAGCTGAACCCGCATCTGGTCGAGGCCTGGCGCGAGCTGGGCGACGCGCAGCTCGAGGCCAGCGATCTCAGGGGGGCGGAGACGGCCTTCCGGCGCGTGGTCGACATGGACGCCACCTACGGCCTTGGTTACGCCAAGCTGGCGCAGGTGCTGCTGGAGCAGGGGCGGACGCTGGAGGCGCTGGAGGCGATCACGACGGCCGCCGATCGGGGCGGGGATCCGTTCTTCCTGGCGGCGATCCGCGGCGATATCTACGCCGAGATGGAGCGCCACACCGACGCCGCCGAGGCCTACGACCAGGCGCTGCGCATCGAGCCCGAGGATCACTGGGCGCTGCACCAGGCCGCGGTCGAGCACGGCCACGCCGGCAACACGTCGCGGGCGGCCGAGCTGTTCGAGGCGGCGCTGAAGAACGACCGCGACGGCTGTCACCAGACGCTGATCGACTACGGTGACCATCTGCGGCGCGTCGGGCGCATCGGTGACGCGGTGAAGCTGTACCGGCGCGCGGTGGCCGCGGTGCCCGCCGATCCGGAGTGGCGGCAGACCTTGAAGGAGGCCGAGCGCGAGCTGCTGGCAGCCCCAAATTGAGCGCCAGTGCAGGGCCGGTTGAAGTAAAGTCCGCCGCGGCGATGGACCACCTGGATCGGCTGGAACAGCAAAGCGTCTATATTTTCCGCGAGGCGTTCAGACACTTCGAGCGTCTGTGCATGTTGTGGTCGATCGGCAAGGATTCGACCGTGCTGCTGTGGCTGGCGCGCAAGGCCTTCTTCGGTCACGTGCCGTTTCCGCTGGTCCACATCGACACCAGCTACAAGCTGCCCGAGATGATCGCCTACCGCGACAAGCTGGCGTTCGAGTACAAGCTGCAGATGGTAGTGGGCCAGAACAAGGAGGCGCTGGCCGCGGGCGACACCTTCCCGGCGAAGTTTCAGGCCAACCCGAAGATGACCCCGGAGGAGCGGCAGGCGGCGCGCGAGGCCTGCTGCGGGCGGCTCAAGAGCGACGCGCTGGCGGCCACGCTGCACGGCACCGGGCAGCGCATGCGCCTCAATCTGACGACGAACAAGTACGAGCCGGATCCCGATCGCGAACCTTACACCGGCGTGATCGTCGGGGCGCGCGCCGACGAGGAGGGGAGCCGTTCGAAGGAGCGATACTTCTCGCCGCGCGACAAGCACGACAACTGGGACGTGGGCGATCAGCCGCCCGAGTTCTGGAACCAGTTCAAGACCGACTTCGCGCCCGGAACGCACGTGCGCATCCACCCGCTGCTCGACTGGACCGAGCTGAACATCTGGGAGTACATCAAGCGCGAGGGGATCCCGACCGTGTCGCTGTACTACGATCAGGGGACCGGCACCCGCTACCGCAGCCTCGGGTGCGGGCCGTGCCAGACCCCCATCCACAGCACGTCAAAGAACGTGGACGAGATCATCGCCGAGCTGCGTAGTGGTGCGCTCAGCAACATCGCCGAGCGCTCCGGCCGCCTGCAGGACGGCAAGCACGGCCTCGAAGGTCTGCGCCGCAAGGGGTACATGTAATGACGGCGCAGGCGGTGACGGCGGTGGCCGATCGCGATCAGATGAACGTCGTGATCGTCGGCCACGTGGATCATGGCAAGAGTACGGTGGTGGGGCGCCTCCTGGCCGACACGGATGCGCTGCCGCAGGGCAAGCTGGACGCCGTCCGCCGCGAGTGCGAGCGCACGGGCAAGCCGTTCGAATACGCGTTCCTGCTGGACGCGCTGGAGGACGAGCAGGATCAGGGCATCACCATCGACACGGCCCGCTGTTTCTTCAAGAGCGCGCGGCGCGACTACATCATCATCGACGCCCCGGGACACATCGAGTTCCTCAAGAACATGATCTCGGGCGCGGCGCGCGCCGAGGCGGCCGTGCTGGTGATCGACGCCAAGGAGGGCGTGCGCGAGAACAGCCGGCGCCACGGCTACATCCTGTCGATGCTGGGGATCCAGCAGGTCATCGTGTGCGTGAACAAGATGGACCTGGTCAAACACAGCCAGTCCGACTTCAAGACCATCGAGCAGGAGTACCGGGCATTTTTGGCCGAGATCGGGGCGGTCACGCCGAAGCAGTTCATCCCGATCAGCGCCATCGCCGGCGAGAACCTGGCGCGCCGCGGGGCCAGCATGCCCTGGTACCAGGGGCCGACGTTGCTGGAGACGCTGGACGGCCTGACCAAGGCGCCGCCGCGCAGCGACCAGCCGCTGCGCATGCCGGTGCAGGCGGTCTACAAGTTCACCAAGCAGGGGGACGACCGGCGCATCGTCGCCGGACGCATCGAGGCCGGCCGCGTGAAGGTCGGCGATCGGGTCGTGTTTTCTCCGTCGAACAAGATCAGCACCATCAAGACCGTCGAGGGATTCAACACGGCGCCGCGCAACGAGATCGGGGCCGGGTGGTCGACGGGATTCACGCTGGCGGAGGAGATCTACATCACGCGCGGCGAGGTGATGAGCCACGCCGACCGGGCGCCGCTGGTCAGCACGCGCCTGCGCACCAACATGATCTGGCTGGGCAAGAAGCCGTTTGCCGTCGGCCGCGACTACAAGTTGAAGCTGGGGACGATGGCGGTGCCGGTCCGCATTCACAAGATCATGAAGGTGATCGATGCGTCGCAGGCCGGAAGCATTCTCGAGAAGGACCACGTCGGCCGCCACGACGTCGCGGACGTGATCCTCGAGCTGCGGCAGCCGGTGGCGTTCGATCTGACCGCCGACTGCGAGGCCACGGGGCGGTTCGTGATCGTCGACGGCTACGACGTCGCGGGCGGCGGCATCGTCACCGCCACCGTCTCCGACGAGATGCGCGATCTGCGCGCCGAGGCGCGGACGCGCGACTTCAACTGGGTGCAGGGGGGCGTGACCGCGGCGGCGCGCACGCAGCGGTACGGCCATCGTGCGGCGCTGCTGATGTTCGTCGGCAAGGCCGGCAGCGGTAAGCACCGCTATGCGCGGGCGCTGGAGAAGGCGCTGTTCGAGCAGGGGCGCAACGTCTACATGCTGGACGGAGGGAACGTCCTGCTCGGCGTCGATCACGACCTGTGGGTCGACGCGGCCCAGTCCGAGCTGGTGCGCCGATTCGGCGAGGTGGCCCACCTCTTGCTGAACGCCGGGTTGATGGTGGTGTCGACGACCAACGCCATCGGCCTCGCGGACGCGCGCTCGGTCCAGACGTTGATCCCCGACACGCCGACGTTGCTGATCGACGTCGATCCCGATGGTGGCAGCACGGCCCCGTGCGATCTGCGCATCCGGGGCACCGAGCCGGAGGATGACGTCATCGCGCGCATCGCCGAGCTGCTGGTCACGCGACAGATCACGTCGCTCTGACCTTCAGCCTGCAGCGAAGGTTGGCTCGTGCGTCGGGCTTCAGTTTGACACCTAAATGTATGTCGTCGAGTGTATACTTATCGTATGTCGAAAATGATTGCTGTTCGGCTGCAAGACGAGATGCTTTCGCGGGTCGATCATGAGCGGAAACGCGTTGGGCTCACGCGCGCCGCAGCCGTCAAGGAAGCCCTGCAGCTGTGGGTCGAAAAGCGCCAGTACGAAGAGGCCGTTCGTCGCGACCAAGAGGGGTATCAGCGTCATCCGATCGGCAAGGACGAGTTCGGCCCGGTCCTGGGAGCCCAGTCGTGGCCGAAGTAACTCGCGGCGAGGTCTGGATGTTTGCTTTCCCAAAGCCGGACAAGAAGCGCCCCGTTCTCGTTCTTACCCGCCAAGACATGATCGGGCGCCTGCACACGGTGACGGTTGCGCCGATCACGACCACGATCCGCGGCGTGCCCAGCGAGGTCGCCATTGGTGGGCGCTCTCCCGCGCCACACCATGATGAGGGTCCGAGACGCGCTCCTCTTCGCTCTCGGCTTCGTCGAACCGATCTGAGAGCGATGCGGGGGCGCGGTGTGCTGCCACGCTGCATTGCCACGGTTCTCACTAGTCTGCCTGCGCGTTCCGTGGACAGCGTCTGACCCAGTAGCCGCACAGTCTGGAGCAGGACATTTGCACGTGGCCACTTCTGTCCTGGCGAACGCGCTGTGCGCCCAACTGACCAGGGCTTTCACCCATGAAAACATCGCTCGCGCGTGTGCTCGTCGTCTCGGTTGCTGTCGCGACGGGGCTTTCCGTCGCTTGTTCGGATACCGGAAGCGGCAAGGTCGCTCCGGGGAGCGGGGGCAGCTCGGTCGGTAGCGGCGGCAGCGGCGGCGCCGTCGACGCCGGCGGATCCAAGGACGTGCCAGGCGCCGGCGGTGGTGGCGCTGGCGGGGCTGTGATCGACCCGGGGAGCGGCGGCAGCACCGGCGGCTCGGGCGGCGTGACGGTTCCTGATGCCGGCGGTGGCGACGGCTCCGGCACCGGCGGCGCCAGAGCGGACGGGGGCGGCTCGAATGCGTGGACCGGTACCTGGGCGGCATCGCCGCAAGGTTGCGGAGGCGGAGCCAACGGGCGCACGCTGCGATTGATCGTCCACACCAGCATCGGCGGCACGTCCGCGCGCGTGCGCATCTCGAACACCTTCGGCGGCGGACCGCTGCAGATCAGGGACGTTCACGTCGCAGAACGCACCACCGGATCCTCCATCGATGTCGCGACCGACAAGGCGCTGACGTTCAACGGCCAGCCCGAGGTCACCGTCCCGGCGCGTATGTTTGCCGAGAGTGACGGGACGGTGTTTGCGGTCAAGCCGCTCTCCGACGTGGCGATCAGCTTCTTCGTGGTGGCGAGCAGCGGCGGCACCTGCCACGCGGCGGCGTGGCAGACCAACTACTCGGCGGCAGGAAACGTGGTGTCGAGCGCCACGCTGGCGGGAGCGCAGACCAGTACCAGCTGGTCATACGTGTTGAACCTGGACGTGCTCAATCCCGCCGCGGAAGGCGCGGTGGTGACCCTGGGCGCGTCCATCACCGATGGTTTTTATGCGGGCACCGACGTGAACAAGCGCTGGCCCAACTACCTGGCGACCCGGGTCGTGATGGCCAATCGCGTGATCGGCGTGTTGAACCACGGCATCAGCGCCGACGGCGTGGGTGGGGCGGTCGGTCGATTCGATCGCGACGTGCTGTCGCAGCCCAACGTCAAATGGGTGATCTTCTCCGACAATCCCATCAACGACTTCGGCAGGTCCAGGCCTTCGGCCGAGTCCGAGCTGCAGCAAATCAAGGGGATGATGGCCAAAGCCAAAGCAAAAGGGGTCAAGTTCCTGTGCTCGACGATGACCCCGTACGCAGGGGCGGAGCCGGGGCGCACGCAGCTCAACGCTCTTCTCCGCGGCGCGGACAGCGGGTGCGATGGGATCGTCCCCATGGACATGGCCACGAGCGATCCCGCCAACCCGATGCGCTGGAGCGCGGCCGCCAACTCCCCCGATGGCCTGCACCCCGGCCCCTCCGGGATGGAAATGATGGCCGGCGCCGTCGATCTGGCGCTGTTCAAGTAAGCCGCTCGTCGCGTAGGAACGCAGGCGGCTTTGCCGCCGGAGTTCCATCGTGGGAGGTCTGGAGGGGAGGGTGGGGGCCCCCACCCTTTCCCCTCCAGGTCAGCTAGTACGGCGACAAGGCGTCGAAGACGTCGGATTGGGCGCCGGCGCTCTCCATGGTGCCGCCGCCCGGGACGTAGAGCTTGTCGCCGATACCCACCACGCCCATTCCGTGTCGCGGCGTCATCATGGGCGCCAGCGACACCCAGGCGTTGGCACGGGGGTGAAACGCCTCGACCTGGGGGAACACGCCGTTCGCGTTCAGTCCGCGATCGTTGCCCTCGCCGCCGATTGCGATGATGAGCCCGGCCGCGACGCCCGCGGCCACACCCCCGCGGCGCGTGGGCATCGGCGCGCGTTCGGACCACGACTTGGCGACCGGGTCGTAGACGTCGACCCGATTGTACAGCGTGGACGTCGCGCTGGCGCTGCGGCCGCCAATCACGAAGAACAGGCCGTCCACGGCCACGCCGGGGCAGTGGTTTCGTCCCACCGGCAACGGCGGCAGCTCGCCGCGGCTGGACGCCTGCCAGGTGTCGGCGGTGGTGTCGTAGATCTGCAGATCGACACCGGCCGTGACGTTTCCGCCTCGGCCGCCGGCGATGAGCACCTTGTTCCCGAGCACGCCCACCGCCGCCGCCGAGCGCGCGACCGGCTGCGCCGACTTCATCGTCCAGCGGCGATCGGCCGCCGCGGCAAGGGGGTTGTATTCGAAGACGTTGCTGGTCTGGGTGCTGCCCAGCAGGTACAGCTTGTCGCCCACGCCGGCCACGTTGGGATGGTCGACGCCCATCGGCAGGTTGGTGTGCGGCGTCCACATGTTGGTTTGCGGATCGTAGGCGTCGACCCGTGCGGCGCCGGGGCCGAGGCCGCCCACGATGAAGATCTGCCCGTTCACCACGGCCGTCCCGTGCTCCTGACGCACGCTGGGCACCGACTGCAACCGTTGCCACGTGCCGCCGCCCGCGCGCGGCAACATGGCGTCTGGCGAAGGCCCGCCCTCGGCCACCCCGTCGCTGGTTGGCGTAGCATCGAGAACTGGGCTGCTATCGGAGGAACTGGGGATGTCCGGTGCGGGCGGGCTGTCCATTTCCAAGCCGGTGCCGCGGTCCGTGGCGGACGGCAGATCCGCTGCGCCGCCGTCGCCCGGTGGTGGTTGCCCAGCGTCCACCGGAAGGCGTTGAGGCGCCCCGCCGCAGGCGCCGTGCAGAGATCCGAAACCAAAGGCGGCCGAGATAACGCGAACCAGCAGGACTTCGTTCCGGGACCGTGGCGACATGGGCGTGAGAATAAGACGCGTTCGACCGGCCCCAGCAGTCAGAGGTCTACCTCTAAGGAACGATGATCGGCGGGATCACGGGCCGTGTGTCGTCCTGAATGCAGGCCGCCAGGTCGAACAGCAGGAACGCCAGCGCCTCTTCGCCTTTGGTCAGCTCCTTGCCGCACACGCCGGGGAAGACGCGGTTGGTGACGCCGTCGCCGGGCGGATAGTAGCCGGGCGACGGCGTGATGTGAGCGGTGAGCAAGGCGGCGCGCCCGCATTGCTGGTCGGCCGGCAGGCCCACGGGGGCGTTGACGGTGACGATGCGAGGGTGATCGCCACCGTTGCCGGAGCTGGGCGAGTTGGCCCAGACTTGCGCGGCACCCGGCCGCACGCTGACCACGTCGTTGAAGATCTGGCGGCCTTCGATCTTGCCGTAGGGCGTGGTCGGGTTGACGGTCATTAGCCAGTCGGCCAGCGCCTTGCCCTTGGGAAAGGAGGTGTCCACCGTCATCGGATCGAACGTCGCCGTTTCGCCCGTAAAGCCAGGGATGGACGCCGCCTGCGCGAACATGGGGTTGGGGCTGTCGCGCAACCAGACGTACGAATAGTGGCTGCCAAAGATCCGCCCCCCGCGACCGACGTAGTTGGTTACCGCCGCCAGCGCAGGCCCGGGCTTGGTCTCCAGATTCTCACCGCACCCGCACGACAGCAGCGTCATGTCGTAATTGGCCAGCGTCGTTTCATTGCTCCACAGCTCCGTCGATTCGCGCATGTTGGGCGGCCCGGCAATCGCGAGGTCGCCTTCGTTCTTGTCGTGGTAGTAGATGATGGCCTTGTTGTCCCCGGCGACGCCGAACTCGGCGGCGTCGACGCCGATCTTGGCGAACACGCAACCCAGCTGGTCACACTCGCCGGTGGCCACCGCGATCGAGGGGATGTCCCCTTCCTTCCGGTTGCGCGGCAACCTGGTGAGGTTGGAATCGGTCAGGACATTCTGCTGGCACGCCGTTACGTTGGGTATGGTGACCTGGCGGCGCCACTTGCCGACCTGCACGACCAGCGGGATGTCCTTGCCGGCGGGAACGTTGTTGAGCGTGAAATGTCCCTGGGCGTCGCTGACCGCGCTCACCACGGGATGCCCCGAGGCCACGACCCCGCACCGATCGCAGCTGATCCCGGGCTTGAAGGGCTCCAGCGGCGC
>Ga0193692_1000352_pt1 | contig 11488 bp, 10 predicted proteins | sample L3a1metaG_FD_144917 | JGI IMG/M metagenome (GOLD analysis project Ga0193692, IMG submission 144917) | Soil microbial communities from a riparian zone of the East river system, Colorado, United States - L3a1 | ecosystem: Environmental > Terrestrial > Soil > Riparian zone | place: USA: East River... | reverse complement strand
TGACAACATTTAATATTACCTCATCATTCAATGTTGATGTCTTTTGCAGAAAGACTTGCAGCGTTTCAATGATGCTTTTTGTATCATCGACTGTAACCAGCTTAAAATCATAAAGAGGCAATTCGTTTTTTAGTAACTGCTCATCTTTTGAATTGGCAATCACATAGACGTCAACATCTTTTTGTTGGCAATAGAAATCAAGTGAATAGCTTAATAAACTTTTCGAGTTGACCGGAAACAGACCCGCAGATAAAAATTGGGGACGAAGTGAAGTGAACTTTTGAGCTATAGAACCTGCCGCCGGGATTACCACTGATATTTTCATAGTCAATTGGTGTAAAATGGGTTACCAACAGCGAACTTAATACAATTTCTCAAGATACTTTACAGCCTATTTTTACGTTTAAGGGCTGACCCGAACCCGCAAAAACAGTTTTTTTTAATATTTTGCGTAAAATCCAAACTAATGAAAGTCATCCTCTTTGAACTTAATGAAGTTCCTTACAAGGTCATACATCATTTTTGTAAGCTTTACCCCGAATCAAATCTCGCAAAAGTTGTATCAAAAGGCAGAAAGTACGAGACTTATGCCGAAGATCTAAACGAGCAAGAAAAACAATACCCCGCTATTTGGAACACCCTCGCAAAAAACGGCGTAAAGGTGGGCTTATTCGGATCATTACATACTTATCCAATACCAGAAAGCATTGTCCGAAAGGACTCCATCGGAGAAAATTTTTCTTTTTATGTTCCGGATACTTTTGCTGCAGGCAGCGAATGTTTCCCTAAAAAATTAGAAACCTTTCAGAAGTTCAATCTTGCAATGGCAAGAGACAATAGTCGTGTGGTTAGTAACAAGATCCCCGGCAAGGAAGCAGTGCAATTCTTAATGAAGCTTCCGGATATGGGTTTGAAATTTAAAACAGCAACTGATATAGCTACACAATTAGTGGACGAAAGAATAAATAAATGGAAAGTGATAAGAAGAAGAACTTATCAATCGATCATTGGCTTTGATATATTTTATAAGCAACTTGAATCAAAAAAGCCTGACTTTGTTACATTCTTTACTAATCATGTGGCATCATCGCAACACCGCTATTGGGCCGCTGCATTTCCTGATGATTACGAAAGTTTGAAACTTGGCAGGGAGTGGATCGAAACATATAATGGTGAAATCGTTTACACCATGAAAAAAACTGATGAGATGATCGGTAGACTTGTAAAATTCATGGATAAAAATCCGGAGTATTCGTTGTGGATACTTTCAAGTATGGGGCAGCAGGCGGTGGAAGCAAAAGAAATTTACACAGACTTGTTTGTGACAAATGGAAAAAAATTTATGGATAATTTTGATCTCGGCACAGCATATTATGAATTAAAACCTTCAATGGTTCCTCAATTCAACGTGCAAATTCATGTAGATAAAAGAAAAGAGTTTGAAGATAAGCTCGCAACTTTCCGCATTAATGATCAACCGATCCATTCGCGTCAAAAAGCAGAAGGGTTTTATAGTCTTGATATTGGCTTACCGAATTTGGACGAAAGCAAAATAAAAATTGAATTAATGGAGCAAGTAATTCCACTTGAACATTCAGGAATGGAAAATGTGAAGATCCAGGACAGGTGTGGCGCAACTGCTTATCATATTCCACAAGGATCATTTATTATTTATGCGCCTTCCAAAGGACTTAACGGCAATGATGTTGCAAGTGTTTCAACTACTGAAATTGCTCCTACAATTCTGAGAAACTTTAATATACCTGTTCCCGATTATATGAATAAAGGAATTTCTCTCTCTAATTAGCTGTGCTGCTTCCTTATAAAGTAAATAGCAGATATTTGCAGCCAAATAAAAATCCCTTATTCAATTACTATGAATTTTCCGAAAATAAGTGTTGTCATCCCGTCCTACAATCAAGGACATTTTTTAGAAGAAACGATCCTTTCAGTAGTTAATCAGAAATACCCCAATCTTGAAATAATTTTAGTTGATGGAGGTAGTAAGGATAATAGCAAGGACATTATAAAAAAGTATGAATACCAACTTACCTGGTGGGTAAGTGAAAAAGATAAAGGGCAAAGTGATGCGATCAATAAAGGTTTTGCAAGAGTAACAGGTGACATCGTAACATGGTTATGCAGCGATGATCTTTATACAGAAGGTGCGTTAAATCGGGTTGCAGAAATTTTTTCCGAATTACCAGATGATGTTGGTCTTATTTATGGAGGCGCCACATTGTTTGGAGAAAATTTTAAGTCAACGGATACTTATGGTTATGATAATGCCGGTATTGAAAGATATATTTCCGGACAGGCCTTCCCACAACCATCCGGTTTTTTTAAAAGAAAATATTTATTGGAAGCCGGCAATTGGGTAAGAGAGGATCTTCATTTGGGAATGGACTTTGATCTCTTTGCACGACTTGGTTGTGTATGCAAATTCCATTCAGTAAATGAAATATTTTCACTTTATCGTTTACATGAGGCCAGTAAAACAGTTTCACAACATTCGAAATTGATTGAAGATTGGACAAGAAGCTTTGTCAACCTGTGCAGGAATTTTGGTTGGAACGATATAATTGAGAAATTGCAAGTCATTTCTCAATTATCAGGTTTTTTAAATTATCACTATCCCTTTAAGGCAAAAGAAAGCATAGTTGGAAAAGCTGACAAAAAACTTGCTTTGTTTTATCATTTATGTTATTGGGTAAAATCTTGTTACCAATACGAAAGACGTGATGATGCAAGAAAACTTTTAGCAATTTTGAAAAAAGACTATCCTGCGGAATGGCTGGCTAAAGAAAAACATATTCCCCAGATCATAAGAAGACTTATGTTTCCTGATCTATTGTTGAATGTTCTGATAAGTCTTAAAAAAAGGTATAAAAAATTGGTTAGTTAGAAATACCGATGCGCTCAAAGATTACAGCCTTTGGGTAAAAAATGATAAGCATATAGCACTTTATAACGAAATGATTAAATGACCTTTTTTTCGATAATTATTCCGGTTTACAACCGGTCACATCTTATTGGCGAAACAATTGATACAGTGCTGATGCAAAGTCACCCTGATTTCGAGATCATTATTGTAGATGATGGAAGTACTGAGAATATTAGAAAAGTGCTTGATGAAAAATACAGTAATGAATCAAGAGTAAAATATTTCCGTAAGCAAAATGAAGAAAGAGGTGCTGCAAGAAATTATGGATTGAAACAGGCTAATGGTGATTATGCTGTTTTTTTTGACTCCGATGATTTTATGCAGCCACATTATCTTGAAGTGCTTAACAAGATCATTGTTGAAAACCCAGGGATAAAGCTACTTGCTACCAAATATAATTACGACAATAATGGAAAAAAGGAATACGATCCTTTTCTTCGATCTCTTGCCGAAGGGTGGTACGATCAAAGCTTATTCCTGAAAGGAAATATTCTTGCCTGTAATTATTGTATCAGAATAAAGGATAATGACTTTAAATTATTTCCACCTGAAAGAGCACTGGCTTCAATGGAAGACTGGTTGTTTCTATTGGCAAATCTTGCAGATAATAAAATATACATTAAAAATGAAATTGGAGTAACCATGCGTCAGCATGATGAAAGATCAATGAGCAATAATCAGAAAGTAATTGAGGCAAGAAAAAAAGCACTTGACTGGGCTTTAAATGAACTTGAATTAACAGCAGCTGAAAAAAAAATTTTAATAGCCCGGTCGCATTATTTTTGCGGTATCCACCAATACCTCGATCATAAAGGATCGGCGGCTATAAAAGAAGCTATAACTGCTGTAAAAATAGAGGGTCTTAAAAAGCAATTCCTTGTTTTAATAATGAAATCAATAGTCGGAAGAAAAATTATAAGAGTAATTCGATGAAAAATGAAAATAATATTCTTGTGTTTTCACATTGGAGCTTTAAAGATGCATTGATACAAACTTACACATTGCCTTATGTTGATATTATAAGAAAAATAGTTTCGTCGGAAAGAAAAATATTTCTTGTAACAGCTGAACAGCAACAAATAACATTAACGAAAGATGAAATAAAGGAAATAAATCGGGAGTGGACAGGTAAGAATATGCAATTACTGGCTCTACCTTATAAGCGATTTGGCTTAAAAAAAATAATAGCAGCGATTGGTGATCTTTTTAGTTTGTATAGGCTTATTAGGCGGGAAAAAATAAAAACAATTCATGCTGTTTGTACTCCGGCAGGGGGGATTGCTTATATTCTTAGTAAACTAACCCGGACCGATCTTGTGATTGATAGTTATGAGCCCCATGCCGAGGCGATGGTGGAGAACGGTACATGGAAAAAAGAGGGATTAGCATATAAAATTCTATTTTATCTTGAGAGGAGACAAACCCGAAAAGCAAAAGCCCTTATTGGAACTACTGCTGGAATGAAACAGTATGCGGCAGAAAAATATGGCGTACAAATTAAAAATTTTTTTGTTAAACCGGCTTGTGTTGATATGGACAAATTTTCACCAAAAGAAAAGGATAAAGAGCTTCTTAAAGAATTATGTCTAGAAAACAAAATTGTGTGTGTTTATGCTGGTAAGCTCGGTGGCATTTATTTAAAATCTGAAGTATTTGATTTTATCAAACAATGTCATGATCATTGGAAAAATAATTTTAGTTTTTTAATGCTTACCAATGCATTACGTGATGATATTGATGAAGAATGTAAAAGAGTAGGTCTTCCCAAGGAAGTCGTTATTAGCAAATTTGTTTTTCATAACGAAATACCTGCTTATTTGTCATTGGGAGATTTTGCAATAAACCCTGTAAAGCCGGTGCCTACAAAAAAATATTGCACATCCATAAAAGATGGTGAGTATTGGGCAATGGGCTTGCCCATTGTTATTTCTCCAAATATTTCTGATGATTCTGGTATCATTAAAAATGAGAACATCGGGGTAGTCATGAATTTTAATGAAAAAACTCAAATGAATAAAGCCATTTTAGAAATAGAGGAATTGCTTAAGACGAAGGATACTTTAAAGAAAAAAATTGTAGCAGTAGCGATAAAGTACAGATCATATAAGATAGCAAATGATATTTATGAGCAAATTTATACCCATACCTGAGAAGAGTAATTTTGACTATTTACGCTTGAATTAAAAGTCATTCCAATAATTTTGCATTTCAAAATATTACTCATACCCTGAAAAAATAAAGTAAATGAAAGTTTTAGTAATTGGAGCCGGTCTCTTTGGAAGTTCTGTTGCGGCAATTTTAGCAGATAAGAATGTGAACGTTGATCTTGTTGAAGCGGAAGATGACATAATGAAACTAGCATCTCGCGTTAATCATAACAGGATTCATCTTGGCTACCATTATTTGAGGAGTATTGCTACTGCAGAACAAAGCATAGAAGGACTGCTTTCTTTTTTATTTCATTTTGGTGATGCGGTTGTTTATCAGTTTCCAAATTATTATGCTATAGCAAAACATGGAAGTAAAACAACCCCTTCTGAATTTCTTAGCTTTTGCGAAAATGTAGGTATTGGTTATGATGAAGAAACGCCTACTGATAATTTGCTGGATCCTTCCTCAATTGAAGCTTGTTTCAGAGTGCCGGAACCAGTTTGGGATTTTTTTACTTTAAAGAAAACGAATCCAAGTATCAATATACTTTTAAAAACAAAGTGTATTGGTTTGAAATTGCTTTCAGATGGTGGATTCGAAGCCCGGCTAAGTACTGGGATTAAAAATTACGACGTTGTTATCAATTGCACTTATTCGAATATAAATAAGATCAACTCATATCTTGATATCTCTCCAAAAAAATTATTATATGAAGATGTAATGATACCAGTTTTTAAGTATCCATCAGCACAATTTGGAATAACCATAATGGATGGACCTTTTTGTTCTGTAATGCCAAGAGGAATGAGAAAGAATGAATTCCTATTATATCATGTGAGAGATTCATTACTGGATACAAAAATAACAATGGAAAAACCTGAATTTCCGAAATTAAATATTACTGATGAGCAATTAAAAGCTCCCGGTAATATTTATGATAACTCTTCCTTTTTTATGCCTTTTCTTAAAAATGTTCAGCTTGCAGGTTATAATCGAACAACCCGTACAGTATACGAAAATGACGATGATGCCCGTCTTACAGAATTGTATACTTATGAAGGCTTAAATAATTATTTTACCATTTTATCAGGTAAAGTAACTACCTGTATACAGGTTGCATTGGAAGTAAAGCATATTTTGCAAGGAAGAAGATTAAAAAAGCGTTTTAAAATGGCCATATAGTTTTAGCGCTTTTGTAAAGAACAGCAATGAAAAAAAATATATTGATATTTGGAGCAAATAGTTTTATTGGAAATATTTTTATTGAGAAATATAAAGACGCCTATACTATATATCCGGTTTATAAACATGATCCACAGAGACAGTTGAATTTTGATTTTGTGAGTAATGATGATCGCAGTGATTTTGCCAGTAAGATCAATTTTATGATCGACGCGATTATTTTTTTTCCTGGCATAAACCCGTCGATGAGTGTGGATCAAATTACAGAGGACCATTTCATAAAAATGCTTAAGGTCAACCTTATTTCACCAACCTTATTACTACAATCTTTAAAAGAGAAATTATCTGCAGGCGCAGTTACAATTTTTTTTTCATCAGTAGCAAAGAAAAAAGGCAGTTATGATCCTTCTTATGCCGCTGCAAAATCAGGTATGGTGGGCCTTATGAATAGCCTTGCAAATGCTTATAAAATGCAACGCTTTAATATTTTATCATTAGGCCTCGTTGAAAATTCACCAGTCTTTAATCAAATGTCTGACGACTTTAAGAAAGTTCATTCAAGCCGTATGCAAAATGGAAATTTCATTGAAGCAGAAAATGTTGCAGATGTTATTGATATGATAATTAAGAACAATAATATTAACCGGGCTGATATATCAGTTGATGGAGGGTTCTCCTGAATTTTTAATCTGACCTATTGAGTACACATAACCCAAGAAATGATAGTGAAATATAATCAGGCACCCTTGCAATGGCATTCTTTTAATGAGAAACAAATCGCCGATTTCATCGATATCCGATCTGAACAAAATCTTGATCAAAAAACGGTAGAAAGTTTTGGCGAAGAGTGGACAAAATTTTCATCTTTTGATAAGGATGAAATTGAAAGGATGGGCAACGAATATTTTGATCTCCTTGCTGCCACTTCAGTAAATAAAGATTCATATGTTTTGGATGTTGGATGTGGCACAGGAAGATGGTCATATTACCTTTCACCAAAGGTAAAATTCGTTGAAGCAATCGACCCGAGTGATGCGGTATTCTCTGCGGTGCAGTTAACTTCAGGCAAACCCAATATTCGAGTGACAAAAGCGGGGGTTAGCAGCATTCCTTTTGATGATGCCACTTTTGATTTTATTTTTTCATTAGGCGTATTGCATCATATCCCTGACACTACAGGGGCAATAAAGCGAATATTTCAAAAGCTTAAACCGGGCGGATATTTTCTCGTTTATCTTTATTACAATCTTGACAACAGAGGGAAAACTTATAAGATTATTTTCCAACTGAGTAATATGATTCGTAAGATGATCTCAAAAATGCCTAAAGGCCTGAAGCATTTTTTAGCAGAACTGATCGCTTTTATAATTTACATGCCTTTTGTTTTTCTTGCCCGATTTTTTAAAATTTTATTTCCCAAAAAGAATTTTTATAAAAAGATCCCTTTGTCTTATTACCATAATAAATCGCTTACAATTATCAGGAATGATGCATTGGATCGGTTTGGCACTCCCCTTGAAAAAAGATTTTCACGAGTTGAGATTGAAAACATGCTCAGGGAAGCAGGGTTTACAAATATTGTTTTTTCTGAAGGCACACCTTTTTGGCATTGTATAACGCAAAAGCCCTCTTAGTCATGAACGGAAAAGTTTTAATCATTACTAATCACTATCCTGACAGATCACCAGGTCAGCGATTCAGCTTTGAACAATATCTTAACTACCTGCGTTCTTGTGGTTTTGAGATCGATATTTCTTTTTTGCTGAATGAAAAAGATGATAAGATATTTTATTCAAAAGGAAACTATTTCGGGAAAGCAAAAATTGCTATTAAAAGCATTTCACGACGGCTTAAGGATTTGCGCAGGGCTTCGAAATATGATATTGTATATGTTTTTCGGGAAGCAATTTTTTTTGGAACGCCATTTTTTGAAAGACAATTTGCGGAGAAATCAAACGTGATCTTTGCTCTTGACGATAGCATCTGGGTGCCGAATGTTTCTTCTGCCAACAAGATATTTTCCATATTTAAAAACGCAGCTAAGACCAGCAGTATTATTGAAGTGAGTGATCTTGTATTTGCCGGAAATAAATACCTGGCCAATTATGCTTCCCAGTTCAATAAAAATGTTGTTATCGTCCCTACCACTATTGATACAGACCAATATAAGCCGGTTGGAAAATCGCCCGCGGACCGGATTTGTATTGGTTGGAGTGGTTCAATAACAACGATAGAACATTTTGAAACAAAACTAGATGCATTTCTTAAGATAAAAAAGAAGTATGCGGATAAAATATATTTTAAAGTCATTGGGGATGGCAGGTATATAAATAATGAGCTTGACATTAAGGGGGTGGCTTGGAAAAAAGAAGATGAGTTAAAGGAGTTAAATGAAATTGATATCGGCATTATGCCGCTGCCGGATAGCGAATGGGCAAAAGGTAAATGTGGTTTAAAAGGACTTCAATACATGGCATTGGGGATACCAACTATTATGTCGCCAGTAGGGGTAAATTCGGAAATTATTACTGATGGAGAAAATGGATTTCTTGCAGATAGTGATGAGGAGTGGATTGCAAAACTCAGTTTATTAATTGACTCCTTTGAATTGCGAAAGAAGCTGGGCGACACTGGTTGCAAAACGGTAGAAGAAAAATATTCTGTACATGCTAACCGTGATCTATATCTCAAATATTTTAACCAATTGTTATCGTAACATTCTCTACCGATCAGGATGAATAAAAAGAAAATCTATTTTTGGGTTCCTTATCCTCAACGTTCAGCTCCTTCACAGCGTTTTAGAGTTGAACAATATCTTCCTTACCTTCCTCAAAACAGTTTTTCATACACTGTTCTTTCATTTCTTGATGCATATACATGGAGTATTCTTTATAAGAAAGGATACAGAGTAAAGAAATTTTTGGGAATGGTAATGGGGTTTTTTCGTCGTATCGGTCATTTGTTCAAATCGGCAAGTGCAGATTATGTATTTATTCTTCGCGAAGCTGCTCCAGTGGGGCCGCCTGTGTTTGAATGGTTGCTATCAAAGATTTTCCGGAAAAAAATCATCTACGATTTTGATGATGCTATTTGGATACCTGGTGGGGAAAAAATGAGTTGGAGAAAAAGATTTTTTAAATCGACCTGGAAGATCAAATATATCATTCATTGGGCTTATAAGGTTTCATGCGGTAATCAGTTTCTTTTCAGCTATGCCCGGAATTACAACCAAAATGTCATTATACTTCCTACCGGTTTTGATACTGAAAGAATTAAAGGCAAACAAAGAAACGAGACGAATGGAAAAAAAGTGATCGTTGGATGGACAGGCTCGCATACTACCTTACATAATCTTGAAGAGATAGGACAGGTGATCCCTGAATTGAAAAAAGAAATTGATTTTGATTTTTATATTATTTCTAATAAACCGCCAGCTTGGGATTTTGATTTTATTTTTAAAAAATGGGATGAGACAACAGAGATTGATGATCTTTTAAAAATGGATATCGGTGTAATGCCTCTTAAAAAAGGCCCATGGTTCGAAGGCAAATGTGGTTTTAAGTTGATACAGTATCACGCATTGGGAATCCCGGCTATCGCCTCAGCAGTAGGTATTAATGCGGCAGTTACACTTCATGATAAAACGGGATTCATTGCTCAATCTTCTTTGGATTGGAAAAGATATTTAAGACAATTAATATCGGATTCCGGTCTGCGGATTCAAATGGGAAATGCCGGAAAAGAGCATATGGAAAAAAATTATAGTTTAAAGAGCCTGTTTCCTGCTTTCGTCTCTTTGTTTTCGTAAGATTAGTTCCTGTTTTGGTGGGTAAAATAAAATGATCAGGAACGCAGCATAGAAAGGTAAACAAGGTATCTTATATCTTACCAATGAACCAAAGTTAGATGTGGAAATGCCGACAGCAAAAGCAAAGACCAATGTAAATATCAGGCAAAACTGAAGAGTTTCGTCTGCAAGGATACGCTGCACAACACGAATTGGATTGTTTCTGAAAATGACAACAATTGAAAAAACAAGAAAAAATAATGCTTCAGCAGCAGAAATCATTACAATTGGCTTTCTTGCTTCCCAGGGATAGGGCCGGAAGAGAGTAACATTTACTCCAGCTGGTGCTTGCTGCAGCATTCCTAAAATAGTAGGATCAAAATCACCAAGTGTATACCCCGAGCCATCCGTCTCGTTTGAAATTCTATATAAATAATCCCTCGTCGTAAACGATTTATTCGCCACGCTTTCAATATTATATTCCCCAAACATTTCAGCTTCTAATTTTCCGCCTACTACTACAATTCCACCAATAGCAGATGCATACAGGAAATAGCGTACGAAAAGAATTAACCTTGTATCTTTTATTTTATAAGAAAGTAGTCCCACCCCCCATAATAATATAGCGGGTAAAAATGCCATGACAATATAAGATTTAATAATATAGATAATATAAAGAAAGGTCAAGGCAAGCGCCGAATTCTTGATAATCTTTTTGTTCTCAAAAAAAATCAGGTAAAAAAAATGTGTGACCCATCCCATGCAGGATAATGTGATGGTGTCTTTCATAAAGCCGGACCCCCAAAAAATTACGCTTGGAATAAACAGAATAGCATATGCCAACTGTTTTGAAAGCCTCGGATATAATTTCGTGAACACAACATATAATTTCCATATACCTATAAATGAAATGGCAGCAAAAATTACAGCAGTTGGTAGATAAGTGGTCATAGTAAATAAACCAATCAGAGCTCCTATCACTGACATTAAATATTCCGGCGATCTGATACCATACCACCAGAACTGCGTAGTATAATTATAAACATCTACATCGTATATTTCAGCAGATCCTGTAATCAGTCTTAACCATGTCCAAAAGGAATCACTCATAGAGGAATTAATAATTTCTGTCTGACGCCAGTAATTCAAACTATCACCACCCTTATAATAGTATTGATAAATGATGCCAAGAAGAATGGCACCAAAAATCTTTAGTGTAAAAGCTGGCATAAAAAAACGACGTAGGGGATGACCTTTTGGATAATATTTGTTTTTGAAATAAGATGCAAAAATGAAGACAATAAAAAGATAAATTGGAAGTAAAATGAAATCAGTTATAGTGATATATTGCATAAAAATCAAGGATATTGTATGTGTGGAATAGCTGGCATAGTTGCATTGACAGATGCGGGTCGACAACAGAT
>Ga0193692_1000351_pt1 | contig 11501 bp, 6 predicted proteins | sample L3a1metaG_FD_144917 | JGI IMG/M metagenome (GOLD analysis project Ga0193692, IMG submission 144917) | Soil microbial communities from a riparian zone of the East river system, Colorado, United States - L3a1 | ecosystem: Environmental > Terrestrial > Soil > Riparian zone | place: USA: East River... | reverse complement strand
TCTTTCTCTCTTCCTAATTCGGTCGCTTTATTATGCACTGCCCTTCCTTCCAATGCTGAGTAATCGGCCATTCTGTACAATGAAGTTGTATCCCATGTTGCCGCCATTCCAATTGCCTGCGGATATGATGTTACTTTAAATGGAGTTCTTGCCACGCCGTGCAATGTTTCATTCCACCAGTCGTATGCAGGAATGCCCAGGCGTGGTATAGCTGGTGTTGCATTCAGCATTTGTTTTACTTTCTCTTCCAGCGTCAAACGACTTACGACATCATTTACTCTCACTTCTATTGGCAAAGAAGGATCCCACATCGGGAATGATTTGTAATCCTGCGCATGTACACAGATCGAAAAAAATAAAACAACTATCGAAAGCGTTTTTTTCATTGACAATTATTTTTATGAGCCAATCGTGAGCTCTACTATTAAACTTTTCTTGCGTCGCACTCTTGTACTACAACAATTCTATTCAGTTTTTTTTACACGGATAAAACAGATAAGTACGGATTTATTCTGCTTTGCGGAATTTGGATTTAAAATATCTGTGTTGATCCATCCAATCCGTGCCATCCGTGTTCTATTTCTGTGCTGTTAATGTTTGAATGCTTCCATCCTCATTAAACTTCAGTTCTGTCACTTTTACATTTCTTAAATGTGTTTTACCACTCAATTGCACATCATGATAAAATAAATACCATTTGCCATTGAATTCAATGATCGAATGATGATTTGTCCATCCTTCAACCGGGTTTAATATCACACCCTGGTAAGTAAATGGTCCGTAAGGTTTATCACCCGTTGCATAACAAAGAAAATGTGTATCACCTGTTGAATAGGAAAAATAATATTTGTCTTTATATTTAAATACCCATGATGCTTCAAAAAATCTTTTATCATTATCTTTTTCACCAAACTCTTTTCCGTCTTTATCAAGGAGTTTTATTTCTTTCACAGGCTCAGCAAAACTTTTCATATCAGTATTCAGTCTCGCCATTCTTGGCAAACAAGCCATGTCACCGCTTACACGATTTTTTGCAGATGAATCATATTTGTTATTGTTCCAGCGTTGCAACTGACCACCCCAAATGCCACCGAAATACATATAGAACTTTCCATCATCATCTTTGAACACAGCGGGATCGATGCTATAACTATTTTTGATCGCTTCTTTTTCTGCAGTGAAAGGACCTTCGGGTTTATCGCTTACAGCAACACCTATTTGAAACACATCTTGTTTATTTTTTACCGGGAAATACAAATAATATTTTCCATTTGCATAAGCAGCATCGGGTGCCCACATTTGTCTGCCAGCCCATGGAACATTTTTAATATCCAATGCAACGCCATTATCAGTTACTGGGCCGCCAACAGAATCCATTGAAAGAATATGATAATCTCTCATATCAAAATGACTTCCGAGGTCATCTTCCTTAGTTCCTGTTGCCGTATCATGTGATGGATAAATATAGATCCGTCCATTAAATACATGAGCTGATGGATCAGCAGTATAAATATGCGAGACGAGTGGTTGAGAAAGATATTCTTTCTTTGTTTCAGGTTTTGCTTCTGTAGTTGGTTCAGTCTTTTCTTCCTTTGTTTCGTTATTGCAGCTTGCAATTGCAACAGCAATGGTTGTTATAACCAATAGATCCTGGAGTTTCATTTATGTGTTTTTAAAGTTGTTTCTTCTATTGTTCAATTGGAATTCAAATGCTGAATGGAGCGTCGCAAGGGACTTTTTATCGAAGCGATGCAGCCTGTCAACAAAAATTAAAAACCAATACTATTACCGCCATCAACCGGTAATACGACACCCGTAATATATTTTGCAGCATCGCCTGCTAAAAATAGTGCTGCATCACCAATGTCAGATGTCTGCCCCATATAGCCCATAGGAGTACGACCGAATACTTTTGCCTTTCTTTCGGGGTCACTGTTCAACGCTTTATCCGTCATGTCAGTGATAATAAAGCCCGGCGCAATTGCATTCACACGAATTCCTTTTGGCGATAGTTCAACCGCCATGGCTCTTGTCATTCCATCAATAGCGGTTTTGCTAGCACTGTAAGCAATTACTTTTGGTAACCCATATTGCGCCGCCATTGAACTGATATTAATGATGGAGCCACTTTTTTGTGTAAGCATTTGTTTTACCACTTCACGGCTTACTGCAAACACAGCGGTCAGGTTCGTTGTAATTACTTTTTGAAAATCTTCATCAGTCACATCCTGGAATTCTTTTTTCATGTTGATACCGGCATTATTTACCAGGATATCTATTTGTCCAAATTTCTTGATCACATCACCAACAAAAGAAGGGATAGATTTGAGATCACTTAGATCGCAAGTCATCGGGTAACAAAGTTCACCCAATTTTTCTTTTGCATTCTTTAATTTGTTTTCATCACGGCCGACAATGATCGTTTCAATGCCAGCTTGTATAAATTTTTCTGCGATAGCTAATCCGATACCTGATCCACCACCTGTAACAATTGCCACTTTACCCCCAGCCCCTAAAGGGGAGTTTTTGATGCTCATGATTATTTATATATTTTGTTTATTAAATTTTTAAACCCTGTCATTAATTAATATTTATACTTTCATTTAAAAATAGATTATTCATATCTAAGTTCCCCTTTAGGGGACAGGGGTTTAGTTCCCCGGGGCATATAAAATTCTGATGTTTTGGTAATATTCCAATGTTTTATCTGGCTTTTCATATTGGGCAGGGATTGCCATTTTGCTGAATGTTTGAAAATAAAGCAAACAGGCATTGCGCCACCATATCGCATCTTTTAATTGAATGTTCAATAGCTGATCTACTTGCTTAAACCGGTCTTCGTCAGTATATTTTTTTAAACTATTCCATTGCTTAATGAAAGATCTTACCGAATCAACTCCTGAATTATATTTATAGCAGAGTTCATTCCACAATGTTCTTCCTGAATGCATTTTATGATCCCACGCCGTATGGTGGAACCATAATAAATATTCATCGGGGCATTTATTGATATCATTGAATTCATTTTGCACTTCAATAGCATATTGTGATAATGCATTTGTTCCTTTAGCTGTCCTGTCAAATCCAATTCCGAATGAATCTGCTTTGTGATAATACACAGGGTTCCAATCAGGTCGACCCAAGGTATTTCCCCATGGCATCGGGCCATAATGATGACCATTATACATAATATGAGTTAATCCAAGAGGTGTCATATAATTAACTAATGCTTCCCGTGACTGTAACATTATTTTTTTTACCGGTTCTACAAAAGCTGGATCATTCGTAAATGTTTGCCTGACCCATTCATCGGCAATTTGTGCAGAAGATAGATCATAATCCCAACATAGCCTGCCTAAAGAATACCAATTTGCCTGTGCAAAAGGATGGCTGCACCAATCTATATCATTACCAATATTACTTACACCCGCTATTCCATTCAATGAAAAATTATTTAAAGATCCATCGATCACTTTGGTTACTGTTGAGCCTTTTCCTTTTGAATAAGTGTCAGCATTTAAAACTTCTTTGAAGAGTGGCGCTTCAAAAACCAAATGGGTTCCTTGTCCCAAATATTCTTGTGTAAGTTGAAACTCCATCATCAAAGGCGTTTGTTGCATGGCTCCAAAAAGAGGAGAGAAGGGTTCTCTTGGCTGAAAGTCTATGGGGCCGTTCTTTACCTGCACTAAAACATTTTTTCTAAATTTTCCATCGAGTGGTTTGAACTCTTCATAAGCTTGTTTGAACCTGTCGTTAGAAGTAGAACTATAGACAAATGCCCGCCACATTATAATTCCATTAAATGGTGCGACAGCATCAGCAAGCATATTGGCGCCATCGGCATGTGTTCTGTTATAATCCTGTGGCCCCGGTTGTCCTTCAGAGTTTGCTTTAACAAGAAAACCACCGAAGTCAGGAATAATCTCATATATCTCTTTTACTTTTTGTTTCCACCATAATTGAACAGTGTCATTAAGCGGATCAGCAGATTTTAATTTTCCTATCTCGATCGGGGCGCTGAACCTCGCGGTGAGATATACTTTTATACCATAGGGACGAAACAGATCGGCCAATGCTTTTACTTTTTCCAAATATGGTTTTGTAAGAACTACAGCATTTGCATTTACATTCGTCAGAACTGTACTATTAATGCCAATGGAGGCATTAGCCCTTGCATAATCAATATATCTTTTGTCAATAAAATCAGGAAGTTTGTGCCAATCCCAAATAGAAAATCCAGCATAGCCTCTTTCAACAGTTCGATTAAGATTATCCCAATGATTAAGTATCCGCAATTTTATTTTAGGCGCCGATATAATATTAAGGTTTGAGATAGACTGTTGAGTTTGCATTAAACGCAGGAAATGAAAAACACCGTACAACACTCCAATATCTGTATTGGCAGTAATGAGCGTTTTACCAGGTCTTGTTTTAATAACAAATCCTTCGCTACCGATAATGTTTAATTCATCTTTAGTAACAATTGATGAAATGATGGAAGATGTAGTAACTGTACCGGCTATAAATGCACTTGTCTTCTCAGACGATGATAATATTGTATAAGGAAGTCCTGTTAATCCTGAAAACGCTTTGGATAATTCGGTTTTAATAATTGTAGTTGTTTGAGATGACCCAAGAACAACTGGTGAAGTAATTTGCTTTTTATATTGATCCAGCAATGAGTTGTTTGATACTTTTTTATACCGAAGCCATAGATCATACCCATCTTCTGCTTTTAGTAAAGCAGGTAAGAGTATAAATATGATCAGCAGCCTTTTTCTCATTATTAATTAATAACCAGGTTTAGTAATTCCTTTTTTCTTCAGAGACGATTTTCTTATAATCAGGTCTGAACGAATAACTATCGTTTGGGTATGATTAATATTTGAAAGTCCTTTTAAATGATTGATCAGATTACGGGCAGCGATCTCTCCCATATCAATTCCCGGGTAATCAATTGTAGTCAATTGTGGTTCTACAATTTTTCCGATCGCATCATTATTAAAACCCACGATCGCAATATCTTCCGGGATATTGATCCCATGCTCTTTTAAAGTTTGCATACATACGGCAGCAGAAAAATCATTGGTAATAAATGCTCCATCGGGGAAGGGTTTCATTTTCAAAATTTCCAATGCTGCTTCAATACCGCATTGTTCACTGAGATCTTTTATTAATACATAGTCTTCATTGAAGGGGATCTTATTATCAAATAATGCATCTGTATATCCTTTGTGACGCTGGGCATATACATTTCGTTTTAAGCTTGCAGTAACAAGCACAATTCTTTTGCATCCTTGCTCAATAAGATGTTTTGTCGCCTGGTATCCGCATTTATAATTATCAATGATAACTTTTGTGCTTTCACTATTTTCTTCCACACGATCAAAAAATATTATGGGAATAGATCTATCGGAGAAAGATTTGTAATGAGCCAGACCTTGCGTGTCAAATGCCAATGATGCGATAAGTCCATCTACTCTTTTATGAAAAAGGTTCAAAGCATTCGCCGATTCTTTCTCAAAACTTTCAGAAGAGTGGGCAATAATAAGATCATAGCCCGCCTCAGTAGTTATTTTTTCGATGCCTGCTAAAACCGATGTAATGAAGTTACTGTTCAACTCATGTACAATAACGCCAATTGTATTTGTTTTTTGTTTGCGCAGATTGCTGGCAAATGTATTGTGACGATAACCAAGCTCTTTTGCGGTATCCTGTATTTTCTTTTTAGTGTTTTTATTAATAGCAGGATGATTCTTTAATGCACGGCTTACAGTAGCTGATGACAGATCCAGCTTCAACGCAATGTCATAGATAGTTACTTCCTTTTTTGGCTTCATGTTGCAATCGGTTGCATAAAAGTCGCAAAAAAAATCAAATAATAATGAATTATGAAGATTTGTTTTTTAGTGATGAGTCTCGAACAATAAGATCAGCTCTTAAAACGATCGTGTTAGTTGTCTTCGCACTACTTAAACCGTTAAGGTGATTGATCAAATTCATGACGGCTACTTCACCAACATGATAGCCTGAATAGTTTACTGTTGTCAAATTGGGTTCAACAACTTTACTGATCGGGTCATTATTAAAACCAGCAAAAGCTATATCAGCTGGAATGGAAATACCAGCAGCTTTGAGATGTATCATGCAATGAACCGCCGCCGTATCATTGGCGCCGAAAACAGCATCTGGTCTTATTGTCTTCTTCATCTTTAAAATATACTTTGCAGCTTCTGTTCCTGCTTCTTCAGTAAGATTGCTTATATATATAAGCTTCTCCTCAAATGGAATCTTGTGATCCTGGAGTGCCTTTTTATATCCTCTTAATCTTTCCGAATAAACATCCCGCAACATATTGCCACCGAGATGCATGATCCGCTTACAACCCTGTTCCAGCAAGTGTTTCGTGACATCATAAGCAGCCTGGAAGTTATTAATTAGTATGCTTGTGCTTTCGCTATGATTGAATGTTCTATCAAAGAAAACAACAGGAATTCCTTTTGTAAAAAAGGGCTGAAGATGTGAAATATTTTCAGTGTCATAAGCCAAAGAGATCAATAACCCATCCACTCTTTTATTATACATGGTATGCGCATTCGCTTTTTCCTTTTCTCTTTTTTCAAGAGATTGAGTGATAATGAGATTATAATTTTCACGACTCGCTGCATCTTCCATTCCTGCTAAAACAGATGACATGAAATTACTATTAAGGCGAGGTACGATAACACCAATTGTATGTGTACGGTTGCTACGGAGACTGCTGGCAAAAGTGTTTGAACGATAACCTAATTCCTTCGCTGCATCTGCAATTTTTTTTCTTGTGTTCTTATTAATAGTAGGATGATTTTTCAATCCTCGACTGACGGTTGTAGCTGAAATGTCCAGATGTTTGGCAATATCGTATATCGTTATTTCTTTTTGATTAAGCATGGTGGAAATCCTGTTTACAAATAAAAGCAGCTTTTTTTGAAAAAAAAATTGCAATCGGTTGCAATTTTTAAAAAAACTCCTATATTCGTCATGTGAAGTGCAGTTCTGCTTGCTGCATCGCTATTAAAATTTCATTTTACGACTGGCTGCTGTATGAAAAAAAACCGGATAAACACCTACTTGTTACTCCACAACGTTGTATACTTAACAACGATTCAAAATTTTTTATCCGCGGTTAATTGTTTAACTACTCTGAACCACTCAACACATCTTTTTCCGAATGGAATAGTATATACGACTTATACTATTATTAATAAAAATAAAACTCAAAGTTTTCAACTGCCAAAATAAACATTATGAAAAAAACAGCCATTTTGAAAAACTCGCAGCCGCCAATAAAATTGCGGCTATTAAAACCAACAGCTTTAATGCTGTTATTGTTCCTTTTGTTCTCTGTTAATAGTATTGCACAGAATATAACAATTAAGGGACGAGTATTAAAAGAAGACGGTACTCCCGTATCCGGAGCATCAGTTACAATTAAAGGAACCGGTAATGGTACTGCAAGCAATGACCAGGGAGAGTTCCAGTTGTCAGCCCCTGGAAATGCAACGCTTGTTATATCGGCAGTTGATTTTGTAACACAGGAAATAAAAGTCAATGACAGAGCTTCTGTTGATGTAAAATTAGTTTCGTTGGATAAGAGTTTAGGGGAAGTAATTGTAGTTGGTTACGGTACACAACGAAAAGAAGCTGTTACGGGATCTGTCGCTTCGATCAGTGGCAATAAAATGCGTGAAGTTCCGGCGCCCAATATTTCTCAAGCTTTACAAGGTCGAATAGCCGGTGTGGAAATAACGCAAACCTCAACGCGACCAGGAGCTACAATGCAGGTCCGCATCAGGGGTTCACGGTCATTGAGTGCCGATAATAATCCTTTGGTCGTACTCGATGGCATACCTTTCATGGGATCCATAGCGGATATAAATCCCAATGATATTAAAAGTGTCGATGTTCTTAAAGACGCTTCCGCAACTGCTATTTACGGTTCACGTGGCGCCAACGGAGTAGTTCTTATTACTACAGATAAAGGAGCTAAGAATAGAAAACCCCAGGTAAGTTATAACGGTTATGTTGGCACACAATCCGTTTTTGCCAAATACCCCATGATGGACGGACCGAAATTTGTGGCGCTACGTGCCGCAAGGGGTCAATATGTTAACGGACAGGATGAATTTAATGATATTAATACCGATTGGCAGGATCTGTTTTACCAAACTGGTCTGGTACAAGATCATAACGTTAGTCTTTCAGGCGGTTCTGAAACGGGCAGCTACAACTTTGGAATGGGTTATTATAACAATGAAGGCGTGATCCCTACGCAGCAATACAAACGATATTCAATACGCGGCTCGCTTGATCAGCAGGTTGGAAAAAATTTTCGTGTAGGGTTTACTTCCTATAACAACTTTAACGAAAGCGAGGGAAACCAGGTGGGCTTATATAATACGTTAAGCATGACACCTATTTCCACACCGTTTAACCCAGATGGTACGACAAAAAGAGCAATACGTATGTCAATAGACAATCAATATGTTTATACGAAAGATGTGGTGGAAAAATTACATAGTGATGATCAATGGATCAACGAATCCCGTGGATTTGCATCTTACAATGCCATTTTTGGTGAAGTGAAATTGCCTTTTATCGAAGGTTTGAAATATAGAGTAAATCTCGGTTTGGATTATGTACAATCCAACAATGGCGCTTATACAGGACCTGGAGTAGGTGATGGACTCAATCCTAATACTGCATCATCTGCTTCTATTGATAACAGGATTACTTATCACTGGACGATTGAAAATCTGCTTAGCTATGACCACACTTTTTCCGGAAAACACACAGTGAATGCAGTAGCCTTGTACTCCGCGGAACAAAGTAAATACAACAGGTCCAATATATCGGCCCAGGATATACCGGCCGATGCTTTTCTATATTATAACCTTGGCCAGGCAGCTGGTCAAATAACTGTAAACCCTGCCAACCAGGATTACCAGTTATGGGGACTCATGTCTTATATGGGACGTGTGATGTACTCATATAGCAACAGATATATGATCTCTGCTACGGTACGATCGGACGCTTCATCACGGCTGGCAGAAGGACATAAATGGCATACCTATCCTGCCGTATCGGTAGGATGGAATATCGGTAATGAATCGTTTATGAAGGGAATTAACTTCATAAATAGTTTGAAACTGCGTGCAGGATATGGAGAAACTTCCAACCAGGCTATTGCCCCTTATGCTACTCTTGGGCAATTAAGTACCAGGCCTTACAACTTTGGTCCCACGAGCTATTCCACAGGGTATTATGTGACACAATTACCGAATGTAGATTTAGGATGGGAGTTCTCAAAGACCTGGAACTTTGGTATTGACTTCTCTCTTCTTAAAAACCGTTTGTCTGGTACCGTGGAATATTATATGACAAAAACTGAGGATATTCTTCTTGGTCTTGGTCTTCCACCTACATCTGGTGTGACTGGATTTACTGCAAATATTGGCGCAACTGAAAACAAGGGATTTGAACTTAGTTTGAATGGTGTAATTCTCGACAATGCGAATGGTTGGACATGGGAGGCGGGGTTTAATATTTATACCAATAACAATAAGCTGGTATCGCTTGCATCAGGGCAAACAAGGGATGAAGGTAATGCTTGGTTTGTAGGCCATAATATAAATGCAATTTACGATTATAAGAAAACAGGACTTTGGCAAACAACTAAGGATAGCACTGATGGTTATATGGGCATACTGGAACCAGGTGGGAGAGTCGGAATGATCAGAGTGGAATACACAGGGGCTTACAACACTAATGGCACACCGGTTAGAGCCATCGGGACTGCCGACAGGCAAATCATAGATGTGGATCCTGATTTCCAGGGAGGCTTTAACACTCGAGTAGCTTATAAGGGATTTGATCTTGGCATTGTAGGTCTTTATAGAAGTGGCGGTATTCTTGTCAGCACTATTCATGGTGCAAACGGCTATCTTAATTTGCTGACAGGTCGTAGAAATAATTTAGACGTTGACTACTGGACACCGTCCAACACAGGTGCTAAGTATCCCAATCCCGCTGGCCCAATTAGCAACGATAATCAAAAATATGCCAGCACATTGGGTTATTTCGATGCCTCGTTTCTGAAGATTCGCACTATAACATTGGGATATGACTTCAACCGTAGCCTTATAAAAAATTCTGGGGTTAAAATGCGAATGTACTTTACAGCTCAAAATCCGTTTGTCATGTTCTCTCCATACCACGATGAGTCTGGACTCGATCCCGAAACTAACTCTTTCGGAAATGAAAATCAGGCTGCAGGTAGTTATCCAAGACGAATTCTGACCGTAGGCTTTAATACACCTTCGACCCGTAACTACATTCTTGGCGTTAATTTGACATTTTAAAAAAATACGAATATGAAACATCTATTAATAAAATCTGTTATTGTATCAGCGCTGTTTGTCCTGATATTCTCTGGATGTACGAAAATCCTGGAGGAACAGCCTCGTAGTACTTATACACCCGAATTTTTTAAAACCGAAAAAGGGGTTTTGGGCGGTATTACGTCCCAGTATGCACATCTGCGTTTTTTATATGGACAGCCATATTATTATAATAGCTTAGAAACCGGTACCGACGAATATACATATGGTCAAAGCGGTGACGGTAACCAAAAGGATATGGATCTTAGTGGTGTAGGAACCCTGACCGGTGCCAGCAGCCGCTCTGATGTTTTATGGGGAGTTGCTTTTTCTAACATAAATACAGCGAGCGGAATTATTGAGAATGCAGCAGCTGTGGGCATCTCAGCTGCGCTGATTGCCGAAGCGAGGTTTTTCCGTGCTTTTGATTACTTTATGTTAGTACAAACATTTGGCGGCGTGCCTTTGGATATGGGTGCAGGAGAATTGAAATTCAATACAACTCCTTCGAGGAAGTCTGTGCGCAACACCGTACCCCAGGTTTATACCAAAGCCATATTTCCAGATTTGCTAACAGCTATAAACGATTTACCTGCTACCGGTAGAGTAACCGGCGGAGCCACTAAAACACTTGCACGTCTTTACCTGGCGAAAGCATATTTGACTTATGCATGGTGGCTACAAAACCCAAACAACATCCCAACTTATCCAGCATCGCCAAGAACTGATCCCGACAGTCATGATGCAGCATATTATTTTCAAAAAGCTTATGATGTAGCGACACAGGCTATTGGAGACCCCGGTCCTTTTGGTTTAGAGAATACATTTTACGACGTGCATGTGGGAGGCAATGACCGCAACAAGGAAATGCTGTTGTATGCCGACCACACGGATCAAAGCGAGTTTTATAACGGGTCACCTATACAAGGCTTTCAAAGTGAAATAGGTAATGATGGTAGAAACGCATGCGTTTGGTTTGTTACCTGGAATTATACGAATATAAGAAGTGCTCCGAATCCTGATGGAACTGGTAGTGGCGTCAGTTCTGTACAAAGGGAAGCAGCCCAGAGTTTAGGACGTCCC
>Ga0193692_1000350_pt1 | contig 11505 bp, 10 predicted proteins | sample L3a1metaG_FD_144917 | JGI IMG/M metagenome (GOLD analysis project Ga0193692, IMG submission 144917) | Soil microbial communities from a riparian zone of the East river system, Colorado, United States - L3a1 | ecosystem: Environmental > Terrestrial > Soil > Riparian zone | place: USA: East River... | reverse complement strand
AATAACCGTGAAACTATTACTCGAAAAATATTTACTATAAAAATCAAAAATGAATACTGCACTGGCAAATCCTTAAACAAAAAGAGTTATAAGCTCATCCAATTAATATTTCTTCCTTTCTTTGCACATGTCTTCATCACACAAGATCATCATCATCACTGCACCTTCCGGCGCCGGTAAAACTTCTATTACCAAACATTTGCTGAAAACATTTCCTGGTGAACTTGCTTTTTCTATTTCTGCCGCTACCCGGCAAAAAAGAAATTATGAAAAAGACGGTGTTGATTATTATTTTATGAGTGTAGATGATTTCAAAGAAAAAATTCAACAAAATGCTTTTGTAGAATGGGAAATGGTGTATGAAGGAAAATATTATGGCACATTGACATCGGAGATCCATCGCATTTGGCAAGAAGGAAAAGTTCCTTTGCTTGATATAGATGTGCAAGGAGCCGTGCATGTACAACAGGAACACCGGGAGCAAACCCTTTCAATTTTTATTGAGCCCCCATCGGTGGATGAACTGAAAAAAAGACTCAACAGCCGCGGCACTGAAACTCCGGAAAGCCTTGACACCCGTTTAAATAAAGCCACTTATGAACTTTCCTTTAAAGATCATTTTGATAAAGTGATCGTAAATGATGATCTTGAAAAGGCGTGCAAGGAAGCTGTGAACATAGTTTCAACCTTTCTCTCATCCTGAACCTTAAACTGCCTTATTTTCTGTACTTATTACTTAGTATTTACTTCCTATAACATCTCCCCGCTTTTTCTATCTTTACTCCCCGATGTTTGAGATCCGCATTATTATATGGTTTATTCTCACAATCCTGCTGATGGGTTTTTTTGCAGTATCTTTACTCCCCGATGTTTGAGATCCGCATTATTATATGGTTTATTCTCACAATCCTGCTGATGGGTTTTTTTGCAGGAATTGAGATGGCATTTTATAGCGCCAACCGAATGAGCATTGAACTCAAAAAGAAACAAGGAAGAGCCAGCGGACAAATATTGGATCAGTTCATTGATCACCCGGTTTATTTTCTCGGTACTACGCTGATCGGCTTCAATGTTTTTCTTGTATTCTTCGGATTACAAATAAGCAAGGTAATGGAACCATTATGGATCAGGTTTGATGTTGGCTCTGATTCTGTTCGCATTTTAATAGAGATACTTTTGTCAACTCTTCTTGTCCTTGTATTCGCAGAATTTCTTCCCCGTGCAATTTTTCGTGCAAGAGCGAATGTATTGCTAAGCCGATTGGCTCAATTGATCGATATTTTTTACCAGATGTTTTACCCGATCGCTGCCGCCTGCATTGCACTGGCCAATTGGTTGCTTAAATATGTTTTCAATGTAAAAGTTGATAAAAAGAAAGAAGTGTTTGGCAAAACGGATCTTGAACATCTTTTTCGCCAGGCAAAAGAAGCAGAAGATGAAAAACAACCTTTGAACACAGAGTTTTTTGAAAATGCCCTCGAGTTACCAAAGATCAGGATACGACAAAGTCTTGTTCCCCGTAAAGAAATTGTCGGTATCGATATAAAAGAATCCATTGATGCTTTACGACGAGTCCTTATTGAAACCAAACTATCACGCATAGTTGTTTTTGAGGGCAACATCGATCATATCATCGGTTATGTTCATCAACTGGATATGTTCAAGCGGCCGGCAACTATTCAATCGGTGTTATTGCCAATACCCGCAGTGCCGGAAAGTATGAGTGCCACTGATCTTATCAACAAGTTCACCCGTGAAAGAAAAAGTATTGCATGGGTAGTAGATGAATTTGGCGGTACCGCCGGCATCATTACTATGGAAGATGTGCTGGAGGAAATTTTTGGAGAGATACAGGATGAATATGATGTGGAAGAGTTTGTTGAAAAACAAATTGCCGAGCACGAATATATTTTTTCAGGCCGGCTGGAACTTGACTATATCAATGAAAAATATGGTTTTGATTTCCCGGTTGATGAAACGGAAACGCTATCCGGGTTTATCATTAACTACCATGAAACCATCCCTAAGCAAAAAGAAAGGATCATCATTGCCGATTACGAGTTTGACATTATGAATGTAAGTGATACCCGCATCGAGATGGTGAAAGTCAAAAAATTGAAATAAAGAGCCCGCCTCCCTGTTTATACCTAGCTTAACCCGTTTATCAATTTATTTTTCTGCAAGTCCTTCCAGAGATTTATCTTTCATTTTCCAAAAAAATTAATAATAATATGATACAAGCAAAAAAGTCGCTGCTTTTGCTGGCAGTCGGTGTGTTTGTGGGTCTTTGCAGTTTTTCCCAAAACAATCCCCCTGCCAACCCGGCCGCAAAAACCGACACTACAAAAAAGGCTCCGCCACCGCCTGCTAAACCGACTGTGGCCGAAAAAGTGAAGAGCAGTAAAAAAACGGATGGACTTTTTACTTTATACCAGGATACAGCAACTGGAAGTGTGCAGATGTATGTAAAGAAAAACCAGTTAGGTAAGGAATATATTTACCAGAGCTTTTCAATGGGCGGACCAACTTCGTTATTCCTCAATCAAAACATGATCCGTACAACATGGGTTGTTAGGATCAAAAAGAATTTTGATAAACTTGAGTTCTCCCAGGTAAATACCAACTTCTGGTATGATCCTGAAAATGCCGTAAGCAGATCAGCCAACGTAGATGTGACAGAAGCAGTTTTTTATTCGGCAAAAATTGATGGCGAAGATTCAACAGGATTTATTGTTGCTGGTGATGGATTGTTCTTAAGTGAAAAACTTGACCCGGTAAAACCGTTGGTTGCACCTGGTCCTGCTGCCGCTTTTGTATTTAACCTTGGTAATCTTAATGCAACGAAATCTGGTTATAAAACAGTTCGTTCTTATCCTAATAATACAGATGTAATTGTTGAACTGGCTTATGATAATCCTGCCCCATTCAACCAGGGCGGAAAAGATATCACTGATGCCCGTTACAATCGTATCCGTTTTCAACATAGCTTTTTGGAAATGCCGGTGAATGATTTTCGTCCAAGGCTTGACGATCCGAGAGTCGGCTATTTCACACAGGAGATAGATAATCTTACAAGCATTAAAGTAGCAGACTATAAAGATGTGATCAATCGTTGGAATTTGGTAAAGAAAGATCCTTCCGCGGCGATCAGCGAACCAGTTGAACCAATTGTATGGTGGGTTGAAAACACAACACCGGTTGAATACCGTCAGACGATCGTGGAAGCGGGTTTGAAATGGAATGAAGCTTTTGAAAAAGCAGGTTTTAAAAATGCTGTTGTAATGAAGATCATGCCTGACGATGCTACATGGGATCCGGCTGATATTCGTTACAATGTTATTCGTTGGGTGTCTTCACCTTATCCTCAGTACGGAGCCATCGGACCCAGTTTTGTAAATCCAAAAACAGGGCAGATACTTGGCGCTGATATAACAGTTGAATGGATGAGTGGCAGTTCAAGCCCTATAGCAGAAGAATTGTATGATGTAAAATCGATCAATACAGATCTTCCTTCGATACTTCTTGGCACCAATAAAAATGAAGAGGTAAATATTCCGGGAATCCTTAAAGGGAATGCTTGTACTCTTGGACAAGAATTGAAAGCACAGTTCACTGCGGGTCTTACAACATTAGAAGCAACTGGTGCATCTGATGCTGAAATAAAAACACTGCACAAAGAATTTTTGTATTACCTCATTTTACATGAAATGGGACATACAATGGGATTGAATCATAATATGAAAGCAAGCCAAATGTTGAGCCCTGCTGAAGTAAATAATACGGGTATCACTCATGTAAAAGGGTTACAGGGATCGGTAATGGATTATCCTGCTGTGAATGTTTCATCAGATCGCAACAAGCAAGGTGATTATTATACAACAAAAGCTGGCCCTTATGATCTTTGGGCAATTGAATTTGGGTATACTCCATTTAGCCCTTCCGAAGAAGCAGCTGGTTTGAAAAAAATTCTCGATCGTAGCAATGAGCCTGGTCTTTTATTTGGAAATGATGCTGATGATATGCGTTCACCTGGTGGTGGCGGAATCGATCCCAGGGTAATGATCAATGATATGAGTAATGATATGGTTGCTTATGCAGAAGACAGGTTTGGCCTGGTAAATACGTTGATGAGTAAACTGAAAGAAAAATACAGCAAGCCCGGCAAATCATATGCTGAGCTAAGGGCTCGCTATGGAACTTTGGTTAATCAAAGAAATGGTATGGCACAATCTGTAAGCCGTTTTATTGGCGGTGTTTATGTTGACAGAAGTTTTGTTGGACAGGAAACAACCACCAAACCATTTACACCTGTCAGTGCAGCTTATCAGAAAAAAGCGATGGCTTTATTAACAAAATATGTTTTTGCACCTGATGCATTTAAAGGTGATGCTGCCTTGTTCCCTTACTTGCAAATACAGCGTCGCGGTTTTAATTTCTTTGGCAATGGCGAAGATCTGAAAGCACAGACAGTTATTCTAAGTATGCAGGTTGGTTTATTTGCTCATTTGATGAGTCCAAATACATTGACAAGAATTAATAACAGCACTTTGTATGGTAATACATACACGTCTGCTGATATGATGAACGATCTGACAAATGCTGTATTTGCCGCTGATCTGAAAACAAACGTAAATTTATACAGGCTTAATTTGCAAACAGAATATGTAAAAGGCCTTGCAGCTATCACATCTGCTCCTGTTAGCCCTTATGACAATGCATCAAAAGCAGCGATGTATAATACACTTAAAAAGATCAAAGGCATGCTGGCAACAGCGGTTTCAACAGATGAACAAACAAAGGCACACAGGGCAAATCTTGTATTTATAATAGACAAGGCTCTCTCAGTTAAATAACAAATGGGATACAATTAAATAAACCCCGTCCTGCCTAAAGCAAGACGGGGTTTATCATTTTATGAAAATGGATTGGCAATAGCCCGTTTCAGCTACTTATATTTGCGATTCTAATTAATACAGATGGCGTTGAGTTTATTTGGATGGAGAAAAAAAAATAATGAAGAAAGGGCTGAAATGTCCTTTATTGAACATTTGGAAGTGCTCCGCGGGCACTTATTTCGTTCTGCACTTGCCATAGCCGCAGGAGCAATTGTCTTTATAGTTTATAATACATTCTTTGTTCGTGAAGTGCTGATGGGGCCTACCCATGCCGATTTCCCAACTTACAAATGGCTTTGTAAACTAGGTCATGCTATCGGGCTTGGCGATAACATGTGTATGAAAGATATCGGTCTTAAAATGCAAAGCACTTCAGTAAGCGGACAATTCAGCATGTATTTTACCTTGATCTTTGTTGGAGGCATCATTGTAGCTTTCCCCTATATATTCTGGGAATTCTGGCGTTTTATAAAACCTGCCTTAACAAAAAAAGAATTATCAAAAACAAGGGGCGTTATCTTCTGGGTTTCCTTTTTATTTTTCCTTGGAATTACATTCGGCTATTTTATAATTGCCCCATATACGGTGAACTTCTTCGCCAACTTTCAATTGGATGATAATATTGAGAATCGCTGGACAATTACCAGTTATATTGATACTCTTGTTCCATTGATACTTGGTACCGGCCTGGCTTTCCAGTTGCCATTAGTTATGTTCTTTCTTGCAAAAGTTGGTTTAATGAGCCCTGATTTTCTGCGTCGCAACCGAAAATATGCGATCGTTATCATTTTAATTTTAGCCGGAATTATTACTCCTCCTGATGTTATTAGTCAAATAATCTGCACAATTCCGCTTATGTTACTGTATGAAATAAGCATTTGGCTCACAGCTAAAGTGCAAAAAGAAAAAGCATTAGAAGAAAAGGAAGAATGGAGTTAAAAAAGTTCTGATTTCCGAGTCGAGAGTCCATTAACTTTGTGAAGCAATTTCGGATCTTTCACTTTTAAAATTGCAGTTATGTCTTCATCATTTGATCTGAGCAAACCGGTTGCCATTGGCAGTGATCATGCAGGATATGATTTTAAAGAAGAGTTGATCTCCTTCCTTGAAGCCAAAGATCTTTCTTACCACGATTTTGGCACTCATTCAAAAGACTCAGTTGATTATCCTGATTTTGCCCATCCTGTAGCTAATGCAGTTGAAAAAGGAGAAGCATCTTTTGGAATACTCCTTTGTGGCAGTGCTAATGGCGTTGCTATTACAGCAAATAAACATAAAGGAATTCGTGCTGCTATTTGCTGGGGCGAAGAACTGGCTAAGCTGTCAAGAGAACATAACAATGCAAACATACTTTGTATTCCAGCACGATTTGTACGTGAAGGCGATGCAGAAAAAATGGTGCAGCTGTTTATAAACACCCCTTTTGAAGGTGGCCGTCATCAGCTCAGGGTAGAAAAAATTGCTGAAGGCTGCTGATCCCATGGCTATCGGATACCTTTCATCCATTTATGCTTTCTTTAAAAACGATCAGGCTTATATTTGAGCCCGTTGAAAATTATTTTTAAATAAAATGAGCTGTTGGCTCAAGCAAAAATTTTAAAAAATCACATGAAAAAAACAACGCTACTGTTGATCGCTTTTCTTCCGCTTCTTGCAGTTACTGCGCAAAAGAAAAATAAAACGATGGAAAAGATCGGTAATTCTATTACTGCTGCCGATCTGAAAAAACATCTTTATATAGTTGCCAGCGCAGACAATGAAGGAAGAGATACTCCATCACCCGGTTTGGAAAAAGCAGCTAATTATATCGAGCAACATTTCAGATCGATCGGACTGAAACCAGGAAATGGTGACAGTTATCGTTTGACTTACCCGCTTTATAAAGATTCCGTACTTTCTTCATCACTTAGTGTAAATGGAAAACCCTTTGAACTAACCAAAGACTATCTGAATAATAATAGTAATTATTCATTTGAACTTCCTTCTTCAGAAGTTGTGTTTGCTGGTTATGGAATTGTAGATGATAAAATGGATAACTATAAAGATCTTGATGTACGTGGCAAAGTTGTTTTAATTATAGAAGGCACACCGGCTGATTATAAATCTGCACAAACAGGAAATATGAGCCCTGGACAGACATTTGGAAAATTACAAAGTGCATCAAAGAAAGGAGCAGTAACCGTATTACTTGTTTCAAAATCACTCAGCAGACCTGCAAATAATCGTGGAGCCGGTTGGAGCCTTAATGGTTATAGATCTAATTTCAACCCCCAGTTATTTTATATTTCTGAAAAAGTAGCAACAGAGATCATGGGAGAGGATGGAAAAGGAATATTTGATAAAATGACCGCTAATTCATTACCAGGAAAAATTTATAAGGCAAATATTGATCTTGCTTTTCAAAAAACAACAATAAAGACACAGGTAAGCAATGTGATGGGCTTGCTTGAAGGAACAGATAAAAAAGACGAGTATGTGCTTATCACTGCCCATTATGATCATATCGAAAATTTATAAGACAAATATTGATCTTGCTTTTCAAAAAACAACAATAAAAACACAGGTAAGCAATGTAATGGGCTTGCTTGAAGGAACAGATAAAAAAGACGAGTATGTGCTTATCACTGCCCATTATGATCATATCGGTAAAAGAGACACAATTATTAATTATGGCGCTGACGATGATGGCAGTGGTACTGTAAGTGTACTCGAACTTTCAGAAGCATTTGCAAAAGCAAAGGCTGAAGGAAATGGTCCACGCCGGAGCATCGTATTTATGACAGTAAGTGGTGAAGAGCATGGATTATGGGGTTCTGCTTATTATGCAAATCACCCTGTTTATCCCCTGGAAAAAACTACAGTTGACCTGAACATTGATATGATCGGCCGCATTGGAAATGATTATATGAAGGATAAAGACTCAGCTAATTATTTGTATGTGATCGGTGATAATAAACTCAGTTCAGATCTTACTCCTATTACAGAAGCTATAAATGGTACTTATACGAAACTTAAACTTGACAGAAAATATAATGATCCAAAAGATCCAAATCGTTTTTACTATCGTAGCGATCATTACAATTTTGCCGAAAAAGGTGTGCCGATCATTTTTTATTTCAATGGAGTTCATCCGGATTATCACAGGCCAACTGATACTCCCGATAAGATAAATTACTCTTTGATGGAAAAAAGAGCAAAATTGGTTTTTTATACAGCTGTAGAGATGGCAAACCGTGAGGAGATGCTGAAAAGAGATATGCCGCTGGACCAAAGGGCTTTTTAAGATTTAAATTGAAATACTATAAAAAGAGAAAAACTTTTATTTATTTCGCTTTTATTAAAATGTGCAGGCCATATAATGAATCAAACTGAGCAAAATCCGATCTTTTATCAAAAAATAGCCGACAATCATGTCGACTATTCCGAATTGTACCGTACACAGGAGACGATACAGCTTAATAAACGGCTTCGTAAAACCCGTAACATCTTATTGATCTGTGCTTTGGCTTTTGTTGCAGGTGCAGGCGTTTTTTGGATAATGCCTGAGACTTCGTTTACTACAAAAGATTTCCTTGTATATCTTGGGCTTGCTGCTTTAATGATCCTTTTATCAATGTACAGCAGTAAACAACCATTTTTCTCTCTCGTTTCAGCTCTTGTTATTAGTGTTGTTTTTTGGGGAGTTGAAATATTTCTAAATAATATCAATGAGCTTGTGATCGAAACATCGATCCATAAACTTTTCATTGTTTCTATACTTGTTTGGTGTTTTCACTCTTCAAGAGAAGCTGAAATAATAAGAAAAGAACTTCATTTCTCCTGATTTTTAACATTTCAAATATTTTACAATCTCGCCTTTAGGCGAGATTTTTTTTGCATTAAACCTTATGGCAACCGCCCAGTCTATTTACTCGTTATCCTTTTATACACCCTGTGATGGCAGACGCTAATCCTTACCTTCATCATAAATGAAAACCCCGAATAAATCCGGGGTTTTTTTTATGGCTGAATAAAATTATTGTTGTACAAGAGTGCGACGCAAGGAACGATGAATAGAATTACAAAAGCTGGTTACATAAAAATGTAGTTATCTTCTTTTACTACCATCCCAACAAGTAAGCAAAAATCAAAGGCACTACGATTGTTGCATCACTTTCCACAATGAATTTTGGAGTGTCTATTCCTAATTTTCCCCAGGTGATCTTTTCCTGGCAGAAATAACTCCAAAAAGGAACATCATGCCACTCAAGATCCTGGTACATCATAGGCACAACACAAATGGGAAAATCGCCGGCAATACCGCCACCAATTTGAAAGAATCCAACGCCTTTACCTGCACTGTTAGGCCTGTACCAATCCGCCAGCCACACCATGTATTCAATCCCGCTTTTCATGGTGGTAGCTTTTAGCTGGTTCTTTATAATATAAGAAGCAAAAATATTTCCCATCGTGCTGTCTTCCCATCCGCCAACAACGATCGGAAGATTTTTTTCTGCTGCCGCCATCATCCAGCTATCTTTCGTGTCGATCTCATAATGCTCTTTCAATACACCACTAAGCAACATTTTATACATGAACTCATGCGGAAAATATCGTTCACCTTTATCATCAGCATCTTTCCATAATTTATGTATGTGTTTTTGAATGCGGCGGAATGCTTCTTCTTCAGGAATACAAGTATCGGTAACACGGTTATAATGATTTTCCAAAAGGTCCCATTCATCCTGCGGCGTTAAGTCGCGATAATTAGGAACTCTTTTGTAATGACTGTGTGCTACAAGATTCATGATGTCTTCTTCCAAATTGGCGCCTGTGCAGGAAATGATATGTACTTTATCCTGCCTGATCATTTCTGCCAGCGAAATACCAAGCTCGGCAGTACTCATGGCACCAGCAAGTGTTACCATCATTTTACCGCCTTCTAATAAATGTTGTTCGTACCCTTTAGCAGCATCTACTAATGCGGCTGAATTAAAATGACGATAATGATGTTGGATGAATTGTGAAACAGGTCCTTTACTCATTTTTGATAAAATTTTGAGCCGCCTTCAGATCACAATACCGTGAGACAATGCGGAAGAGCCGCAAAAGTAAATTATTTGAAAATAAAAACCCCGACTAAGAGGTCGGGGGCACACCACATGCTCTCGAAAGAACTGCGTTTATTTAATTTTTTTCAATACAATTATATTGCCTGAGGGGCTTGCTTTTAATAAATACTTCTTACTCTTTTCGTCTGCCCGTATCTGGTAATAGGTTTCATTATTACGATTTACTTCTGTTATGCCGAAGAAATCTGTCTGTTATGCCGAAGAAATCTGCGCCAACATATTCTTTTTCCAGTGCCCTGATAACTGAGATCGGCAATTGATTATAAAGAATATTTCTTGCCGTGGTTACTAACTCTGCATCTGAATTATACCAGGCTGAGACACCCTGGTCATTTAATAAAAAATTTACCTGGGTTAAATTCCCCTTCACTTCCCACTTTGCATTTTTTGCAAAAGAAAATTCTTTTTGAAATGCAGATAAAATTTTTGGATCAACATCAGCTCTTTCGTTTGCCATCACAGCTGTGATACCAATTATCAAAAATGCAAACAACAACGAAAATGTCTTTTTCATATTCAAAGGTTTAATGGTTTACGATTTTCTTCGAAATTCTTAAAAGGATAAGTAAGGTGAGTGATGTATGACGAATATACCAGAACAAATAACTGAAGTCAATTGAATTGTGTCCAAGGGACCCCTTTTTAGATTAATGGAGGCATCTGTTAAAGTGATTAACGTCTGAAGAGTTCATTCATTAATTTAAAATAAGAAGTCCCGCCTATGGCGGGACTCTTAATTTACCACACACCAAAACTAACTTGCTTGTCAGATCTTTTTATTCTTACTATATGTACTCCAGCTTCCACCATTACCTGAATGCATCACCAATTTTGAATCTGCCGTTTCAAGTGTTACATAATAATGAAGGCCTTCGCTATTGCTTACTTCAAAGAGATCGCTGATCCAGTATTTACTATAATCATTTTTCAGATCGCTGAAAAGATTGACAGGTAGCTGAATTGAGCTGATATATCTTGCAACGCTCAACAATTCCCCCTCTACATTATAAAAAGCAAATATTCGCTGCTCATTCATTGTAAAGGCAGCTCTGAAATAATTGTTACCCGTTTCCCATTGTACATCTTGTGCATTTGTAAACTCAGTTTTAAATGATGTCAGCACTTTTTGTGAAACTCTTTCACTCGGGTATGCACTGCAGACTCCCATTGTTGCTACAAGACCCAGCACTAATAATATCTTTTTCATGTCTCAAAAGTTTAATTGGTTTTAGAAATTTTTACTTGTTATTTGTTTTATATCAGTTTGACGACTCAAAGGTAGATTTCGTTACACCCGGTGACAAGCCAATTGTGATTGATGGGCATGATTGTTAATGTAAGTGAAAGAATAAGAATGAATGTGAACATGCATCCGTTATTAATACCGCCAAACTATTTTAAACCCCACTCATCCTGTATACAAGCGTCGTCATGAAATGTGAAAGTTTTTATAACAAATGAACAAAGCACCACTATATCACTTAAACATGTAACAACTG
>Ga0193692_1000349_pt1 | contig 11538 bp, 6 predicted proteins | sample L3a1metaG_FD_144917 | JGI IMG/M metagenome (GOLD analysis project Ga0193692, IMG submission 144917) | Soil microbial communities from a riparian zone of the East river system, Colorado, United States - L3a1 | ecosystem: Environmental > Terrestrial > Soil > Riparian zone | place: USA: East River... | reverse complement strand
CTTGATGATAACCGACTGCCTCGTAGCCGCCGGTGAGATCATCAAGCTTTTGTGGTCATCTCCTTTAGCTGCTTGGTGGCGATGCCAATGGGACGGTCCACTGGGATGCCGGCACAGAGAAGGAGCGTCGTAAGGAGGTCGCCTTGGTTGCCTTTCGTATCGGCCAGGTAACGTCCCGTGTTGATCGTGCCGCCACCTTTGCCTGCGATGATGAAGGGGAGGTTTTTGCGTTCGTGCTTGTTCCCGTCCTCAAGGCCGGAGCCCCACATCATGATGCAGTTGTCGAGCAGGGTCCCGTCTCCTTCGCGCAGGTCGTGCATCTGTTTCACCATGTAGGCGAACTGGGCGATGTTGAAGGCGGTAATCGCTGCGACCTTCCTAACCTTCTCGGGTTCGTTGTTGTGATGGGTTTGGGAGTGATGCTCGTTCCTGAAGCCGAGTTCCGGATAGGAAACACCGTTTGGTGTCGAGCCAATGTAGGTGCTGACGCGGGTCGTGTCGGTTTGGAACGCCAGCACGTTGAGGTCGCACATCACCTGCATATACTCGCTGCGTTTGTCACCCTCCGGAATCTTGACCTCGATCGGGGGGGAATCCGAAGCGTTGCGTTTGCTCACGCTGACTCCAGCCTTCTCCAGCGCCGCTTCCTTCTGGCGGAATTCGATGGCGGCAATTCGACGTTCCACGGCGCGCACGCTATCCAGGTATTCATCCAGTTTGTGTTGATCGTCCCGGGGCAGTTTGCGGCGAAGTTCTTTTGCGCCTCCGATAACCAGGTCCAGCATCTGCCGATCCAGAGGGTCCGCCTGGCGGATGTGCCCCGGTCGGTCGGACTTTCCGAAGAGCCGGTTCAGCACGCTGCGTGGATTGATCTCGGCGGGCACCGCCTGGGTTGCTGAACGAAAACTGCAGTGTGAATAATACCCTTCGTTGAGCCCCTCCTGATTTTCCTTGTGCGTCTGCGGCATCGTGGCCAGTTCCAGGGACGGCAGTGAGGTGAACCCGCCCACGTAATTGGCCGCGATCTGGTCTGCCGAAATCCCGATGTTGATCCGGTTTCGTGTGTTCGCATCCGGAAGCATAGCCGTAAGCCAGGTGGACAATTCGAGCGCATGCGGCGCCCCATTGAATGGAGCGATTGGAACTCCAGAGATCCCCTTCATCAACAAACACTGGTCGAGGACCGGACGCAGCGATTCCAGAGCCGGCGGCGGCGACGACAGGAAACTCTCCGCACTGTTAGGCCAGAATTGGTCCATGATGACCCCGTGCGGCATATACATGAATCCGAGACGAACTGGCGGTTTGTTAGGCTTTCCCTTGCCAGGCTCCGCCCAGCCCATGGATTCCAAAAGGGGCAGCGCGAGTGAGGCTCCGATCCCTTTCAGGCACGTGCGACGATTAATTAGGAAGTTACTTTTCATGGGATGAAGATGCGATTTGTTCCTGGATTCGACGATGGGTGAAAGGATAACTGGTCACGATTTCGGTAATGAGAGTCTGCATATGATACCCGTCCTTGGCGATGGTTTCCATCAAACGATCCACCACGATTTCGTCGTAACCTTCAAGCTGGCGGCACAACGCATATGCCAGCAGTTTCTCCGTCAGGTTACGGGCAAGATCACCCGTTCGCGCGGCGATGATGGTTTTCAGCTCTTTGGGTGAAGCAAAGTGTTTTCCACCGGGAAGTTCGCCCGCGGCATCAATCGCCCCACCGCTGTCGTCCTGGTCGCGCCACCGCCCGATCGCATCGAAATTCTCCAGGCCAAAGCCGATGGGATCAAGGACCTTGTGGCAGTTGGCGCAAACTGCATCCCTGCGGTGCAGTTCCGTGCGTTGGCGCAGCGTCAGATTCTCCACCTTTTGCTTGTCCTGTTTGTCCAGGGCCGGAACGTTCGGCGGTGGAGGTGGCACTTGTTCTCCCAGCACTTGTTCAAGCACCCACACGCCACGTTTGACGGGGCTCGTGCGGTCGGGAAACGAGGTCACCGCCAGAATGCCGGGCATTCCCAGGATACCCCCTCGATTGGCATCGGTCAGTTTCACTTTACGCCACCGGGATCCGGTGACTTTTTTATCCAGGCCATAAAGCGCGGCCAGGGTTCCGTTGAGGAATGTGTAATCGCAATCCACCAAACTGACGACGCTCCGGTTTTCACGCACGATGCTCTCAAAGAACAGACGCGCCTCGTCATACATCGCCGAACGCATCCTGCTGTTCATTTCGGGGAATTTGGCGGGATCGAAGGTTTTGCTTTCCAGACTTCCAAGACCGAGCCACTGCGCGCCAAAACCATCAAACAACGCCCGCGATCGCTGATCCTTCAGCAGACGCTTCACTTGCGCCTTCAACACGGCCGGCTCGTGGAGCTTCCTGCGATCGGCCAGCGCCGACAGTTCAGCATCAGGCATTGTTGCCCACAGCAGATATGATAACCGGGACGCCAGTTGATAATCATCCAGGGGGACAATCGAGCGCCCCGATCCAGCCTCTATCGCTGGCGTGATGAAGAGGAACTGGGGGGACACAAGAACCGCTTTGAGCATCAAGCGCATGGCATCCGGGTAGGCGAGTTTGTTTTCGCGCGCCAGATCGAACACTCGCAGCAGGACATCCAGTTCCGCCTCTGAGGCCGGTCGGCGGTAGGCGTCCCGCGTCAGGGAAAGGGCGACCTTTCTCGCCGACGCCCGCTCGTCAGTGCCTGGACCTGGCGTTTTGCCGAAAAGATGCTTTTGCGCCTTCGTGCGTGCGGCATCTTTGGGCCCTGGAATCCGGTCCAGCGCTTCATTGGCGATCGAGAGATACTGCTCGGACTGGAGTGGAGATAGCGTGTTCAGATACCCTTCGCCGAATACTTCATCCGGCAGATCATTGGCGACCGACCGATCCACGCCGAGGAGATCATGCAGCGTGTTGCCGTACTCCACCTTGGTCAAACGACGGATCACAAACGGACCCGGATCTTTCGAGCTGAGAAACTTGATCTTGCCGATCCCATCCAGAAACTTCTGACGCTCCTCGTCCGTTGGCTGCTTCGCCGCATTCTCCGGCGGCATGTCGTGGGATTTCACGATGGCAACCGCCTGCTTCCACCGTTTGCTGGACGCAGTTTCGCCGGGTTTCTTCAGGGCCGGTCCAAAGTTGATTCCGCCCTTCTGTCGCTCCTGCCCGTGACAACGCGTGCAGTAGGTGTCGACGAATGGGGTAACCACCTCTTTGAAGGACTTCCTGGCATCGACCTGCGCGGCGAAATCCGCGTCATCCGCCGGCTCCGCTGTGCAACGCAGGGTCAGTGACAACGCAAAGGCAATGAGGGCCATCGTCATCATACGGCTGCCAAATGTTCCGACTCTCTTCATTCGTTTCTCAGCTTTGGCCAGGGAACTATACTCGAAGGATCAGGCCATGCTCTAGCTGAATTGAGCCGAGTTTCATCGAAATGAAGAGAAGCGAAGCCCATTGGGAGGGTCGGCAATGCTGTGGCCCAAGTGTCCTTGACGTCTTTTTGGAGGATCAGTTTGCCACGGCGAACGTCGCGCCCCATCTCAATCACCCGGCAAGTCCCCGAAAATGCGCGGAATTTTGTCACGCAATTTCTCGAAATTTTAGTACAGCGTTTTGCGGGAAACCAATGTAGAACCCCTCTATGGACTCCACACCCGAAACTATTATGGCACGATTGCGCCCTGTACTCTCCGCGATCGCGATTTTGCTCGCCACCGTATCCGCCAGGGCCGCCGTTTGGGACGGTAGCTCCAGTGGACTTTGGAGCAACCCCAATAACTGGCAGGGCGGTACCCTGCCAACCTCCGGGTCCAGCGTCCGATTTCCAACCGGAGTTACTCGACGCGTAACCACCAACGACATCAGCGGCTTACACTTGACCGGCATCACCTTTGAAGATAGCGACTATGTCGTCCGGGGTCAGGCCATAACCATACAAAACCCTGGCACTCCGGGAGGTCCCGTCATTACGGCGTCACAGGCCACGGGACCTGCCACACTCGCCTGTCCGCTCGGCTTCGATGCTTTCATTCCGGAAGCTGTCTTTTTTGTGTTCAATGCAGGTGGCAGCACAGCGGCCACTCTCAACATCCAGGGTGCCGTAACTCTCAATGGCAATGATCTCCGCATCCGCGACCTCGGCGCGGGCATCACCCTCTCCGGGACCATTGGCGGCACTGGCAATGTGCTCTTTGTGGAAGGGTTGTTCAATATTTCAGGCGCGGGCTCCAATACCTACGACGGCGTCACAACCATTCAGGGAGGGACCCTCCGATTAAACAAAGGCGGCAACGCCATTCCCGTTGGCGGCCTCCATGCGTCGGCGGGCGGCGGCTTCGTTCTGATTGAAACGCTCTCCGATGAACAGATTGACGATGGGGCCAGCATCGATCTTCTGCGAAACGCATCGATCACCGGATTGTGCCGGCTCGATATTCATAACCACACTGAAACGATAGATTCTATCGCCTTCGGTGGTGGCGACCTCGTCGGAACCAATGGCAATCTCGTCATCAACGGCCCCGAAGTCCGGGCGCTTGCCAGTACCTTGCCGGGCCTTATCACCGCCACGACTCTTACCCTGGCCGCAGGAGACCACACCTTCAGCGTCTCAAATGGTGCTGCTGGCCTCATTATTAGCAGCGTCATAAGCGGCTCGGGCAATTTGATCAAAGCCGGGCCCGGCAGCATGACTTTTGCCGGCAGTTCAGCCAATAACTATACCGGAAATACCACCGTCTCCAGTGGCGTGCTCCTCCTCAGCAAAACCAACACCATTGCCATATCAGCCGGACAACTCATCATTAGCAGCACTGCCCGCTACGCGGATGACAACCAACTAGCTACCGCCGTCGACATCATCATCAATAGTAGCGGTGTCCTCGACTTAAACGGCTTCTCTGATGTTGTCGGCGACATCAACATGGATGGCGGAACTATTCAAACCGGCACTGGCACGCTCCAAATGGCTGGCGGGATTACCGCCACCGCTGACTTTGTCGCCATCAACAATAATGTTCCCTCTCGGATCACCGGCAATCTTGCTCTGGGCACTGCCGCCAGGACTTTCACCGTCAACGATAACCTCTTCGCCGTGGACCTCATCGTCGATGCCGTCATCAGTGGAGCGGTCAATTGGACCAAAGCCGGTTCGGGCGAGATGCAGTTGAATGCGGCCAATACCTTTACCGGCACTGTCACCGTCAACGGCGGCGAACTTATTGTCGCGGACGACCTCGCCCTCGGCACGACTGCTGGAGGGGTCACCGTCAACAACACCGCGACCCTTACTCTGTTCAATGCGCTCGTCGTAAACGAATTGCTCACCCTCAACAGTTCGGCCACCGAGCCTGGCGCGATCTTTGCCAGCGGGACAACCAATTTGTGGACGGGGAACATCACTCTTTCTCAAACCGCCCGTATTGGCGTCAACTCCAGTTCGAGCTTGAATCTTCGCTGCGCCATCTCAGGCACCGGCGGTCTCGAAAAAGAGGATACCGGTTTCCTTCAGATGCAGGGCAGCACCGCCAACACCTATAACGGGGTCACTTTTGTTAAGGGCGGCACCCTTCAATGCGACAAGACCGGAACCGATACCGCCATCCCGGGCGACATCATCATTGGCGACGGATTGGGCGGCGCGGATGCCGACTTTGTCTTTTTCAGCTTCACTCAAATCGGCAATCTCGCCCATGTCACTATTGCCGACTCCGGCCACCTGGCGGTCGGCGGCGAAACGGTCGGATCGATCGAAGGAAGCGGACATCTCGACATTTTCAATACTGGCCAGCTCATCGTCGGCGGCAACAACGCCTCCACCACCTTCAGTGGCCCGATTACAGGCGGCGGCAGCCTTGTCAAACGCGGCACCGGGACTCTCACCCTGGAAGCAAACAACACCTACACCGGCGCAACCATCGTTGAGGCCGGCTCTCTCATTGTGAACGGCTCGCAGGACGCCAGCGACGTCACACTCCGCGCTGGAACAACTCTTGGCGGAAAAGGATTTGTCGGCGATCTCAGCGTCGCTACCAGCGCCAACGTCGCCCCCGGGCTCAGCCCGGGAATATTGCGCGCCAGGAACACCGTGCTGAGCAACGACTCAGTTCTGCACATTGAACTGAACGGCCCCTCTGCAGGCACTGGCTACGACCAGTTGAGTATCTCAGGCAGCAATACCATCACCGGCAGTAAACTCGATGCCACCCTCAATTTCGCTCCTCTTGATGGCCAGGTTTTCACCATCATCGCCAATAATGGAACCGACCCGGTCGTCGGAACCTTCGACGGCCTCGGCAATAATGCGATCCTCACCCTCAACCACATTCCCCTTCGCATTAATTACAATGGCAATGGCGGTAACGACGTCACCCTCACCGTCACCAATCTTCCGCTCGCCAGCGGGACCAACTTTATCAGCACAGGCAACGGCGACAGCAGGATTGACCCGAACGAGTGCGACCTCCTTTTCCTTCCCATCAGGAACACTACCGCAGCCACCCTAGCCGGAATCAGTGCCACGCTCTCCACGACCACTCCCGGCGTGATCATCACCGAGCCTTTCTCTTCTTATCCCAACATTGGGCCCGGCTTGACCCGTTCCAACCTGAGTGCGTTCCAATTGTCCACCACCTCCAATTTCCTTTGTGGTGTGGACGTGACACTCACTCTCAATATCACCACAGCCACCAATGGCTCGTTCGCCTTTAAATATGTCCTGCCGACGGGCGTTCGCGGCACGCCACGGAGCTTTACGAACAATAACGCAATCGCGATTCCTGACGGTGGTCTCAACGTCTCGCCCATCGTGGTCAGCAACATCGTCGGCAACATCGCCGAAGTCAGTGTCACCCTTTTTCTCACCCATCAGGATTTGGCCAATGTCCAGGTCCAGCTCCAGTCTCCGGATGGATTGATTATTCCCATTGTGGCGGGCGCCGTTGGTGGGAGTCTCGGAACCAACTGTACTGTCGGCAGGATGATCCTCGATGACGACGCCACCCAGACCATCGCTGGCGGCCCCGCGCCATATGTCGGCACGTTCAAACCGGTAGCTCCGCTTTCGCTCTTTGATGGAAAGACCGGGCCCCAGGTTAATGGTGCCTGGCTGCTGCGCGTGCAGGATTTTGCCCCGAACAGCCTTTTCGGCGTTCTCAACTGCTGGTCCATCACCGTTACGCCCGCCACCTGCACTGATGGCGGCGGCGGATGCAGCATTTGCAACGGGCCGTTCATCAGCGCAATTAGCACCAATGACCTCCGGATGAGGCGCTCCTTTGTGCCGAGCTCGTCCCCAGCCGTCTGCAATCCTCCGGCGTCTTGCATTACTCTCCCCAACGGACCGCTCGTGAACTATGATCGCTACACCTACACTAATGGCGGCCCCGCCACTTGCGTCCAGATCACCGTCGAAACGGCCTGTTCCAATCTCATCTACAGCGCCGCATATTCCGGCTCCTTTGACACCAATAACCAATGCCTTGGTATCTTGGGAGACAGCGGCGTCATCGCCGACTCACCTCTGACTTATTCCGTCCCGGTTGCTTCCAACGGCGTCTTCACCGTGATCGTCGCCGGCCTCACCACTAACGGTTGCTCGGCCTATACTCTGCGCGCCGACGGTTTCGATTGTCCGGCCGCTCTTGGTGCTCGAAGGAGCGCCAACGGCTTCGTCATCACCTGGCCGACCTTCAGCAGCGGGTTCCTGCTCGAATGCACCACCAACCTCCCAGCGATCAATTGGACGGTGGTCACCAACGAAGCCAGGGCCGACGGCGGCTCCTTCGTAGTTACCAACAGCATCACCCGACCTCAGCAATTCTACCGCCTGCGCAAGCCCTGATAATTCAAGCCCATGATCGCTCGGCCTTTCGCACCCGTGCAGGCGACGGTTACATCCTGCCAGGCTCGAAGCTTCACGCACGCCGAAAGAGCCTGGGACCGACTCGGACCGAGCGGCGCGGATAAGTTCGTGCTGAAAATCAGGATAGCTTCGTTCCTCGACGGAGCAACCACTGCTCGAAGTCCGGTCTGTCCTTTTCGGAATACAGCGCTCCCCAATCCAGCCAGATCGGCCCTGGATCGATGCGGATATTCAATTCGTTCACCACCGTGGCATTTCGGCCGGCGCCTCGCAGTAGTTCCGCGCAACGCTGCACGAGGCGCTTCACCTCGGCCCGATGTTTTGCAAGCACAGCTTTGGCCTCAGCGCCTTGAAGTTGCGCCAGGCGACCGCGTGCCGCTCGTGCCACAAACATGTCTTCGTCGTCCAGGAAAGCGGCGATCTCAGAGGCCTGTCCGTCGCCGAGTAAATCAAACCCAAACCCGTAAGCCAGCGGACGGTCGGCCTCGTCCAGTTCGGTGTTCTTCGCGAACTCGATCATTCCGCGTCCGGCCTGGACATCCCGCTCGGTACGCTCCGAATGTTTCAGTTCGCCGGCCAGGTTATCTGCGCTGATCTTGCCAAGGCGCAGAGGTTGGACGGCAAGTTCCTCCAGCAACGCAGCGAGACTTCGCCACCCTACAAACGAGTCCCCGTCATGAGAAACGCGCGCCACGTAGCCGCGCAGCGGTCCTTTATGAAAAAGGAAAAACGGATTTGATTCATGTTCGTCGAGAATAATCACCATCAGGTTGAACAACGGGGTCTGAATAATACCGCTGAAATACTCCAGCATGCGCTCGAGCGGAGGAACATCGAGGCACTCGTTGAATATCATTCCATCGCAAATCGCGTAGAAATCTCTGACCTCTTGCGTTAACTCACCTCCGAGTTGCGCTTCGGCCTCTTCGATTTGATCGAATGAGGCCGGCGCATTCGGCTGAACGCCGGGCAATGCTCTCAACCGGTTTACTAAATCTTGCATGTCACCTATTGCGAGCCGCGTTTCTCCAGGGGTTTCATGTAAAGGTCCTCATCGTTTCAGTTTGGCCGAATTTCCAGCAGCCGGCTACGGCGACAATCGCACCCGGTAAAATCGTTGCGGATTATTGTTCGCCTCCGTGTTGGTCCAAAGGAAAGGCGGAATCGCGGACAGATTCGTGAAAACCGGTGTCCACGGTACTGCGGGGTGAGGTCGGTCGCCGTTTCGATGGTGTAGTCCGGGCCAGCGTCACCGTTCACGATCGCGAACGCCAGAACGGCGGAGCCAAGTACATGCAGTTTCATAAGGACAGTGAGTGGCGAAACAGGATCATTGAGTTTTCGGTCTGGCGGAAAAGGGCAGGAACTCTTCGCGGCTGAGGAAGCCATCATGGTCCGCGTCTCGCCGCTCAAACCATTTCGCAGCCTCGGCGGGCTTCCGCCCGACGCCGAACTCGGCCGGCGTGAGCTTGCCGTCTTTGTCGGTGTCGAGCTCCGCGAATTTGGCGGCCCGGACGTTATTGGCTGCCGCCGCTCCGCCATCACCTCGCGGACGCGCGCCGTTGATCTCGGTTTCCGATGTGCCCTGGACGGCATCCGACCCGGCGTTTTGATCGCGCATGTAATACCACGCCACACCCACGGCGACGGTGAGGCTTAGCGCCAGACCGATGGCCAGGCCGATAATCAAGTAGTTGCGATTCATGAGTTCAATTCGTGGACCAGGAGAGGCGGACTTTGGCCGGGTCGGATGTCCGCACGACGTTCAGGCGCGGCGGTGTGGCCGTGAGCGTCACGTCATTGCCATCGCCACCGACGTAGCTGATGCGAAAAGCCATTCCATTCAGGTAGGTGATAGTCCCTTCGCGTCCCAAAAATTCGTTTGTGTGAGACCTGAATGTTGCGGCGAGGGCAGCGCCTAGTCCCATGATTCCGAACAGCAGGAGCGACGAAGGCTCTGGCACTGGCGTCGAGCGAAGATAAGAGAAACCTCCACCATAAGAGGGACCTCCTCCAGGTGCGCCGGCGCTCCAGGAGGTAAATCGGACCGAGAGATAGATATCGTCAGGTATCAGGTGCAGCACCGCCTGGACGCCGACCGTCGAGGGCGGGCCGGGATTGACGCCTCTGGCCCAATGGTTCCAATCCGTATAACTGAGCGTCGCATAATTGTCCAGAGAACCATTGGCCCATTCCGTGCCGGCGGGGCTGACGAAATGGGTGAAACCGCCTTCCGTATGTGCGTTGAAGAGCCCTTGAGCCGAATTGCGGGTTATCCAAACATTTGGAGTCAGCTGGTCCTGATTCGCCGCAAGGAGGGGGTTTGCGTAATTTGCCTTGCTGAAGCTCATCGTTGGGCCGTCCCAAACCGTGGCCGCATGGGCCGAGATGGCCAGCAACAGGATAACCGAGCTGCTGATCGAACGTATCGAATGCGCAATGCTATTCATAAAGAGCCTTCTGATTTTAGGGGGGATTGGGCTTCATAGGCGAAGTTCTATTGCGCCCGCAGGATGTAAAAACGCTGCGCCTGGCCCATGGCGCCGGTGTCGGTGAACCGGTAGAGGCCGCCGCCCAATGAAACCGGCGGGCCCAGCACCGTCCACTGCGGCCGCGGCAGGGCCACGTTGGTCGTGCCGACGACCTGGTAGACTACACTGGCTTCATTGCTGAACGAGAATTGGAAGTAACCGTTGCCCAGCAAGAGCGGTGCGAAGATGCGCGGAGCAGCGACGGTGAATTGCTGTTCGGCGGCGAAGGGTGAACCGGCGAAGCTGGTGTCCACGGCTTGCACGCTCCAGTAATAATCCCGACCCGGCGCCACGTTGAACACGAAGGCGTTCGTTCCGGCCTGGGCGTTGCCGAGGGCGGGCAGCAGGCGCAGGCCGTCGGTCAGGGCCATGGGCGCGAGCACGTCCGAGGCGCCGGACGTGGTGCCGATACGCAGGTTGTAGTTCAGGCCCGTGGAGGGTGTCAGGTCGTCGGCGGGAGGATTCCAGCTCAAGGAAACCGTGGCGCCGGAAAGTGTGGAGGAAAGGCCCGTGGGCGCGGCGGGCGGAGCATTTGAAGCAATGGGCATATCATTCCGCCACAGTTGGGATTTCCCCGCTCCCGTGAGCAGGAAGTCCAGCCGGCCGTCGTTGTCAAAATCGCCCCACGCCATGGAACCGCTCGAAACTCCCGGCAGGCCGGGCGCGACACTGGCGGTCACGTTGCTGAACCCGCCGCCCGTGTTCCGCCACAGTTGGGAACGCTCATTCCCTGCGACGGGTGGAAATTCGCCGTCGGTTGTCCCCGTGAGCAGGAAGTCCAACCGGCCGTCGTTGTCAAAATCGCCCCACGCCACAGAAGTGCCATAAAGTGTTGGCAGGCCGGGCGCGACGCTGGCGGTCACGTTGCTGAACCCGGCGCCCGTGTTCCGCCACAGTTGGATAATCCCCGATCCGCTGAGCAGGAAGTCCAGCCGGCCGTCGTTGTCATAATCGCCCCACGAACCGCCATAAGCTCCTCCCGGCAGGCCGGGCGCGACGCTGGCGGTCACGTTGCTGAACACGCTTCCCGTGTTCCGCCACAATTGGCCACCGACGGGGTAGCCCGTGAGCAGGAGGTCCAGCCGGCCGTCGTTGTCATAATCGCCCCACGAACCGCGAGAAGCTCCCGGCAGGCC
>Ga0193692_1000348_pt1 | contig 11541 bp, 7 predicted proteins | sample L3a1metaG_FD_144917 | JGI IMG/M metagenome (GOLD analysis project Ga0193692, IMG submission 144917) | Soil microbial communities from a riparian zone of the East river system, Colorado, United States - L3a1 | ecosystem: Environmental > Terrestrial > Soil > Riparian zone | place: USA: East River... | reverse complement strand
AGTATCCTTCTGGCAACTTTACCTGCTCCGCCAGCTTTTGCCGCGCCTCCTGGACCCAGCTCTCAAGGTCTCGATCCCTCAGGTTGATCAAAAGCGCCGCGCGCCTTTGGCCCGCCTCCCGGTTCACCGTGCCGACCTTCTCGGCCATCGTAATATTTGCGACTTTCCCCAGCGGTATCAGGCCGCCATCGCTCGTCCGCAGTGGAAGATTCCCCAGTTCTTCGAGTTTGGTCCGCGATTCCTCTGGCATCCGCACCACGATATCAAACTGCCGGTTCGCCTCGATGATGCTTCCCACCTTGCTTCCTCCCATCGACGCCTCCACCACCTTGTTCACTTCGGCCGCGTGAACGTTGTATCGAGTCATGTTCGTCCGATTCAGCGTAATTTCCAGGACGGGCGCTCGCCCGAACGCGTCGAATTCCACGTCACCGGTTCCTCGAATCTTTTCCAGTAACGCCCGAGCTTCAGTCTGCACTTTCTCCAACACTGAAAAGTCATCGCCGTATATTTTCAACGCCACGTCGGCCCGCGCTCCCTCCAACAGCTCGTTGAAACGCATTTCGATCGGCTGAGTCACCGGCGCCGTCAGCCCCGGCACACGCGTCTCAATCGCTTTTGCCATTGCTTCGGCGAGATCCTCTTTGCGAATTGGCCTTCCATTCACCTTCCGCCATTTCTCACGCGGCCGAAAAAAGATAAAAGTGTCCGACAGGTTCGGCCCCATCGGGTCCGTTTGCACTTCAGCTGTGCCAATCCGCGAAAAAATGAGCGCTATCTCCGGAAATTCCTGCAGAAGAACGCGCTCAGCCTTCTTCTGCTGCGCCAATGAGGTGTCCACTCCCACGCTCGTTGGCCCGGTCAACATCAGCACGGTCGATCCCTCGTCAAGTTGCGGCACGAATTCCGCCCCCAATCGCTTGAACGCGACAACGGCCGTCCCGAATAGAATCACCGCCAGCGTCACTACCAGCCATCGCCACCTCATCGCCGCTTGCAGTACCGGTGCATATATCCGTTTGCACCAGTGGATAAGGCGATTCTCCTCCTCGGCGACCTTTCCGGTCAATGCCACCGAGCAAAGCGCCGGAATCACCGTTAACGATACCACCAGCGCGCCGATCAACGCGAAGATCACAGTCAGGGACATCGGTTTGAACATCTTTCCTTCGATGCCCGTCAACGCCAGGATCGGTACGTAAACAATCGTGATGATGGCCACCCCGAACACCATTGGCCGGCCCACTTCGTTGCTCGCACTCAGCACCGCCCGCGTCCGCTCCTCTGCGGTCAACCGCCTGCCAAGTTGACGTTGCCGCCGGCTGATTTGCCGCACCACGTTCTCCACGATCACCACCGCCCCATCAACGATCAGGCCGAAATCGACCGCACCAAGGCTCATCAGGTTCCACGAAACTCCCGCCTGCACCATCCCGGTCAATGCAAACAACATCGAGAGAGGAATCGCTGCCGCTACGATCAGTGCAGCCCGCCAATTCCCTATTAATGCGAACAGGACAACCGCCACCAGCACCGCTCCTTCGAAAAGGTTTTTCTCTACGGTCCCGATGGTTTGGTTCACAAGGTCGCCTCGGTTGTAAACAGCTTCCACGCCGATCCCTGCCGGCAGCTTCTTTTGGATTTCTTTCAACTTTGCTGCTGCCTCCTGTGCAACCATTCGGCTGTTGGCGCCGCTCAACATCAGGACCCAGCACACCACCGCCTCTTTTCCGTTTACTGTCGAGGCTCCCGTCCGAAACGCCGACCCAATTCCTACCTCCGCCACATCCTTCACCAGCAACGGCCCCACGCTCGCCCCAAACTTGACCGGCAGATTCGCAATCTCCTCGGTGCTCTGCACGCGTCCCACTGACCGCACGGTGATCTGCTCTCCACCCCGTTGCACCAATCCGCCTCCCGCGTTCTCAACATTTTCTCCAATGACAGCCGACAGTTCGTCGAACGAAAGCCCCGCCGCCATCATCTTTTCCGGGTGCGGCATCACTACGAATTGCTTTTCGTAACCACCCGACGTGTTGATCTCTGCGACTCCGGGAACCCTTCGCAGCATCGGCTTGACTACCCATTCCTGCACCTGTCGCAATTCCATTAATTGTTCGTAGCGCGTCGCCGGCCTGTTCGTCGCGTTTGGCAGGTACTCCACCGTGTAAAAGAAAATCTCGCCCAATCCCGTCGTAATAGGCGCCAACTTTGGCTGCGTGCCCGCCGGAAGTTCTCCGGCAAGGTTCTGCAACCGCTCCGCCACCAGTTGCCGCGCTCGGTAAATATCTGTCCGGTCATCAAAAATGAGCGTCACCTGCGAAAGGCCGAAGCGCGAAATCGAGCGCAATTCCACCACGCCCTGCAGGCCCGATAGTTCCGTCTCGATCGGAAACGTGATCTGCTTCTCGATTTCCTCTGCCGCCAGTGCAGCCACGCTCGTATTCACCTGCACCTGCACGTTCGTGATATCCGGCACCGCATCCATTGGCAGCCGAATCGCAGACCACACTCCCGCCCCAATCAGGCCCGCTACCCCCGCCAGCACGAAGATTCGTTGCCGCAGTGCGAACTCGAAAATGCGCGATATCATATTTAGCTTTTGTTCCCTTTCTTCGGTACCGCGCAGCATGGCTTTCCTCCTTTGAGCGCGCTCAACTCCACCAGCCAAACGCTTTCGATTCCTTTCGTCACCACTGCATCCCCCGAATACAATCCCTCCTCGATTTCGATAAAGCCGTCATGGGAAGATCCTGTCCTGACCCTCGTCCGGGTAAGGTGCTCTCCATTCCGCGCATAAACGTAAGTTCCATGCGCCATTTGCAGGACAGCCCCTCTTGGTACCGCTATCACGGGCGGTCCGACGGGAAGCTCAAATTCCGCTTCAACAAACGTTCCTGCGACAACCCCCGCTCTCCCTGGGAATTCGATCACCCCTTCGAACTGCTCCGAAACGGCTCGCATCCCGTTCTCGATTCGCGTCAGCGTTCCAGAGAAAACCGCCCCGTTTGTGAATTTCAAACGGACCGCTTGTCCGCGCCTCAATTCGTTGGCTTCTGCTCCGCTCAAAAAGACCACCGCTTCGCCGGTGGCCTCGCTTGCGCGAAACACCTGCGCCTGCTTCTGAATCTTCTTCGAGAATCGTTTTTCCGATACCTCTTCAAGAGCCAGCCCGAACTCACTTCGGATTTGTTCAGGCAGCCAGACCCCTTTCCCTTTGTGAAACAACTCCACAGATTCCGTCGCGGGATCATGGCTCTCGCTTTTCCTGCAGCCGCTCCCAACGATCAACAAAAGGCTCAAGGCCCATTGCAAGACTTTCGCGAGACTCATTTCTGCTCCTCCTTTGCGATCGTAGCGAAGGAAGCAGGCAGGCCCGTCAACAGGTGCAATTCCGTGGCTGCTTCCAACGCCTCCTTCTTCGTCTCCAACAATCCTTCCACCGCCTCCAGGTATTGCTTTTGCAATTCCACATAGGTCGAAATCGGGACCGCGCCCAGGCGGTAATGGCGGTCCGCCAATTCCGCCGCCGCCCGAAAATGCTCCACAGCATCGGGTCTCCAGCGGCCAACCTCCGCGAGTTTGGATTCATATCTGAATGCCGCCTGCACTACCTTTCGTTCAATTTCACGCTCGGCCAGATTCAGCGACACCTCCGCCTGCATTCTTCGCGCGGCCGCCGCCTCGACAGCTCCGGAATTCCGGTTCCACAGCGGCAATGGCAGCGATAATCCCAGACCCACGATCCGTTCTTTGTCTCCGGCGCGTTCTTCCGAGATCGTTGGCCCCACTGAAATCGCCGGGTACCGTTCGTTCTTGGCCAGCGCCACCCGCAGTCCCTGCTGTGCCAATTCCACCGAGCGCACCCGCAGCTCGAAATTGTTTGTGCGTGCGGCTGCGATCAACTCCTCCGTTTTACGAGCGGGTCGAAATTCAAGGGCACTCCTCGCAACCGCAAGCCGCGCCCCAGGGCTCTCGCCGCGAAGCTGGTTCAATTCGAGGAGCGCTGTCCCGGTCGCGATTCGCGCTTCGGCCGCCTTTCGTGCCATGCCCAGTTCCGTGGCCTCGATCACTCGCGTCTCCAGCAATGGCGTTATTCCCGCCGGATCGCGCTGCACCAATACCTCGCGCAACGCTCGAAAACGCTCCGCCACTTCCCGCGATGCCGACGCCTTCTGCTCCGCTGCAAAAAGTGCAAATCCCAAATTGCGGATCCGACCCGTCAGCGCCGTCCGGAACTGCATCAAACCGAGCTCGGCCAATTCCACGTCGCGATTCGCAATCGCTTTCCGCAACCCAAGCCGTCCCGGCCATTCCAGCGGCTGCATCAACGACACAGACCACGCCACCCCCTCCGCGGCAAACGCCCCTTCTGAAACTCGCTTCTGCCCCAAACTCGTCGAAAGTTCAGGATTCGGAAACTCTCCCGCGGCTCTTCGTGCGCCCCTGGCAGCACCGATTTCGTTCTCGTAGAATTTCAGCTCCAAATTTTTTTCCAGTGCCTCCCTCACCAACTCGTCAAGCATCACACCGTTCGTCGACACCACGGCCTCAACAGCTGGCTCCGCGGCCTTCGCGTCAACCACCTCGCCGCCCACAGCGCCCAATATCAGGAATCCAAAAAAAATCGTTCGTTTCATAAGCAAACACCGACACCGAAACAGGAATAACTCAGGCGTGACGGCACGCCCGCATGGTGGAAGTCCTCAGGTCGAGGACGGCTTAGGAAACGAAAGAAGGGGCCCGCACAGGAAGTGCAGTGCGAAGAGAAAATTGCCAGGTCGGTAAAAGCTCAAGCGGAGCATCCGCAGGGTGTACCGGCAGTTGTCCCTCCTCTGCTGGCGTCGAGATACTGAAGTGCAGGACAATGCTCCGCTCTACGGGAGGCACCGGATTCTGGTAGTCAGGAACCTTGTACGCCCCCGACTCCACGGAAGTGCACGAATCATCGCAGCAACTCGAGTCTGTTGCCTCCGATGCGCAATGGAGAAATTCCAAACCCGGGATCGATTCCAGCTGGCAATGCGAAGTCAATGGCGCCCAAACCAGCGCCAGTAAGCAGGCCGCAATGACCCGAATCGACTTCACAAACCTCATCCTCATCCATCGGATTCTCCTTTGCAAACTTGAAACCAATTGCAACGAAGTTGTGCGCTAAAAAGTCAGCCGAACCGGTGAGACGGTCGATCGATAACGTCTCAACCCTGACGAACTGTCCGACTGCCCTCGCCGAGAATTCGCCAGAAAATCACCCAGGTTTTTGCCACAAAACCATCTGCCTCTGTTCGCACTGCATGAGTTCAGACGCGAATGGGCACGACCACAAACGGCAAGCCCTGTCGGAAGAATTTACGTTGCAGGGCGAAAACGGTGAAGTTGTGGAGCAGGTGCATAAGACGTGATTCCTGTTTAAATACGAGCTGGCCACCGAAGAAGATGGCGTTGGGAAAACGCTCCACGATCCCGTCCGCAACTTCGCTGGCAGTCTGGACAACATCGTAGCTGATCTCCGTGATCGCTTCCGCAGCAAGGCCATTTTTCCGCATGTAATCGGCATAGCGGGAAGCTTCAACCCTGACGTGCTCGCGCAGTTTGTCGAGTTCAGCTGATCCCTTGAAAACGCCGGCGTCGACGAGACCAATTTGCACGAAGAAAAATTTCCTGAACATTCCTGGGAACATTCGCGCGATGTTCAAGACGGTGTGCATGCCCAGGCCGTTGAAACCGTTCACAAAAATGACAGCGGTTTGTTCCTGCGCGGCGCTGCGATTCACGCACTCCAGCCCATGGTTCGGAAGGGCGCTCAGGTCCTGCGCTGCAGTCGGTAGAATTTCATCGAGTCGCTCCAGTCTTTGCCGGGTGACCTGGTAATGGCGCCGTGTAAGAAGCGCCAGCAACACAAACGCGGCGGTGATCAGCAACGTTACCCAGCCCCCTTCGCTGAATTTGGTGGCGGTGAGCATGATCAGGATGAACGTCGTGACGCTGAAACCGATGGCGTTGATCAGAAGCTTTTTTCTCCAGGCTGGAGCGGTGGCGCGGTGGCTCCACCAATGGCGAACCATGCCGAGTTGCGACAGCGAAAACGTGATGAAGACATTGATACTGTAAAGGACCATGAGCAAACCGACGGAACCACGAGTGACAAGCAGGACGACCAGCGCGGCCGTGCCCATGAGAACAATGCCGTTCTGCGCAACAAAGCGGTCGCTCAACATCGAAAAGCGCGCGGGGAACCATCGGTCCAGCGCCATGTTCGCAAGGACTCGCGGGCCGTCCAGAAACCCTGCCTGCGCCGCAATCAGAAGGAGCGCCGCGCCGGAGATCATCGCCGACCAAAGGAAGGTTCGGGCGAACAATGGAGACCATGCCGCACTCATTTTTTCAAAGAGCACCGCGTTCAGCGTTTTCCCCTCTTCTGGCGAAACCTGGTAAAGAAGGTACGCGAGCAACAGGCCGCCGACGGTGAGCGCAAGGGAGATGCCCATGTAGAGCATCGTTCGCCTGCCTGTTTTGACGCGCGGTTCACGGAGAATGGGCAAACCGTTGCTAACGGCCTCAATACCGGTATAGGTCCCCGCGCCGACGCTGAACGCCCGCACGCAGATGAAGAAAAGGCCGAGCGAACCGAGTTGGGCATGAGTGCTCCTGAGATCCGCTCCCGTGCGATGCACGATTTCAGGAAGCGTACCGAGATGGGTGGCCACACCGTAGCCGATGCCAAATCCGTAAGTGATGATGAAAAGAAAGAAGACCGGCACAAGCAGCAACACCGATTCCTTCACGCCCCGTAAATTCAGCAGCGTCAGGAAAGCGACACCGACCGCGGCAAAGAGGATCTTCCATGGCAACCATGTGGAAGGAAAGAGCGAGAAAAGAGCGTCAGCGCCGCTGGCGATCGAAATGGAAATTGTCAGAACATAATCGACGAGCAAAGCGCACCCTGAGATGAGGCCAAGTTTTGGAGAGAGCAATTTGCTCGCGACGAGGTAACCCCCGCCGCCGCCAGGAAACAATGCAATGATTTGCGAATAGCTGATGCATATGATCGCAATAGTAGCCATGGAGGCGATGGCAATGAACGGCGCCAAAGCAACGTGTGCTCCCAGCGCTTTGAAGGTTTCCTCCGGACCGTAACACGACGAGGAGAGCCCGTCTGCTCCCAGGCCGACCCACGCCAAAACGGCAATCAAAGATACCTTGTGAAATAACGATTGATCTGCAAGGTCTCGCGATTTCCCGATCACGAGTGACCGCACCCACATCCGCCAGGTCCCACTATTCATACAATTGCCCAATCCACCGGCACGCGAGCAGATCGCTCGCGTGGTTGATCATCTTGGGGAATCGTGGGCGCGGCACACGCCGGGCCTAGAGGATTGCCCTTCCAATTGCCGACGGAGTTAGCTGACGGGCTTGGCCTTGAAAGTGGCCTTGGAACCGATTACCCGGTCCCGTTCGCCCCCTCCTCGAGATATCTCTATTTCGAGGAATTTGGGTCCCCCGCGTCCGGCTTCAGGAAGGAAGCCGAACTTAGGCTGCAAACATGGAGAACATTGGGTTCGGCTAAGGCAATGTCAAGCCACGGCCGGCTGACAGTCCCCAGGCTCTGGGGTGGAGTGAGTTACAGCGCTGGCGACTCCGGGTCCGATCAACTCCGTGCGCCAGCGCTGCACTGCCGTCTGGCTTTCATGGCTTTTGGAGTGGCGGTTTTACCCCAGTTGGCAGGCAAGACCTCGTGCGTTAAAAAACCGCTCTTATTTGTGGCGTGCACCGGAAGAATCGGGACGCGGATTGTCACGGCGTCCACTGAAATAATCGTCGTTTTTGCCGATGGCGAGATTCTGACCTTTAATCACGTCGACGAAGCAAAAAACTTCCTGGGCTTCTATAATCGGAGCGCGAGCGCAAGCGCTGCGAACCCCGCAAAAATCTATTTATTTACGGACGGTGAGTGGCAACCCCTGAAGTGACTCTCCCTCTCTTGGTCTTGCTCATGATCTTGCGCTTGCTCTTACTCCTTTCCCTTATGGGCTGCGAACTGTCTTCATCCACTGATCCATTCATCCTTTTTGGAGGTGCCTCGGCTCCCTCTGTGTAAAAACGAGTCGTTTTTAGCGTGCTGATCACCCATACAGCTTATACTTGCGCTGGATCGTGTACACTGTATAACTAAACAGTGAAATGAAAACCGCGAAGTTTTCCCATAAAGAAGGGTACGTCCAATGATCCGAAAAACTTTGACCTCCAAAGTTGAAACCGCAAACTCCGCCGAGACAGGTAAGGCGACGGAACGTCCCGATGCCGCTATAGGGGTTCTTGGGGCGCCGCCGGCTGGGCACGGTCGGTGCTTCCACACACCTTAAACTTCAAACTTCAAACGTTAAACTCGCCCGCGGCCCATGGGCCGCGTGTCGCGGTATCTAGCGCTTTTAAGCGGTATCTAGCGGCAAAAAAAATAATTTCCGGCCCACAACCTATCCTCCGGGATCATTTTGTCAGCCATCATTTCGCCACTGCCAAAACCCGAACTTCCTCCCAACGAACGGAGAGCAAAAGATGAAATCTAAAACCGTACCCATTTTTGCACCATTTTTGCCAACCTGCGGCGACCCTAAAATGACAGGAACGTCATACATTTTTCACGCCTCCATCATCGACTCAGGGGAGTCTCTGAGACGGCGCTTTCGGTTTGCTGCATCCACCCAGCGATGTTGCAAGAACCCGTATATCAGCCGTTTGCGCCTGTTTAGTTCTCCAGATGCGATGAACTTGAAATTGGCCACCATCGGCGAGTTTTCTTTGCCGTTTGTTTTTGAAAAGGTGGCTTATACTTCAGGCTGACACTTAATACTTAAGCGCTGCACGGATTGCATTTCCCGCTCGGCGCTCGAAACCCGTAACAACACCATGTTCAAGAAGTTCTTTGTCCGCGGTTCGGCGCTTTTGCTCTGTACTTTCGCAATGGCGCCATTCAACATTCGTGCTGCAGGCGTGCTGACCGTCCAGGTCGGCTCACCGCCTCCACCGCCCACCACGTTGATCACTCATACCGACACATGGCGCTGGCATAAGGGAACAAATGCACCCGTTGTTGGTTGGCAAACAATTTCTGATGCGTCACTCGACGCGACCTGGGGCGCCGGAGCGGGCGGCTTCGGATACGCGGATAATGTGAACGAGACGAACCAGGTGCGCACGGTTACCAGCGACATGCTGAACCGATACACGACCTATTATATCCGAAAATCATTCACCACGACCGGTTCGATCGACACGAATGCCCATCTTCAATTCACGATTGATTACGACGACGGATTTGTTGCGTATCTCGACGGCGCGGAAATCGCCCGCAGCGCGAATGCACCCGGAGCAGTGGGAACGGAACCGGGTTCGACGGCGGTAGCGTCGAATACTCACGAGTCGTCGCGCGGGAACAGCGCGCCTCTTAACGCGCCTGCTGTTTACGATCTGGGAGCTGTGAGCAACCGGCTGGCTGCGGGCACGCATGTGCTGGCAATCCTCGGCTTGAACCAGTCGCTCGGCAGTTCGGATTTCATTCTCATTCCCGACTTGGCCGTCACCGGCGGGTCCGGGGGAAGTGCCATCTCGGGAGACTTCTTCTCGATCGTTTCCTCGAACTCGGTCGTTCTCTCCGGTTCGAACACCGTTGCCGGTTCAACCCGTGTGACCGTCAATGGTGACGATGCTGTCTTCAATTCCGGGAACGGCACATGGTCGAAGACGAGCCCGCTCGTGCCGGGCGTCAACGACTTCTTTATTGCGGCGCTCGATGGAAATGGAAACCTGCTCGCTTCCACCAATCGGCTCGTCGTTTCGGAGGTTTCCTCCACCTCGATCGGCGGCGTCGTAAGCGGCAATACCAGCGTTGGACCGGGCGTGGTTCATGTCACAAGCACAGTCGTGATCGCTCCGGGTGGAACGCTTTCCATTCAGCCGGGAACGGTTTGCCTCATGAATCCCGTCTCTCACATCCTCGGCACGAATGCGACGTTGAATGCAGCCGGGACAACGTTGGCGCCGATCTATTTTCTGCCTTCAGATGGTTCCACCACGAACTGGGGTGAGCTCGCGATTCACGGAACAGCCGGCAGCATGCTCTTGCAGCACGTGGAAACGATCGCGGGCCACATCGAGATCTTCGATGGCGCCGTGGGCACACTGGAGGACAGCTATTTCCACGATTATTGGACCGCCAGCCCCGCCATCATCCAGACTCTCGGTCAACCCACGCCATGCACTCTGAACATGCGCCGTTGCCACATTGCGCGGTATCAGGAAGTGCTAAGCCAGGTTGCCACCAATCATTTCGACGATTGTTTGCTCGAATACCAGGGCTACAGCGGCGATGGCATCGATTTCGATTTCGGCCAGGAAGGCTCTTATATCCGGCGTTGCACCGTGCGACGGGGTCTGATCTTCAACACCGATGCGATCGACATGGGCGAGTTTGGCGCCGAGGGAACCCGCGTGGTGGTCGACAGCTGCCTGCTCCATGACTGCATCGACAAGGGCGTTTCAATGGGTGTAGCCGTTTTTGTCACGGTCACAAACACGCTCATCTACAACGTCGATGCCGGCTTCGGCATCAAGGACAATTCGATTGCCGGCGTTTTCAATTGCACTGTCTCCGAGGCCAACTTTGGCTTCCATTGCTACAACAAGGCAAATGCCGCTGCGCCGGACGGCGGCGGCCATGTCACGAACTCGTTCAACAATCTTTTCTGGAACATTACGAACACCGCCATCTCCCTGTTGAACGGCTCAACCGCGGTCGCGACCTATAGCGATTTCCAGGGCACCAACTTCACCGGCGAGGGAAACTTCAGCAGCGATCCCCTCTTCGTTAATCGCGCCGCTCACGACTACCACGTCTCGGGCGGTTCACCCACCATCGGTTCGGGCGTCAATGGCGCAAACGTGGGCGTGACTTTCCCTGTCGGAGGCATTCCGGCCGCACCGCTTAGCTTCGCGGCCGTAAGCGCAGGCACCGGTCCCATCACTTTGAATTGGGCCGACGATTCAGACAACGAAGACGGCGTTTCGATCGAGCGCTCCACCGACGCCATTAACTGGCTGGCGATCGGCGGGACCGGATCGGATGCAATCAGCTTCTCCGACAGCACTGCGGCTCTTGGGCAGAAGTACTATTACCGCGCGCAAGCGACGAACTCTGCCGGCGTCTCCCGTTATTCGAACATTGCCAGCGGGACACGTCAGTCCCCGGTTGTGAATGTCGGCGGCACGATTTCAAGCGATACGACCTGGGCGGCTGGCTCGCATTACATTGTGACCAGCGCGATCTCGATTGCCTCGGGCGCGACGCTCACGATCCAGCCCGGTGTAAACGTCTGCTTCAATACGGGTATTGGAATGAGCATCGCAAACGGGGGTCGACTGCTCGCGGTCGGCACCAGCAATGCCCCGATCTTGTTCACTCGTTCACCTGCGAATACGACCACATGGACCGGCCTGACCATCAGTGGCGCAGTCGGTTCACCGGAAACGCGCATTGCTTAT
>Ga0193692_1000346_pt1 | contig 11579 bp, 9 predicted proteins | sample L3a1metaG_FD_144917 | JGI IMG/M metagenome (GOLD analysis project Ga0193692, IMG submission 144917) | Soil microbial communities from a riparian zone of the East river system, Colorado, United States - L3a1 | ecosystem: Environmental > Terrestrial > Soil > Riparian zone | place: USA: East River... | reverse complement strand
AAGCTTAGGCTCATGTAGCACCGTTGTGACAAATTGTAGCTTCTGGCTCATCCCTTTTGAAAGATCTTCTACTTTTTTTGTCCACCAGCTTTGCATTTCAAACTTTATAAACCATTCTTTTATTTTAGCCATCGCTTCATTCTTTTTTAATCCTTTCAATTGAGCAAGGTATACAGCTTGTTCTCCGATCTTCATTTTTTTATAAAGGCCTCTTTCTTCCGGCATGTAACCAATATGAACAACATCATTTATCGGGTCAAATTTTTTTCCATCAAAAAGGATCTGTCCCTCATCAGGATAAAATATGCCTGTGATCATTCGGATCAAAGTGGTTTTGCCGGCGCCATTCGGACCAAGTAAACCAAAAATGCTTCCTTTGTTTACACTAAAGCTTATATCATCAACTGCTTTTTGTGTTGCAAAATATTTTTTCAGATGTTGAACTTCCAGTAGAGACATATAGAAAAATTTCAGTTGCCAAAATTAGGCAGGGGGAATCACGATTGGTAAAATAAATGACTGTGGGCAGGATATTTCTTAAAATTGGCTTGCTAACTGAGTTTCAACGATAGATAAAGCAACTCTTTCCCCATCTATTGCTGCACTTACAATTCCGCCAGCATAACCGGCGCCTTCGCCGCAAGGGTATAGATTTTGTATTTGAGGATGCCGAAGAGTGTCAGCCTCTCGTGGAATACGAACCGGTGATGAAGTTCTTGATTCAGTAGCTACAATTACAGCATCATTGGTATAATAACCCCGCATTTTTTTTCCAAATTCTTTAAAAGCTATTCCTAATCGTTCATTAATAAATGGGGGTAACACATCTTTTAGCAATGCAGAATTAATTCCAGGTAAATAAGAACATTGTGGCAATGACGAACTCATTTTATTATCACAAAAATCAATGAGCCGCTGAGCCGGGGCCACAAATTTCCCTCCACCTGCTGCAAATCTGCAAATTCTTTTTGTTCTACTTCTTGTTGAAAGTACATTGTCGAAAGTGCACCATGCTTTTTATAAGGCAAGACATCTTGTTCCTCAACCGATACTACAATTCCACTGTTTGCAAAAGGGTTATTTCTTTTGGAAGGAGACCAGCCATTCACAACAACCTCATTTGGATTAGTAGCAGCAGGAGCAATGATGCCACCCGGGCACATACAAAAAGAGAAAACACCTTTTCCATTAACTTGCTGAACCAGGCTGTATGAAGAAGGGGGTAGAAATTCATCCCGAACCAGGCAATGATATTGGACAGAATCGATCAAAGCTTGAGGATGTTCCACCCGAACCCCTAAAGCAAACGGTTTGACCTCAATTTTAATTTTTTTCTCATGTAGCATTAAAAAAATATCCCGTGCTGAATGACCCGTGGCAAGGATCACAGCATCTCCTTCTATTGTTGTGCCGTCGGCAGTGATCACTTTTTTTATGATGCCATCTGCTGTCTTAAGATCAATTACTTTTTTCTCAAACAAAAACTCACCACCACTATCAATAATTTGTTTCCTGATAGCTGTTATTATCTGCGGCAATTTATTTGTTCCGATATGTGGATGAGCTTCATAAAGGATCTTTTCATCAGCACCAAACTGAACCAATAAGTTCAAAATACGGGTTACATCGCCACGTTTAGTACTGCGGGTATATAATTTGCCATCACTATAAGTGCCGGCGCCGCCTTCACCAAAACAATAATTGCTTTCCGGGTTGATAACACCTTCCTTATTTAGGACTGCCAGATCTCTTCTCCTCGATTTTACATCTTTGCCACGTTCAAGAATGACACATTTGATACCTTTTTCTATTAATTGTAATGCTGCAAATAAACCTGCGGGCCCAGCACCAATAATTATGACACATTTCTTTGCGTGAGTAACATCTCCAAAATTGATCTTATTGAATGATCTATGATGGTAGGGTTCATTTATAAAAGCTTCAACAGAAAGATTGACGAATACCTGCCGGCTGCGGGCATCAATTACCTTTTTCTATTAATTGTAATGCTGCAAATAAACCTGCGGGCCCAGCACCAATAATTATAACACTTTTCTTTGCGTGAGTAACATCTCCAAAATTTATCTTATTAAATGACCTATGATGGTATGGTTCATTTATAAAAGCTTCAATGGAAAGATTGACATATACCTGCCTGCTGCGGGCATCGATAGATTTTCTCAGAACTGTATAACCCGTAATATCAGATTCTTTACAACCAGCTTCCAAAGCAACAATCTTTTTCAGATAATTATCATCTGTCGCTTCAGAAGGCTTGACTTTTAGAGTGAGCTGTTTTTTCATGAATTACAGGCCGGTTATTTATACCGGAGCTGATCGTTTTGCAAATATTGAATTTTTATTGATAGAAAAACTGTCCCGCCTCATACGGGACAGTTACTAAGTTATTTTTTGAATCAGTTTTCTGTAAGTATCAACTCAACTCTTCTATTAAGGGTTCTGCCTTCTGCTGTATTATTTGTCGTTACAGGTTTTGTTTCACCACGCCCCACTGCGTTCAAACGACTACCATCAATTCCTTTACTTATCAGGTAATCCACCACAGATTTAGCCCTGTCATTACTCAACTTCAGATTAAGAGCATCTGAACCAGTATTATCTGTATGGCCTTCTATTGTTAATTTGGCCTTAGGATATTTAGTCAGGATATCTGCGAGTTGATCCAAAGGTTCGTAAGATATTTCCTGGAGCGTGGCTTTATTAGTATGGAAGTAAATGTTTTTTGCGATATAGGTAAGTTTAGTTTTCACATCCTCAGGACATCCATAGTTAGATGCCGGACCTTGTGTATCAGGACAACGGTCAGTGGCATCAGGAACCCCGTCACCATCACGATCAGTAACTGGACAACCATCATTCTTAGTTGAACCTGGCTCATCAGGACAGCGATCTTTATTATCTGTAACGCCATCTTTGTCGCGGTCGGGATATGGACAACCATCCAGTTCAGGATAACCCGGCATATCAGGACATTTATCTTTGTCGTCAAAAATTCCATCTTTATCAGTATCAGGTATTGGGCATCCTTCGTATTTGGCAACACCCGAAACAGTCGGACATTTATCCCTGCTATCAAATACTCCATCACCATCAGTGTCTTTATCAACAGGAGGAGGAACTACAACGGGCTCTGGCCATGTTTTTGCTTTACGGAATCTAAGTCCTATTGTGAACTGAAACCCACGATTAATCATTGAAATACCAGGTGGAATAGAATGTACTTCATAAAACCCGTACATATACCGGCCACTTAGCATTATATCTTTCCCTATCCAATATTCCAATCCGCCGGTAATATGAGCATCAAATTCTTCAGCAGATCCTGTTATATCAAACTCACCAAATTTGTTGCTTTCTTCCGCATAAAGGATCGCATCCAACTGTGGGCCTGCAAACGCTACAAACTTTTTTGAAAATTGATATTTTATTAAAAGGGGGATTGAAAAATAATTGAAGCGAAAGTTTTTCTTTTCTTTTAATTCTGTTGATAGATCTCCCCCCATGGATGAATAAAGAAACTCTGGTTGAATAGAGATAGGGAATTTTCTTATTGGAATGTTGACAAATGCTCCAGCAACAAAACCAGTACGGTAATCGGAGTTGATAAGATCGGATGAATTTCCATTCAAATTTAAATTAGAAACATTAACGCCGGTTTTAATACCAAATGAAGTTTTTTGTTTGTCGGTTGCCTGGCCTATTGCGGGTAATGAAATAATGAAAAATACTGTCAGTAGTGGTAAAAATTTTCGCATTGCAGAGTAAATTGGGTATCCCCTAAAATAAGGATAAATTCCAATCAATCAAGGAAGTTTTTTTCATATTGCATAGAATTAAAATAGTTTTTTATAAAAAATAATTTTTCAATTTATCCGTATTTAAAAATAAAAGTATCTAACTTGAGATGCTCCACCGATATGAGAAAATTTCCTTTTTATCCATTACTGATCGCCATTTTTTTTGCGGTTTCCTGTAGCACTTCTTATAAAACAGAGAATGTTCAATACAGCAATTACAGGATACAGCAATATGATGAAGGAAGTAAATCGCTTACATCTATAATAAAGCCATATTCGGATAGTGTAAATAAATTAATGAATGTTGTGATTGGTTACAATGCTGCTCCACTTGAAAAGAAAAGCCAAGGTAACACATTAGGGTTTTTTATCACAGATGCTTACCTGGAAATGGCCAAACAGAAATTTGATCCAAAGGTTGATGCAGCATTTATGAATTCAGGAGGTATTCGATTACCAGAAATACCGGCTGGTGACATTACACAAGGAAAAATATTTGAGTTAATGCCGTTTGATAATTTGATGGTATTATTAAAAATGAAAGGAAGCCTCTTAAAGCAATACCTGGATACACTTGCAGCCAATGAAGGTGTGATAGAATCAGGTATTACGATGCAAATTGTAAATAAATCAGCACAACAAGTATTGGTCGGAGGCAAGCCACTTGACTTAAATGGGGACTATACGATCGTCCATTCAGATTATGTTGCTATGAACTCTAACCTGCTTAAAAACATTCATAGAAATACTAATGGATACCTGCTTCGTGATGCGCTTCTTGATTATGTGAAGTTGGTCAATAGTCAAAATAAAAAAGTAACGGTTACAAACATAGAAAGGGTCAGTTATGTTAACTAGGAAAGCATTTATATATAATAATATGATGGCCACGGGAACCCTTTTTGCAGGCAAATCATTATTAACTGAATTAATTGCTGAGGAAAAAGGTTATCAACTCACCGTTTTACATACAAACGATGTGCATAGTCGCATTGAACCTTTTCCGATGGATGGTGGTAGTAACCAGGGATTGGGGGGTGTAGCTGCGAGAGCCGAAATAATCGAAAAAATACGAAGAGAGGAAGAACATGTTTTGTTATTGGATGCAGGTGATATATTTCAAGGCACTCCTTATTTCAATTTTTATAAAGGTGAGCCTGAAATAAAAGCAATGAGTTCGATGGGTTATGAGGCAACAACGATCGGTAATCATGATTTTGATGGTGGACTGGAAAATCTGGCAATGCAATTGACAAATCATGCAAAATTTCCAATGCTTGTTTCCAATTACGACTTTACGGGCACACCGATGGAATATAAGTATGAACCCTATAAAATTTTTAAAAAGGGAAAAATAAAGATTGGCGTTTTTGGGTTGGGTATTGAAATGGCGGGATTAATATCCGAAAACCTTTCAGTTGGTACAAAGTATCTTGATCCTATAACAAAGGGTAACGAAATGGCATATGAATTAAAGAAAGAAAAAAATTGCGATTTGATCATTTGTCTTTCACATCTTGGGTATCAATATTCTGATAACAAGGTAAGTGATAAACGATTGGCAAATGAAACTGAAAATATTGATCTTATAATTGGAGGGCATACACATACGTTTTTAAATGCACCCGTTGTATTTAAAAACAAGAAAGGAGATGATGTAATAGTAAACCAGGTCGGTTGGGCAGGAATTAATCTTGGTAGGTTGGACTTTAATTTCTCAAAATACTCGAAAAAAAAATTATCGGGATCAAGTTCAATTACGGTTACAAAAAAAACAGAGGAATAAAAATTTTTTATTAGAAAAGATTTTTAGATATTCGTCCTCCTGTGAAAAATTTTTTCGTTCCTTTGAAACAAACCCGTTTGAAAAAAGAAGATTCTTAACTCGATATAAATTGCTTACTAACTGATGGAGAAGAATGCTGAAAAAGTTTGGACCAATTGTTTAAAGATCATCAAAGACATTGTTGAATGGCAGCATTTCAAAACATGGTTTGAGCCCATCAAACCAATCTCAATAAAAAATAATATTCTTGTCATCCAGGTCCCCAGTCAATTTTTTTTCGAATATCTCGAAGAACATTATGTAAATTTATTGGCGAAGACATTAAAAAGAGAATTAGGTAAAGAAGCTCGTCTCGAATATCGCATAATGGTGGACAGTGGTAATAAGACCAAGCAGCCTTTAATGATGGATATTCCTGGTCAGGGTTATAAAATGTATCCGAATAACGAAATGGATTTTCCTCTCATCATAAACAACCCTGTTAAGAACCCATTTGTAATTCCGGGGTTAAAAAAGATGCAGATCGATCCGCAGCTCAACCCTGCTTATCTTTTTGATTCTTTTATTGAAGGTGATTGTAATCGTGTAGCACGCCGTGCTGGCAAGACAGTTGCCGAGAAGCCTGGTGCCAATTCATTTAATCCACTTGTTTTATATGGAGGCGTTGGTCTTGGCAAAACTCATCTTGCCCAGGCGATCGGAAATGAGGTGAAGAGAACACATCCCAATAAGGTGGTTCTTTATGTAAGCTCAGAAAAATTCATCAACCAGTTTATGGATCATAGTCGCAACAATGCGATCAATGATTTTATCCATTTTTATCAACTGATCGATGTATTAATAGTAGATGATGTGCAATTTTTTGCAAAAGCAGAAAAAAGTCAGGACGCATTGTTTGCAATTTTCAATCATCTTCACCAATCGGGTAAGCAGCTAGTGCTTACAAGTGATAAGCCGCCAAAAGACCTGGAGGGTGTGCAGGAAAGGTTATTAAGCCGGTTCCGTTGGGGTCTTAGCGCTGACCTACAGGTTCCTGATTATGATACAAGGATCGAGATCCTGGAAAGAAAAATGAAGCATGATGGATTGGAAATGCCAAAGGAAGTGGTGAAATATATTGCGTACAATATCAGTAATAATGTAAGGGAATTAGAAGGGGCTTTGATATCATTGCTGGCACAATCTTCGCTGAACAGGAGAGAGATCGATCTTGATCTTGCTAAAAAAGTGCTTAGAAACTTCGTCAAATCATCCAGTAAAGAAATCACGATCGAAACCATTCAGAAAATGGTTTGCGATTACTTCGATGTGCCTTATGATAAGCTGTTGCAAAAAACAAGAAAAAGGGAGATAGTGCAGGCCAGGCAGATCACAATGTACCTTGCCAAAGCATTTACTAAAAACTCATTAAAAACGATCGGAGAACATTTTGGGGGTCGCGACCATACTACTGTAATTCATTCATGCCAAACGGTAAAAGACCTGATGGATACCGATGGCGTATTCCGCGAAAACGTACTGGAACTTCAGCAAAAAGTGCAATTAGCGGCAATGTGATCGACTTTGGATTTAAAAATGTATTTAAAAGAGTCCTCAACTTAAAAGTTGGGGATTTTTTATTCTATAAAAACCAGAATAAAGCCTTTCGGAAAGGAATTAATCTTTATTTTTGCCACCCCTTTAAAAAGGGGAATCGGGAAGTAGCGCAGGCCGGTAGCGCACCTGGTTTGGGACCAGGGGGTCGCAGGTTCGAATCCTGTCTTCCCGACACAAAAGTTCGACCCGATCAAATCGGGTTCTCCAAACTTAAAAGGATCGCCTCGATTTTAATCGGGGCGTTCCTAACTAAGAGTATCAATTCAGTCATTTTCTCAAGGTGAGGTGGATGAGTGGCTGAAATCAACGGTTTGCTAAACCGTCGTACGTCCTTAAAGATGTACCGAGGGTTCGAATCCCTCCCTCACCGCATAGAGCCACAATGACCTTGTGGCTTTAATATTTTACAAATGAAATAAGTGACTCCACGTAGCGAATCGAATTTTTCCTCACGACATCAGCGAATCGAATTTTTCCTCACGACATTGACGCTGCAGCCATCCTTTTTCTAGATTCTATTTCGAAAAGGCAAACAAAGAATAAGAAGAATATTTGTCCTCTTTGTACCATCATTGGCATATCGGTAAAACAAAACAAACAAAAACAATAGAGAAGTCCGAGGTAAAGAATGTTTTTATAACGTAAGGCTTTTGAAAATTGATTTATAAAAAAAAGCAGCAAACATATAACAGGGATAATTCCTGCAGCAATCCAGAAATCAAGAAATTGGTTGTGAGGGTTAAAAACATCGTCAGGTTTTGTATTTAGACCAAATTCAACGTAACGTTTATCACCTAGTGTTGTGTCTCGTTCAATCAATTTATATTTTTTATCTCCAATACCTACGCCGGTAAAGGGGCTCAATTTTATGATACGAATTGCTTCAGCGCCATAGCTGACCCTGACAGTAACGTTATTTACTTTCCAATTTTCCTTGTTCTTGGTAATTTTTTTTAAATAAAATAAGGCAAAAAATGCAGCAAGTAGCATTAATCCGGCGAGGATCAGGGTATTGTTTTTCTTTATAATTAATTTGATAATTATAGCTACTGCTGATGCTGATATAACCACCAAGTATGAGTTTAAGATTTTTTGATTAATTGAGGCTGAGTCGAATTGATAAACAATGTTTCCGATATCCGGACCGATATATTTCACTATTAGTAAATAATCGGTAATTGCCGTGCCAATAATAATAGCGCCAAAGAACAAAAAGTAGTGATTCAGTTTTTTAAAAGAGTATCTGGAAAAAATACTGCCAGCCACGAAACTATAAAGACCAAAATTTATGGAAGCAGATGTCAGTAATACTAAATAGACAAGAAAATATAAGACCAATAGACCCTGTAGTATTTTTTTTATCAGTGTTTGTCTTTCAAACCCGAATATTATAATAAGGACAGCTATTGCGAGATATAGTGAAAAGAAAACCGGATGAATACTTGGGGTTAGCTGGTGATAAGTTAGATTATATACCAGGTATGGTGACTGATAACCTACAGGCACAGTTTGAAGTTTATATGAACCATCCCATAGCCCTATTCGTATTGTTGTTTGAATAAAATATATCAGTGAAACAATAAAACAGGAGAAAACAAAAACTTTTTTAAGTGTATCAATTTGCCGGGATGATAAATTTGTTATAGTTGTAGAGGAGAGTGGTATTGATAGTAAAGGTAAAGCCGCTAAAATACCCTTCATCGCAACTTTTTTGTCATCCGAATACAAAACACTAATAAGCAGGCTCAAAAAAATTATGAGTAATAAAATATTACTGGTGTTTGAAAAATATGATCTGATATTGTTTTTTAAATTCTTTACACCAGCCAGGAAAACGATCGAAAAAAGGATGGCTAAAGTGCTATTATACGCTATGGGAAGAGAAAAGGAAATAACAAATAAGATAAGGCAAGGATAAAGAACATAATCAGTGTAGATCGATCTTGTATTATTCGCCATTGAGGCCAATTAATAATAGTTTAAGGATGAATTTAACTTGACCTGTTTTTATTTTCTTCTTTCAATTAGTTTTTGCCGAACAGCTATGACCAAAGAAGTAAGATATCCAATTACAAGACCAATGATAGCTCCAACAAATAATAGTAACGGTCCATTCCTGCTTTCCGGGTGGCTGAATTTATTAAAGTTTTGAAGTACCTGAGTTGCATTTGCAAATTTTAATTGTTCCTGGTATGCTAATAGCTTTTCGTTTAAATTGATTATTCCGCTATTAATGCTTGTTATATCTACAAAAAGAGAAGAAGAACTCTTGTTCTTGTTATTCAAGATGTTTTCTACTGCCAATTTTGTTGAGTCAAGTTTTGCTATTTCTCCTTTTACTTTTTCGATCAATTCTATAAGGTTGGCTCTTTTAGTGATCAATCTTTCTTTGACATATTCAGTATTTTCAAGACCATACACTATTCCATGTTGAAGATTATCTAATATGGATGTATCCTCTACCGTAACCTGAACAATAAATCCATGCGGATTCTCTTGTACGTATAATTTTTGGATCTCTTCTGCCGTTATCTTTTCGACCTTTTTTACCAAATCGGGATTGCTATTCCAAATGCCGGCTAAAGTATTGTATTCTTTTTTTCTTAAAAGGGTTTTCCAGTTTTCAATGATTTGAATATTTTCAAGATTAGTTAAAATAGCAGAATGCAATACAAGTTCGGATGTGTACTTTCTTTGAGTCGATAAAAAAAGTAAAAAAGCAGCGATAAGACCAATAGTCGGAAAAATGATCAGTATGTAAAAAAAGCGATTAAAAAAGGCGACCATTCTTTCTACTACAACAATCAAATCAAGTTCATCTGGACTACTTTCAGAATTAATTTGGGCATCTTTCATTTTTCATCAAACAGTTTAAGGTTGTAGAATTAATTTTTTGCCGCTACTGGAGTTTAATTCTGTTTAAAGGATTAACATTGCTCGCAATATACACAAAAAGTAGTTCAACAGCCATTTAAGCGATAATGCTATAAGAGTTAAATGCAAACACCCATTTAGGTTTAACTATTATCTTTGCGCATCTATTGACATGAGTAAGAACTACAAGGGGAAATTGTTTTCAAATTTTTTTTCTTTAAGTATTATCCAGGGGACTAATTATCTAATTCCTATACTTGTAATGCCCTTTGTTATTCATAGAATCGGCGTTGGTTGGTTTGGCGTAGTTTCTATTGCCCAGGTCATAATGGTTTATCTTTCGACTGTTTCAGATTACGGGTTTAATTTAACAGCAACGAGGGATATAGTCCTGAATAGGGAAGTACAGGGTACGGACAAACTATCACGAATTTTTTCTACTGTATTATGTACAAAGCTGGCCATTACTGCAATAGCCTTTTTGGTTTTATTGTTATTAGTTAGCCTGGCTCCTTTTTTGAAGAGTAATTTTAAACTTTACATATCAGGCTTTACTTATGTTATAGGACAGTCCTTACTTGTAAGCTGGTTTTTTCAGGGGATGGAAAAAATGAAATTTATTACTTTCAGTGTTTTGCTGGCACGAATCATATTTGCAGTTTTGATATTCGTTTTTATTAAAGACTCAGACGATGCTTACCTTTTTCTTTTTTTCTTTGGACTTGGAAATATTATAGCAGGTATTTTCAGTATTTATATGGCAATGTATATTTTCAAGCTAAAGTTTTTGGCTCCGTTGTGGCCTGATATGGTCTATGAACTAAGGAACGGTTGGCAAATTATGATCTCAAATTTATCCATAAACACATATTTATACAGCAATATTTTTATACTCAGAATTTTTGCCGGCGATTTGATAGTCGGATACTATAGCATTGCTGAAAAAATATTTTTTGCTGTTAGACAAATTCTTGGAATATTTTCACAAGTCGTGTATCCCCATATTTGTCAACTTGTGCAAACAGGGAAGGATCAAACAGCAATTTTTTTTAAAAAAGTATACCTGCCGTTTCTGCTTTTGGTTAGTATATCAAGTTGCACTGTATTTATTTTATCACCATGGATCACCCAAATATTTGTGGGCAAGGAGGCAAATCTGCCGGGGGTATTACTTCGCATGCTAAGCCTTGTGCCGATAATAGTTTGCCTGAATATTCCTGCTTACCAACTATTATTGGCATTTGATCATAAGAAGAGCTACCTGTGGATCTTAACCTTGGGCACAATTGTCAATCTTGGCGCAAATGTCTTATTAGCTAAACTGTGGGAAGCACCAGGAACCGTAGTAGCAATTATTATAACAGAAATATTTATTACTATTGGTCTGAATCGGGAGTTGTATAAAAATAATTTAACGGAGTATATTAAGCTGAGAACAATATGAGTGCAAATCATTATACGGTGAAGGGGGAAAATTACTTTTCTAACATACGCAAAGATATTAT
>Ga0193692_1000345_pt1 | contig 11604 bp, 10 predicted proteins | sample L3a1metaG_FD_144917 | JGI IMG/M metagenome (GOLD analysis project Ga0193692, IMG submission 144917) | Soil microbial communities from a riparian zone of the East river system, Colorado, United States - L3a1 | ecosystem: Environmental > Terrestrial > Soil > Riparian zone | place: USA: East River... | reverse complement strand
TTTGTTTGAATCAACATTCAGAGCCGGGCAGGAAAAGAAATTTGATTTTTTCCTGAGGCCGGTTGAAAGAGGAGAATATCATTTTGGTGACCTGATCATTTATGCCAGCTCATTACTTGGGTTTCTCAGTCGGCGATTTGATTCAAAGGCCCGGCAAATGGTTCCTGTTTATCCTTCTTTTTTTCAAATGAGAAAATATGATCTTATTGCAAGGGATGCACAAACAAATGAAGCCGGAACAAAGAAATTAAGAAAGCTTGGACTCAGCCTGGAATTTGAACATGTAAAAGAATATACACGTGGTGATGATATAAGAATTATTAACTGGAAAGCTACTGCAAGAAAAGGCGGCTTGATGGTGAATAATTATTTAGATGAAAGATCGCAACAGGTTTTTTGTATAGTTGATAAAGGAAGGCTGATGAAAATGCCTTTTGATAAGCTCTCCCTACTGGACTATGCCATTAATGCATCGCTGGTAATGTGTAATGTAAGCTTGCGCCGCCATGATCGTTTTGGGCTTATCACATTTGCAGAAAAGATCGGAACCATTCTTTCCGCCGATAAAAAAGCTACGCAACTGCAAAATGTTTTACAGTTACTCTATAATCAAACAACACGATTTTTAGAAAGTGATTTTGAAATGTTGTACAAACAAGTGAGAGCAAATGTTCGCAATCGAAGCTTGTTGATCTTATTTACAAATTTTGAATCTTTCGGGGGAATGCAACGTCAATTACCCTACCTGCGCATGATCGCAAAACATCATTTATTGTTAGTAGTCTTTTTTGAGAATACCGAATTAAAAGACCTGGCAGCCAAAAAAGCAAAGGATATCGAAGGTGTGTATGTAAAAACAGTGGCAGAAAAATTTATGCATGAAAAGAAAATGATCGTAAAAGAACTTCAAAATCACGGAATACTTTCAATTCTCACCACTCCGGAAAACCTTACTGTAAATACCGTGAATAAATACCTTGAGCTGAAAGCAAGGCAAGCAATCTAGTACATTTGCTGAAATGAATAAGCCGATAACTATTTTTGAAGAAGGACAAGTGTTGTTAATTGACAAGCCAATTGAATGGACATCATTCGATGTGGTAAGAAAACTCAGGAATTTAATTCGTATAAAGAAAGTCGGGCATGCCGGAACTCTCGATCCATTAGCAACAGGCTTGTTGATCGTATGCACAGGCAAATTCACCAAGAGAATAAATGAGTTTATGGCACAGGAAAAAGAGTATACCGGGAGTTTTACTCTCGGCGCTACCACACCTACTTATGATCTTGAAAGCGAACCTGTCAATTTTAAAGACATCAATTTGATCACAAAAGAGGAAATTTTGAACGCCACAAAACAATTTACTGGTGAAGTAATGCAGATCCCACCAGCTCATTCGGCAATAAAAATTGATGGTAAAAGAGTGTATGAATTAGCACGGCAAGGAAAAGAAGTTAAAATTGAGCCGAGAAAAATTGTTATAAAAGAATTTGAAATAACTAAAATTGAAATGCCCGTTGTTTTTTTTCGTGTTGTATGTACTACCGGTACTTATATCCGAAGTCTTGCAAATGATTTTGGTGAGGCGCTTGGTTGCGGGGCATACCTCAGCAGCCTATGTCGTACAAGAATTGGCAACTCAAAACTTGATGATGCAAAGACAATGACTGAATGGGAAGGGGAAATAAAAAATATCAGAATGCAAATGGATAGTTGATGCCGAGTTGTACAATACCGTCAAAAGGAAAATTATAAAACCATTTATTTTGACTAGCAACTTTATCCGGCTGAGGAGTTGGATTCTTAACTTTTAAGCCATAATCCAATCTTATTTTTATAAAATCAAAATCCATTCGTAACCCTGTACCGAGACAAACGGCCATATCTTTAAAAAATTTTGAGGTTGTAAGAGTGCCATCTGGAAAATCAGGATTCTTTCTCAGGAACCAAACATTTCCGATGTCAGTAAAAAGACAACTACTGAAACTGTATCCCCACAATTTTACTAATGGAAAACGATATTCTGCGTTTGCTTCAAATTGAAAATCTCCAAATCTAATGGGCACAGAATCTCTTCTTTCTAATGTAGAACCCGGTCCCAATAATTGTAAGCCCCATGCCCGCATACTATAGGGACCCCCGGCAGTGAATTGTTTAAAGAAAGGCATTTGTGGATTCGTAGGTCTTTCTCTTGTGGTCATGGCATAACCTGCTCCCACGTAACCGCGAATTACAAAAGATCTTTTCCGGGGAAGCTGCATATTCCTGATGAATTCCGCATCGACTTTAATAAACTTGAACAAACTGTCAAGAACTTTTATATTGATGTGGCTGGCAAGCAAACCGGATTCTTCGAAGTTAACTCTGAATATGTGTGAAGCTTTTCTCCTTCCGCCACGAACAGAAAAACCAGTTTGTATAGAAACTACCACTCCATTTTCCGGGAATACGGTTTTAAGAGAGGGGTTGGCGTCCAAAAATTTACGGAGGCTGTCTCTCTCTATTATATGTTCAAATTCAATATTCGGAAATTTTATATAAGCTGATTTGTTTTTCCATTGGGTACTATAACCCCATGCCGCATTCAATGAAGTAAGATTAAAAAAATCTTTTCTCTCAGTGTTCGATAATGCAAATGAAAGATTGGTTCTGAAATTATCTTTGAATTTTTCAGGTATCCATTTTGCATTGGGTATAGGCTTTGGAAAAACGATCGTATGACTGATACTGGTTTGAATTGTTTTTACAAATTCACCGTTAGGACTTACTTCGGTGGTATACCGGGCAATGGTGGAAGATCTGTTAGCAGATTTCCCAAAATTGTTGTTGGTTAACTGCACATTTGCACCAAGACCCAAAAGATTTTCTTGCACATTATCCCGCAAGTCCAGCGAGCTGGTACTATTGAAACTCCCTTCGATATTTGCCGTAAAGGAATATTTGTTAGCCGGGGTCAGGTATAATTCAACATCAACAGTGTCTCCCGGGTCTCTTGGTATTTGTTCGACACTAACAACACGCCATGCTCCTAAGCCATTAAAACGGTTAATTGTTTTTACAAATCTTCTTTCATTATAAAGATCACCCCGTTTGTAATATATGTTTTGGGCAACAAATTTTTTCCTGAATAAATTTCTGTAAGTGATAAAGGTGAAATTGCTGTCATAAACAAATCTCGTCGGCGTTTTACCTGCAGTATCGAGAATATTAAAGTCAGGATATATTGTTGTATTACCAACAAAATATTTTTTCAGTTTGTCAACATTATAACCAGGCCTTAATCTTATTTCAATATCAGTTGTGGGTGAATCACGCCTTCTTCTTAATTCTTCCAGCATTTGTATATCAAATGGGTCAATAGTTGGACGAAGTATTGAAAGGTTTAGCGTATCCCAAACCCCCGAAAGTTCTTCAAAACTAAATTTGAGATACCCATTTTGCCGGTAGAGTTCAACGAGCCTGTTCAACTCTTCAGAGACCAATTGCTGTGCAAATGCATCGCCTTTTTTTAAAAGTATTTTTGAATTCGACGCATCGGTCAGGGCCTGTAATTCTGTATTATTGATCACATGACTAACTGAATCAATTCTAAAAAGTTGATTAGGTGTAATATTAAAATTCACAGTAGTTCGAAGTTGGTGAGAATTCGAATCTCCCTTTAGGATTACAGTATCATCATAAGTTATTTTATTACGCAAATAGCCCAATTTGTTAAGCAATGCCTTCATAAATATTACTGAGCGATCGGCACTTGCGCTGTCAAACACAGGTGGATTCTCTAGCCTGGGTCTATTGATACCTGCATATCCTTTTTTAAACCTAAAGGATATGAATTTATAGGTCGTCTTGGCCCTCATGCTATCATCGAGCTGGTTTCTTAACTGAGATGTCAACGCATCTTTTTCTTCTTTGGTAAAATTGCCTTCAAGCTTGATATTTGTTTGAAAAACGAAAGGTTTATCAATGGGATAATCTTTAGGAATGACCTTACAGGAAGCCAGTACAAGAATTACAAGAGCTATGGCGATGGCGGCAGTAAGAGAACTTTGTGGCTTAGCTTCTAACATGTTAAATTTAAAGAAATTATGATTACTAAAAATCAGGTCAAATATATTCAAAGTTTAGGCCAGAAAAAATCAAGAGATATTGAGAACCACTTTATTGCTGAGGGCCCCAAATTAGTAAATGAATTATTAAAAGAAGAGAATTGCAAGATAGTTCAGCTTCTTGCTTTGAAAGAATGGTTTGATGAAAATCCAAATGCAAGCAATTATACGGAGGTTATAGAATTATCAGACGCGGAATTAGAAAAAATTTCACATCTAACTACACCAAACCAGGTACTGGCCGTTATTGAAAAAATACAATGGGAGAGTGATCCTGAAATCAAAGGAAACATATCATTGGCATTGGATACAATACAAGACCCGGGAAATATGGGAACAATCATCAGGCTTGCTGATTGGTTTGGAATAAAAAATATTTTTTGCAGTACTGATTGTGCTGATATTTATAGCCCCAAGGTGGTGCAGGCCTCTATGGGAAGTATCAGCAGGGTAAGAGTGGAATACACAGATATTTTATCATTGTTGATAGAGAATAATGATATGCGCATATATGCAGCCGTATTGAATGGGATGGATATAACTAAAATGGAAAAAATAAGTGAAGGCATAATTGTTATTGGCAACGAATCAAAAGGCATCCATGCAGAAATGTTGAAACTTGCCAATGTTCAGATCACAATACCGGGAAAAGGAAAAGCTGAATCGCTGAATGCAGCTGTTGCGACTGGAATTATATTGTCTCATCTTACCTAAACTGTATCGCCTTCACTGGTTTCACTTTCTTCACAATGTAGGTTGGTATCATTAGTATAAGTAAACTAACCAGGAAAGTAAGAACACAAACCAACAATACCTGCCACCAGATAATTTTTACAGCAGCCTCACTCATATAATATGCTTCTTCTTTCAGTTTTACAAAACCAGTAGCTTTTTGGAGATACAATAACCCAAGTCCTAAGATAGCGCCGAAAAATATCCCAATCAATGTGATGATAATAGAATGACGAAGAAAAATTTTCTGTACTATCCAATCCGTTGCACCAAGGGCTTTTAATATCCCAACCATCCGGATCCTTTCAAGTACTAAAATAATAAGACAGGTAATAAGATTTATAACCGCAACGAGTATCATAAACCCGATCAAAACATTGCGGGTAAGGTTTTGCAAATTCAACCAATCAAAAATATTGGGGTAAATACTTTTTATTGGTTGGGTATCCCATGTTCCCGGAAAATCAGGCAATGCATAAAGATCTTCACTCGTTTTTCCCATTTTGTCAAAATCATGAAGAAAAACCTCATAGCCTCCGATTTCATTCTCTTTCCAATCATTTAGCCTTCGTATCAACTTAAGATCTCCAATGGAAATTTGTTTATCATAGTCATCGATCCCTGTTTTGTAAATTCCAACTACTTTGATCTTTTCTCCTCTTAGTGACCTGTTGGGCCGTATAAAATATATCCTTATACTGTCATTCACCTTTACCTGGAGCTGCTTTGCGGTGTAATCTGAAACGATGATCTCACGGGCATAGCTGCTGTCGTTGAAATTTATCCAACGTCCTTCTTTTAAAAAAGGTTTCAGAAGATCAACGTCAAATTCTTTATTAAGGCCTTTTAATAACACACCCTCCATTGCATCGCCGCCTTTCAGCATTGCATAGCGGGTAGCATATGGATGCATGTTCCTGACACGGCTATCATTTTTAATAGCTGCTTCAGCATTTGGGTTTCTTTCGATTGGAATTTCTTCTGTAACCGGGCCACTTAATGCTTGTTTATATTGAACCCTTATATGCCCTGAAAAGCTAAATACTTTATTACTTACCGTTTCCTGGAAACCGTTTACAAGAGCAAGTGTTACGATCATTACCGCAACACTGACAATAGTGGCGCCAACGGAAAGACGGATGATAAACCGTGAAAACGAATTTTGACGGTTAAATGCTATTCTATTTGCTATAAAGCCTGCAACGTCCAAGGTCTGAATTTTGTCTGTCAAAAGTAACCGTAGAAAAAGATTTTATCTTCTTTTTAATCATAAATTCACAATATTGTATACAATTTCCGGTTTATTTATGTAACCCCAATGAAGCAATCTATCCTATTTTTCTTTTTATCAATAACACTGGCTGCCAATAGTCAAATACCTGACCATGTTTATAAATCAAATATTCGGTCAGTCAGGTTGCATAAAGCCGGTGATCCTTATAGTTATCCTATCATCAGGTTGAATAGTACTGATGATCTTGATCTGTATTTTGATGATCTTGATGGGGACATAAAATATTATTATTACACTTTCCAGCTTTGCAATGCCGATTGGTCAACCAACACGGAACTTCGTCCTTTTGATTATCTAAGAGGGTTTCTGTCAAACAGGATTGCCACTTACCGGAATTCATCGATCGCCTTTGTAAAATATACCAATTACTATGTAAGGTTACCTGACAGAAATTGTGCACCTACCAGGTCGGGTAATTATTTATTAAAAATTTTTTTAGATAGCGATACTTCAAAAGTAGTTTTTACAAAAAGATTGCTTGTCTTAGATGTAAGATCGTCGATCACCGGAACAGTGATGCAACCATATAGTGGCACACTTTTCAGGACTCATCAGAAACTACAGGTAGCAGTCAATCTTAATCCTGAATTAAATGTATTTAACCAACATGATGTAAAGGTTGCGCTATTGCAAAACTATGCATGGCCAACCGCTGTTTATTTAGAAAGACCAAACATCTATCGTGGAAATTATTTTGAATATACTGACGAAAGAACCAATTCATTTCCTGCTGGCAAGGAATGGCGCTGGATCGATCTTCGAAGTATTCGCCTGATGAGTGATCGAATGCAACGCATCGACAAACAACCGACGCGAACTGATGTTTATGTAAAGCCGGATAATGAAAGAAAACAACAGGTCTATTATTATTACAGAGACATGAATGGCTTTTACTCCATTGAAACAACGGATCATGTAAATCCATTTTGGCAATCAGATTATGTATATACGCATTTCACTTTTTTCCCGCCAGGCAATCAGCAGTATCCTGAACGTGATATTTATTTATTCGGTGAGTTTACCAATTATGCTACTGACGAAAATTCCAAAATGGAATTTAATACTGAGAAAGGAGCTTATGAAAAAACGCTTTTGTTGAAGCAGGGAGTTTATGATTATTCATACGTCACAGTTCCTGTAAAAAAGTCTGACGAGCTGCCAAGTTTTGATAATACAGAAGGAAATTATCCAAACACCGAAAACGTTTATCTTGTTTTGGTTTACTATCGTCCTTTTGGCGGCCGATCCGATGAATTGATCGGCTTTGCAAAACTCAATTCATTACTTGCAAAATAGTTTTTATTTAACCGGCTTTATCGCTTCGATTAAAAGTCCCTTGCAAGTTTATCCTGAGCTTGTCGAAGGACTCCGTTCAGCAGTAGCAACTCTATTCAACTATTAATGAATGATCAATATTTAGAAAAGTAACTTCCGACTTCCCGACTTCGGACTATTGACTACATCTTCTTCGCATCTTCCAAAAACTTGGCAAGGCCAATATCAGTAAGCGGATGTTTTAATAAGCCAAGAATAGAATCAAGAGGGCAGGTACAAACATCAGCTCCGGCCTGTGCACACTGAACAATGTGATTTGGATTGCGGATAGAAGCGGCCAGCACTTCTGTTTTATAACCTTGTATTGAATAGATCTGGACAATTTGCTCGATCAGTTGTACACCATCCCAGCCACTGTCATCAATGCGGCCAATAAATGGAGAGATATAAGCTGCTCCTGCTTTGGCTGCAAGAATTGCCTGGCCGGCAGAAAAACAAAGTGTACAGTTTGTACGAATACCATTATCAGTAAACCATTTAATAGCTTTTACGCCATCTTTTATCATCGGAACTTTTACAACAATATTCTTGTGTATTGCTGCCAGCTTCTTTCCTTCTTCCACGATACCTTTAAAATCAGTAGAAATAACTTCAGCGCTGATATCTCCATTTACCATTTCACAAATGGTTTTGTAATGAGCCATCACTGCATCAATACCTTTTATTCCTTCCTTCGCCATCAGTGAAGGATTGGTGGTCACACCATCAAGAATTCCAAGCTCATTTGCTTCTTTAATTTGTGCAAGGTTGGCTGTGTCAATAAAGAATTTCATAAAGTCAACCCGAAAAGGGTCATAATTTTTATGGTGTTGGAAACCCTGAGGAATTTATATCCCCCCTTCAGGGGGTTAGGGGGTATAAAAAAATGGCAGGCTCCTCACATCGCACCGCTACAACCACTTATCCTTGCTGCCTTCCGGCCCTGGGGAGGTTCAGCAGGAGCTGGTCGTGTAAGACCTGCCGCCGCAAAGATAAGGGGATGAAGGCAGTCGTGTTGCTTGAATTTGTAATATTGAAATTTTTAATTGCCGCGTTTTGATTTACCATTTTTTTGCGACTTATTCTTCAGTATTTCATCTGTTGTAGGTAACAATTCATCATCTGGTTTCTTTTTTATCCAGATCGTTATTTCTTTCCATGATGCAGAGTTAGATTTTAAAACCGCTTTAATCGTGAGCTTTTCAACAGTAGGCTCAGCTGGAAGAATTAATTCATTGCCTTCAAACGTTCCATAGCTGGCTGTAAAAGTGATCTCCTTTGCAGAAAGCGGCTTCCATTTACCATCGGAAAGCTTTCCATCTACATTTATATAATTGTGTGTTCCCTTTTTCAGGCTATCGGTATAGAGATGAAAATAAATGCTGTCTATTTTTTGGGCATTGCTAAAAAACGCAGCGGAAATAAGGATCAAAAAAAGGAAAGATCGTTTCATTCTCTTATTAAGTCGCAAAATTGATGCAAAGAGTTGGAAGCCGGTGTTAAAGTTTTTTTTAAGATGTTGACTAGTTTGACTTGCCGCCCTTTAGCTTTGTGCAAAACCAAATAATATGTCATTTGAATGGAAAGGAGTTTTTCCTGCTCTGCTTACACCTTTTAAGAAAGACGAAACATTGGATCTGGATATGTTTGAAAAAAATCTTGCTGCCCAGGTGGCGGCAGGCATTCATGGTATCATTATCGGTGGATCGCTGGGAGAAGCCAGTACGATAACAGAAAAAGAAAAAGAGGAATTGACTGAGTTCTCCGTTGAATATCTTAATGAAGATATTCCTGTGATCGTGAATATTGCTGAAACAACAACTGCCGATGCAATCAAGCAAGCAGCAAATGCAAAAAAATGGGGAGCCGATGGTATAATGTTATTGCCGCCGATGAGGTATAAAACAGATGACAGGGAAACGATCACATATTTTAAAGCTGTGGCTAAGTCAACTGATCTTCCGATCATGATCTATAATAATCCACCCGATTATAAAATTGATACAAGACCCGATATGTTTGATGAATTGGTGGAGTGCAAAAACATTACTGCATTAAAAGAAAGTTCCCGTGATGTTACGAATCTGACAAGGATGAAGAACAGGTTTGGCGATAGATTTAAAGTACTTTGTGGTGTAGATACATTGGCAATGGAAGAGCTTTGTCTTGGTGCAGATGGTTGGGTGGCAGGATTAGTGGATGCTTTTCCAAAAGAAACAACAACGATCTATAATTTGGTCAAGTCTGGTAAGATAGAAGAAGCGACAAAAATTTATCGATGGTTCATGCCATTGTTGGAACTCGATATTCATCCCAAGTTGGTTCAATATATTAAACTGGCTGCAAAGCAAACGGGAATTGGAAGCGAATATGTAAGAGCTCCGCGATTAACTTTGGTTGGAGAGGAAAGGGAACGCATTTTGAAGGTCATTAATGATGCAATAAGTATTCGACCTACTTTATAATTTCAATGGTTAAAAGGATTTCAATATCATTTTTTCTTTTTAGTATAGTGATTTCTGTTTTTGCACAACAAGAATGGAAACATGGAAGATTACAGGTGACAAAAGATGGTCATTATCTCCAATACAATGATGGTTCTCCTTTTTTCTGGTTGGGTGATACAGGGTGGGAGTTATTTCATCGGTTGAAAAAAGAAGAGATCGAAAAATACCTGGAGAACAGGAAACAAAAAGGATTTAATGTAATACAATCCGTTATTCTAGCAGAGTTTGATGGATTGAAAAAACCAAATCAGTATGGTGAGATTCCTTTGATCGATCTTGATCCAACAAAACCGAATGAAAAATATTTTGAGCTTGTTGATTGGACAGTTAAGGAAGCAATGAAAAAAAATATGTTCATGGGCTTGTTGCCGACATGGGGCGATAAGGTGATAAAAATGTGGGGGCAGGGACCGATAATTTTTACTGAAAGCAATGCCTACATCTATGGTAGATGGTTAGGCAATCGGTACAAAGATTTTCCAAACATTATTTGGATACTTGGTGGCGATCGTCCGCCGGTAAATGATTCGAGCGATAAAAAAAACTTATGGCGATCGATGGCCAAAGGAATTTTAGAAGGAACAAATAAAAAGGCAATTATTACTTATCATCCTTCAGGTGAGTCAAGTTCTGCAAAATTCTGGCCCAATGAATCATGGCTTAATATTCAAATGCTCCAATCTGGTCATGCAAAGAAAGATAACCCTGTTTGGGAATGGATAAAACGTGATCGGGAGGTTACTCCTGTAAAGCCTGTTTTAGATGGTGAACCTAATTATGAAGATCATCCAATAAACTGGGATAAAAAGAATGGTTATTTCAGAGATTATGATGTAAGAAGACAAACCTATCGTTCAGTTTTCTCGGGTGCATGTGGAGTTACGTATGGCAACCAGGCTATGTGGCAATTTTATAGTGAAAGAGAAGAACCAGTCGCATTTCCAGAACGTTCATGGATCGAGACATTGGATCGCCCCGGTGCATTCCAGGTTGGATATTTAAAAAAATTAATTGAATCAAGATCAGTTATTGATAGAATTCCCGATCAATCAATTATTGTTGGGGGACAAGGAGAAAAAATGGAATATGCCACTGCATTTCGGGGGAATAAATATTGTATGATCTATTTTCCCACCAGTAAAGGTCTTACTTTGAATCTTTCTTTTTTATCTGGATCACAAATACGTGTTTGGTGGTTTCAACCCGCAAGTGGTGGGGTGGCCGTGCCTGTAGTATTTCAAAAAATTGCAACCATGAATTTTACCCCTCCATCAACAGGAAATGAGAGTGATTGGGTATTAATAATTGATGATGCGGATGCAAAATTTTCTCAACCCGGAAAATAAATTACAATGTTTAAAGACGCGACAATAAATGAAATTAATGAAGTGATGGAGCAGTCCTGGACTGCCTTTCATATTTACAGGAAAATGAGTTTGAAGCAAAGAGCAGGTTTCATGCGAACTATAGCAGTTGAGTTGGAAGCATGTGGTGATGAATTGATTCAAACTGCGATGAGAGAAACAAATCTTCCCGAAGCAAGAATGAGAAATGAAAGAGGAAGGACAATATTTCAATTGAACTCTTATGCTGATGCATGTGAAAAAGGAGAGTGGTTGGAAGCGAGAATTGATATGGCAATTCCTGATA
>Ga0193692_1000344_pt1 | contig 11633 bp, 8 predicted proteins | sample L3a1metaG_FD_144917 | JGI IMG/M metagenome (GOLD analysis project Ga0193692, IMG submission 144917) | Soil microbial communities from a riparian zone of the East river system, Colorado, United States - L3a1 | ecosystem: Environmental > Terrestrial > Soil > Riparian zone | place: USA: East River... | reverse complement strand
CATTTTTAAATTTGCTCTTCTGCACCGCCGCTTTCACTTCCTCGCTCCCAAGTTCGTATGCGAGCACTTTCTTCCCATTCAGCCAGTGTTCCACATGATCGCCCTGCACCAGCACGCGTGAATGATTCCATTCGCCCGGCGGCTTGAGTGGCTTCTCGTCGCTGGGCGGAAGCACATCGTAAAACGAGGCCGTGCTGTCCTTCTTCACCTTCACCGTAGCATCATCGATCATCTGGTATTCGTGGCCGATCGCCTCCGCGCGTTCTTCCGTGATGAAATACTTAATCCCGTTATTCGCCTTTTCCGGAATACGCCAGTCCCACTCGAAATCGAAGTTGTCGAAGGTATCCTTTGTTATGATGTCGCCGCCGATGACGTTGGCAACCTTCTTGAGAATGCCGTCTTCAACGACCCAGCCCTTGCTCGGGAACGTGGTTTTTTTGAAGCTGTGCCAGCCGTCTGTGGTCTTGCCGTCGAAGAGCAAGCGCCATCCCGCTGCCTTTTCTTCAGCGGAGAGACGATTCGCTTCGTCGGCCGCCTGAACAGTAACAGCTGTCAACAGAGCGATTGCCAATAAGGATGATTTCATAGGATTGGTTTTCTTTCTTAAATTAGAGGCGGCGAACTCGAATATTCCGGAACCAGGCCTCTTCGCCGTGATGCTGGAACGCAATGTAGCCGCTCGATTGTTTCATGAAGCCGGCGAGCCCTTTGAATTTGCTCTTCTGGATCAGTTCACGCAGTTCCGGGCTGTCCCACGTGTACTCGACCACTTTCACGCCATTGAGCCAATGTTCGACGTGGCCGTTGTTCACAATCAATTTCGATTTATTCCATTCGCCGGCAGGATTCACCTTTTTGTCCGCGCTTGGAGCGATCAGGGCGTAAAGCGCGCCCGCGGAAGTTTTGGGATTCTTGCCGTCAGGATGCCGCTGGTCATCGAGCAGCTGCATCTCCGGTCCGGTGTACCAGGTTGGACCGTTCGTCTCGACCGTACGATAAATGATCCCGCTGTTGCCGCCCTCTCTCACCTTCCACTCTGCTTCGAGCTCAAAGTTTTCGTATTTGTCCTTCGTGATCAGGTCCACCGCTCGGCCCGGGACTGTCTTGAGAGCATCCCCATCGATCACCCAATTATTCGTCGGGAAGATCTTTTGTTTATAGCCGCGAAGCTGATCCGTCGGCTTCCCATCAAACAACACCGTCCACTCCTGCGCCTGGAGCGACAACCCCAGGAGTGTGCAAAGCAACGCAATACGCACTTTCATAAACGTGAATTAGACGCGTTAGCAAAAGCCCACCATCATCTTTCTGCAATAGAAAAGCAGGCACTCGTTAGCGCCGCTGAAGCTTGACCCGCCCCTCAGGAATCGATTTCATGGGAACTCCTGTACTGGATGAGCCCTGATAAAGACACCCTCAACGAGCTCCGGATTGATCGCTCCGCCCCGGCGCGGCGCAGGTCCAGTCCTGCCCTGGTCTGGAGCGCGCTCATTATTGCTCTCCTCGCGGGAGCAATCATCTGGTGGCTCAACCGCCCGAAACCCTTCCCAGTTCGAACCATTGTCGTCCGGGACACCGCTGCGGGTTCAGGCGGTGAGAGGACATTGCTGAATGCCTCCGGTTACGTCACAGCCCGCCGCGAAGCCACCGTCTCCTCCAAGGTCACAGGCAAAGTCATGGAAGTCCTGGTGGAGGAAGGCATGAAAGTCGAAGCTGGCCAGATACTCGCCCGTCTCGATGCCTCCAACGTGGAGAAGAGCCTCCATCTGGCAAATGCCCAGGCCGATTCCGCCCGCAAAATGCTCAATGAGACCAAGGCCAACCTCGAGCAGGCCGAGCGCGAGTTTCAGCGGATCGAGAAACTGGCCGCGAACCAGGTTTCCAGCGCCTCCGAACTCGACCGTGCCCGCGCCGATGCCCGTTCACTGCGTGCACGGCTGGAAAGGCAGGAAGCCGATGTCGCGGTCGCCGACAAACAAATCGCGGTTTGGAAGCAGCAACTCGAAGACACCGTCATTCGGGCGCCGTTTGGGGGTATCGTCACCTCCAAGAATGCGCAACCTGGAGAAATGATTTCGCCAATGTCCGCTGGCGGCTTCACGCGCACTGGCATTTGCACCATGGTCGATATGAGTTCGCTGGAAGTTGAAGTGGACGTGAACGAGAGCTACATCAACCGCGTCAAACCGGGACAACCGGTGGAAGCGACACTCGATTCATATCCTGACTGGCACATTCCATCGAAAGTAATCGCTATCATACCCACCGCCGACCGCCAGAAGGCCACGGTCAAAGTTCGTGTCGGCTTCGAAAAGCTCGACCCTCGGATGCTCCCCCAGATGAGCGTCAAGGTCGCGTTTCAGGGAGCGAGCGAACCCAAATCGTCTGCACCACGTAATCCCACGATTCCCAGGACCGCCGTCCGCAAAGATGACGGTCGCGATGTGGTTTGGGTCGTAAAGGATGGTCGTGTGGAGCGGCGCGCTGTCACCGCCGTTCCGAGTGGAGACGACGAAGTATCGATCGTTGCCGGTCTCAACGGAGGAGAAAAAATCGTCATTGAAGGCGCGGATAAACTGGCAAACGGGGGCCGCGTTACGGAGGTAAAAGAATGAACCAATCCAATGGAGTGTTGGTCCGGGTCAGCAACGTCGACAAAGTGTTCCGGCGGGGATCAGAAGAAATCCATGTGCTGTCCAGGTTGAACCTCGAGGTTCGGCAGGGCGAATTTCTCGCCCTCATGGGACCCTCTGGCTCGGGCAAATCGACGCTGCTCAACCTCATCGGCGGGCTCGACCGTGCCACCTCCGGCTCGGTGGAGATCGGTGGCGAACGCATCGACCAAATGTCCGACCGCGAACTCGCTGGATGGCGGGCGCGCCATGTTGGCCTCGTCTTTCAATTCTACAATCTGTTGCCGGTCCTGACGGCCGAGCGCAACGTCGAATTGCCGCTGCTCCTGACCTCCTTGTCAAAGTCCGAGCGCCGCAAACACGTCGAGATTGCTCTCAAAGCAGTCGGGCTTTCGAATCGGTCGCGGCATTACCCGCGCACACTCTCTGGCGGCGAACAGCAACGCACCGGCATCGCCCGAGCCATCGTTACGGATCCCACGCTCCTGCTTTGCGATGAGCCCACTGGCGATCTCGACCGAAAATCAGGCGACGAAATCCTCTCGCTCCTGCAGGCCCTCAATCGCGAGCAGGGAAAGACCATCGTGATGGTCACGCACGATCCACATGCCTCGGCGCGCGCGAGCCGGACTGTTTATCTCGATAAAGGCCAGCTCTTTTCCGAGAAACCGCAGGACTGAGCCATGAAATTCCTCGCGCTCATCCGAAGCAACCTGAAGCGCAAAAAATTGCGCACTGCCCTTACCATCCTCTCCATCCTTGTCGCGTTCATGTTGTATGGACTGTTGTGCACGGTGAAGGAGGCGCTCACGGGCGGAGTGGCAATGGCGGGAGCCGACCGGCTCATCGTCCGCCACAAAGTCTCGCTCATTATGACCCTTCCCGAGGCATACAAGCGCCGTATGGAACAGATTCCGGGGGTCGATGCAGCCGTTCATTTCACCTGGTTCAATGGCATCTACCAGGGCGAGTCCAAAAACTTCTTTGGCAGTTTTCCGACCGAGCCCGACGCCTTTCTCGACATGTATCCGGAATACGTCTTGCCTGCCGACCAGAAGAAGGCCTGGAAGAAAACGCGCAACGGCGCCATCGTCGGACGTTCTCTCGTGAATCGGTTTCACTGGAAAATCGGAGACCATATTCCGCTCGTGTCACCCATCTGGCCACGCAAAGGCGATGGCGCGTGGGACTTCGAAATAGTCGGAATCTATGACGCCACAAAAAAGGCCGTCGATACTTCTGCCTTCTATTTTCGATATGACTATTTCGATGAAGGCCGCGCTTTTGCCCAGGGGACCGTCGGCTGGTATGGCGTGCGGGTGAAAGATCCAAACCGAGCGGCGGAGATTGCCACCGCTATCGACAACGAATTCGCGAATTCGGCTGCTGAAACCAAAGCCGAACCTGAAGGCGCTTTTATGCAGAGCTTCGCCAAGCAGATCGGCGATATCGGCACCATCCTCGTCGCGATTCTCAGTGCCGTCTTTTTCACCATCCTGTTGGTGGCCGGCAATACCATGGCCCAATCTGTTCGCGAACGAACTGAGGAACTTGGCGTCCTCAAAGCCATGGGTTTCAGCAGTCAGCTGGTGCTCGTGCTTGTGTTGGTGGAATCGTGCCTTATCGCGCTGGTGGGTGGTCTCGTCGGGCTCGGACTGGCATGGGCGATTGCGGCACGCGGCAGTCCTGTGCCGAATATGTTGCCACTCTTTTACCTCCCGCACCGCTACCTCACCATCGGCTTCGGGCTCGTGGTCGCTCTCGGAATTGTCGCCGGAATCGTTCCCGCTATTCAGGCTATGCGCCTCCAGATCGCCGTCGCCCTCAGGAGGCACGGCTAATATGTTCAATTGGCTCACCCAGGTTGCAAACGTAACGCTGTTCGGGCTTCGCACCATTCCGGAGCGAAAGGGCGCCGCCATCACGGCTGCGGTCGGAATTGCCGGAGTCGTTGCCGTATTCGTCGGAGTCCTGTCGATTGCGGAAGGGTTCCGCGCCGCCATGACCGTTAAAGGTTCTGATGATGTCGCTATCATTCTGCGCAAAGGCGCCGATAATGAAATGACCAGCATCCTCACACGCGAGGATGTTCGCGTGATCTCGGATGCGCCCGGAGTCGCTCGTTCGAACGATGGCCCGCTCACTTCCGGCGAGCTCTTCGTAATCATCAACCTTCCCAAACGTTCGACCAGGACCGATGCCAACGTTCCGTTCCGTGGGGTCGGTGCCGCCGCCCTGGCCGTGCGTGGCGACATCAAAATCATCGAAGGCCGAAAATTCGAGCCCGGCCGGAGTGAGGTCATCGTCGGAACCGGTGCCGCCCGCTCTTTCGAGGGGCTCGACGTTGGAAATAAAATTCGGCTCGGGCAAAATGTGTGGGACGTTGTCGGCATTTTTTCCGGCGGCGGGGGCGCCGCTGAATCCGAGTTGTGGACCGACGCGGCGATCCTGCAGGCTGCTTACAAGCGCGGTGAGTCCTTTCAGTCCGTCTGTGCGCGGCTCACTTCACCTGAAGCCTTTGGTCAATTTAAAGACTCACTTACAAGCAACCCGCAATTGAAGGTCAAACCTTTGCGGCAGCGCGAATTCCTGGCCGAGCAATCGAACATGCTCACTTCCTTCATTCGCACGATCGGATTCCTGATCGCGGTGTTGATGGGACTCGGTGCTTTGTTCGGCGCTTTGAACACCATGTACAGCGCGATTGCCGCGCGCACTCGTGAAATCGCCACCCTGCGTGCCCTCGGTTTCGGCGCCAGTCCTGTTGTTCTATCCGTAATGCTCGAATCGCTCGCACTCGCGCTAATCGGAGGGATTGTGGGAGCTGCTGCGGCCTACTTCGCCTTCGACGGCTTCAAGGCAGCAACCATCAACTGGCAAACGTTCAGCCAGATCGCTTTTGCATTCACCGTCACGCCGCAATTGCTCGTGGTGGCAATCATTTGGGCCGTGTGCATTGGGTTGCTCGGTGGATTGTTTCCGGCCATTCGCGCCGCACGCCTCCCCATCGCCGCGGCCCTGCGCGAAACCTGATCCCTCAGGCTCACTGTACTCGCAACTCGAAGAACCGTTGCGGCTCACTGAACGCATTTGTATAAGGACTCGATGCGCCGCTGATCACGCTGTAAGGACCGATCACATTCGTGCTGGTAAGCAGCTGAAAATTCCCATTCCACGACAGCACTATCCCATTGCTCGACCGTGTGAAGTTAATCATCGGCCGCACCACTGGCACGACCTCGCCGGTCGCAAGAATCCGCGCTGAATAATTGTCCGCCGGCAATCCCGCCGGATTTGCAAACCGAATCTGGGCCAATTGCACGGCACTCAATCCTTGCGCACTGGTCCCGACGAACACCTGGTCCGTTCCGCCGCCGTTGGTTGAACCGCTCCAATTCGTCACCACCAGGATCGAATCCCACGTGGTATCGTGGCTGTCCAGAAAACGAATCGTTGTCGACCCACTTTGCAGATCGAGCATCGAGTTTCCAGAAGTCACGCTGAGCTTGCCAAGCCGCGGGTAATTGCCGGAGATCCGCACCAGGCTCTGTCCAAAAATTGTGAATGTAGTTGAATTAGTGACCTGCGCGCCTGCCAGATTGAAATCTCCATACGGCCCAACTGTGATGTTCGGGACAGTGAGAAATCCCGCTTCGAGCTGCGCAATCCCGCCTTGCCCGGTCACGAACTGGTTCTGGACAATGTGACTTCCTCCGGTCTGGTGGAAAATGCTGCGCAAATTGCTGAAGGACGTGGGGGTTCCAAATCCGGTAATCGAGACATTCGAACTCTGGATGCTGCCTCCGCTGACCGAAAACGTGCTCGCAACTTCGACTGAAATATTCCCGAGCCGGCTTGTTCCACCCGATTGTCCGAAAGCGCCAATGTAGGCGCGGAGTAGCGGCGATATCAGCATGCCGTTGCCGAACTGATACCGGCCCGCGATGTACGATTGTGCATGGCGAAGGTCCCCCCAAATCGTGATCCCAACCACATTGCTATGCACCCCGCCCGATTGATCGAATAAACCGTTATTTGGGGTCGCTCCGAAAGGGCTCACCGCTCCGACAGAAACATTGCTCGATGCAAGGACCCCAGCAGATAAAATGTAGGACCCGCTGCCGATTCCCTGGTTCGAATCGTGTGGAACCGAAATATCCCCGCTGCGATTCGTGCCGCCACTCTGCCGGAACTGGCCAAGGAAAATGCCCAACCCCGCCGATCGCAAGTTGCCGCCCGATTGCTCCATTTCTCCAGACCCGGCCGGTCCAAACGGGACCATCCCGAACCGAATCACGTCCGAAACATCGAGCGACCCCCCGAACATATTTACCTGCGCCAGCCCATTCCCTCCATCTGCGTTCAGCGAAAAGCTAGCAGCCGTCGCAACGCCGTTGCTTAAGTTGTAGACTGCACCGCCATTCATAAGCGCGCTTCCCAGCTGCAACGTTCCGCCGCTTTGATTCAATGTCCCGGTTGCGCCTTCTGAGCTGAGCACAAGTTGTGCAGCCGACAACGAGCCGCTTTCCAGGTTCAAGCCCGCATTGCTTCCGTTCGTTCCCACTTGCAGCCTGCCGCCTACGCTGGTCTGTCCGAAGTCCGTTATCGTCGCTGTTCCATCGAGATAGAAGCTACCCGCCTGCAAAGCCGAGAAATGATTCACGAGCGAAGCGTTTGTCCCCACTCGCAGGTCCTGGTCGATCCGAAGTGGCACGTTCAGTTGGGCAAAGTTCAGCAGCAATTGGTTCGCAGAACCGGCAGGGGCATCGACCAGCAGATTCTGAATCCAAAGCGAATTCGTGTAGCGCGTCGTCGCATTTGTGCCGATCGCGAGCGCTTTGAATCCCGGATTGTTGAAAACAATCGCCGCCTGTGCATGGGACGGCAAATCGCCGAGTGACCAAAATGATTCCTCCCAATACCCACTCGTCGGTTTTGTCCAGAAGTTGGTAGCCGCACCGGCAGCCGCTGCTGTCACGTCCGACTCCATGATCAAACCATTGTTTCCAACGGCGATAAATCGGTCATTCACGAATGCAACTCCATTCAGAGGCTGCGATGCCGCCGTTGCATCCCCAGGCCAGCCCAGGCCATCCGGCGACGCATGGAATCGTCCCACCCCGTTGTAGACTCCCACTGCGACGACAGCCCCATTGCCCGAGGCCAGCCCTCTCACATCGAAGGATGACGCCGGGGACGGCGTCCAGCCGCTGCCGTCCGCCGATCGCAGCATGGTGGCCGAATCACCACCAGCGAGGAACCACGTCCCGGTATAGGTTATTGCGCGCAACGTTTTAGTAGTTCCCGAATTGCACACGGTCCACGTTGCCAGGTCGGAAGATTTAACTATCGTTCCTCGTTCGCCTACGGCTACGTACAGGCCGTTCCCGTACGTCACAGCCAGCAAGGTGTTTGAAGTCGGATACGACGCCGGAGAGCTCCAGTTCAGGCCATCCGTCGAACTGAGTATGTAAATCGGCCGCAATGCGCCATAGCCCACTCCGACAAAACGTCCATTTGCGAATGTGAGCCCGTAAATATGTTCGGTGCCGAGCGTTCCGCGGTTCGTCCAGTTCACAGCATCCCCCGAGGTTGCCAGCATCATATTTTGCTGGCCTGCTCCCACAAACACACCGTTTCCGTAGGCTGCTGCGAAAAAATGGTCTTCCGATCCTCCGCCGGGCGGGCCGCCGAGCAGCAACGACTGCGACCATTGAAAACCGTCAGCCGACTTCAGGGTCACATTTCCCCAGCCCACTGCCACGAATTGTCCCTGGCCGTAAGCGACCGCGGTGAGATTCTTATTCGTGGGCGCAATCGAAAGCCACGACTGCGGAACTCCTCCATAAAGTCTCGGAATAAAAAGCGATGTGAAAGCAAAGCACGAGCAGAGCAGAAGCCACGGGGTATTGGCCGGATTCATAGGTTACAAGCGCGAATATGTACGCACCCAAACCTTCTTCTTACAAATGGGGCGATAGCCCTCAGGTCAATGTTGGCCCTGCTCTGCGCTTTTCTGGACCGCGGGATTCGCCCTATTTTCCTGCCTTTCGCTCGTCGGCCATCCTCTGGTCGTTAGTCAGTTAGGGTATTAGCTCCGCGCAATGGACGCGAGTTCATCGCATTCGCAACCCGTCGTCTGTCCGCGGAGCTGCCTCTTGTTTTCCCGCACTTCGCTTGCCAGTGTGTGGACTTAAGAAGGGTTAAATTCGAGCACCAGTAACGCGTCAGCGTTTTGCGATAGCCCCCTGTTCGCGCTTCGATGATGCACCGTGCTTTCAGGGATTTGCCGCGAGCGAAATATTTTTTCGTGGCGGGGTGAGAACTACTTCGCGTCCTGACGGATATTCCTTTGCGGGAGCGGTGGCCGCTTCGATTCCGGCGTTTCGCTCACCCAGAGCCAATAACCTTTCACCGCTTCCGTGAGCCGAAAGAAATCCTCCAGGTTAATTGGCTTCACCAGGAATGAGTTTGCTCCCAGTTGGTAGGCTCGATTGATATCGCGCTGTTCCTCGGACGTCGTCAGAACGACTACGCGTAATGGTTGCAGACCCGATTGCTTGCGGATCCACTCCAGCACCTCGAAGCCGTCTTTGTTGGGCATCTTCAGGTCGAGCAGCAACAAAGTTGGCAACGGAAATTCTTCCCGATTTGCGAATTGGCCGTCTCCTTTGAGATATGCAATCGCCTGCGCACCATCCCGCACCACGAACAGCGGGTTGCACAGCCCGCCGCGACGAAACGCTCGTTGGATTAAGGCAACATGATCTTCGTTGTCTTCGGCCAACAGAATTGGTTCACAGCGCATACATCAACGCCAGGTAAGGGCACTGGTTCGCAGCCGCCCCGGATACCGATAGAGGATCACAATTCCCAATCTTATCAACATGGGTTAAACACCCTACTTTCACGGTTGGGCATGTCGCTCCGTCGACCGCCGCCCATGACTTTTGCCGTTGTGGTAGGTCTTTGCCCTCTGGCGGCTTCCCGCACGGACCTTAGTTTACCCGACAAGAAGGGGTCGAACGTTCGGGTCCTTCAGTTGGGAGACTTGAGGTTGCATTTAAGCAGGTCACAATTGAATCGCCTGACGGAGGCATCGGCCTTCCTCTGGGCGACGGGAATTGAAGACACCTTTATCACAGCTCCATGGCCGCAAACAGGCCGCATCCTCGATGAATATGAACTCACCGATCACTACCAACGCTGTTACGAGGACGCTGCCCTGATCAAGCAACTCGGTGTGTCCGCCGCACGTTACGGAATTCCGTGGCACCGCATCAATCCGGCTCGAGGTGTCTGGGACTGGGACTGGACCGACCGCGCTCTCAATCGCCTCCTGGAACTCCAGATCGATCCCATTGTCGATCTCGTCCATTACGGCCTGCCTGCGTGGATTGAGGGAGCTTACCTGAACCCAGCCTATCCCGAATTGGTCGCTTCCTACGCGGCCCAGGTGGCGCAACGTTTTAAGGGCCGCATCCGCGCCTACACTCCCCTCAACGAACCGCGCGTCACAGCATGGTATTGCGGGAAACTTGGATGGTGGCCACCCAATCATCGCGGCTGGCGCGGCTTCGTTCAGGTAATGGTCGCCATCTGTCGCGGAATCGTCCTCACCGTCGAAGCTCTCGAATCAGTCGATCCCGACATCCTCCCAGTACATGTTGACGCCACTGATCTCTACGAAACCTCCGACACCTCACTCAAGATCGAAGCGGATCGACGCCAGGAAATCGTTTTTCTTGCGCTCGACCTGATCAGCGGCCGCATCGACGAGACACATCCCTTGCGCTCATGGCTTCTCCGGCAGGGCGCGTCCAATTCAGATCTCGATTGGTTTCTGGCCCGGAAAATCGATTTGCCCCTGATCGGTATTAATCTTTATCCGATGTTCTCCCGCAAAATCCTCAGCAGATCCAATAATCGTCTTCGTATCCGAATGCCCTATTCCGATGCTTCAATCATCGACAGCCTCGCCGACCTCTATTCGCGCCGTTACAAAACGCCCATCTTCATTTCAGAGACGGCCTCGGTCGGCTCGGTCAAACGTCGTCACGCCTGGCTCAACGACTCCGTCCAGGCCGTGAAACGGGTGCGCGAGCGCGGTACTCCAATGGTCGGCTACACCTGGTGGCCGCTCTTCGCACTCGTCACCTGGGCTTATCGGCAGGGAACCCATCCCCCCGAATTCTATCTCAAACAGATGGGACTCTGGGACCTCAACGCAAACCTGGATCGCGTGGAAACACCGCTGATCGAGGAATTTCGTGGCCTTGTTGCGTCGGGAACACAGGCCGTTGGCGAGTTGCGTCTGCCAGCCAATCATGAAGAAAGGATGTCTCATGTTTCGTAGCTTTTTCTTTGCGGGATTCGAATGCGCTACCGGGTTTAATGCCCGGGGCGATTGGATCGACCAGGTCTCAGCCACTCATCACGATAAACACGCTGATGAAGATTACTGCCGCCTCAAGGATGTCGGAATCTTTGCTGCTCGCGAGGCTGTCCGCTGGCCGCTCGTCGACCGTCGCGGCAAATATGACTTCAGTTCGCTCGAACCCTTCCTCGAGGCCAGCCACAAATACAACATCGATGTTATCTGGGACCTTTTTCATTACGGCTATCCCGAAGACGTGGATATCTTTTCGGACGAGTTTGTCCGCCGTTTCGCTGATTACTGCTTCGAAGCCGCAAAGCATCTCTGTCCGTTTTCAGAAACCTGCTATTTCACTCCGGTCAATGAACCTTCCTACTTTTCCTGGGCGGCAGGAGATGCCGCCCGCTTCGCGCCACACTGTCGGGGGCGCGCCACCGAACTGAAGGTGCAGCTTATCCGGGCCGCGATTCAAGGCATCAACGCAATCTGGAGTGTTGCTCCTCATGCCCGGATCGTGAACGCGGATCCACTCTGTCGTGTTGTGGCGCCAGCCGACAAGCCGGAGCTGGCTCCAGCCGCCGAAATCTACAATGACCGCGCGGTCTATGAATGCTGGGAAA
>Ga0193692_1000343_pt1 | contig 11635 bp, 9 predicted proteins | sample L3a1metaG_FD_144917 | JGI IMG/M metagenome (GOLD analysis project Ga0193692, IMG submission 144917) | Soil microbial communities from a riparian zone of the East river system, Colorado, United States - L3a1 | ecosystem: Environmental > Terrestrial > Soil > Riparian zone | place: USA: East River... | reverse complement strand
AATTTTTAAAGTTGTTATAGAATTATCAGCAAGTTTGATTGATGTAATTGCTGCATTATTAATTGTTGGATTCGGATAAGTTCCGGTTAGGTCACCACCAGCAGGACCAGTTGCACCACCACTACCCGTGTTATCAGTTCCAGGCACCCAGCCAGTTCCATTAAATTTTAAAATCTGGCCGCTTGTAGCACCAGTTGCAGTAATATTCACTCCTTGTATTTTATTTAGAGTCGGATTTGGATAAGAACCGTTAAGATCACCTCCTGCTGTTCCGTTTGGAGGTAATGAAGTTGGAATAACACCCACAGCAAGTTTCGCACTGGTAACTGAAGCATCAACAATTTTTAAAGTTGTTACAGAGTTATCAGCAAGCTTCGTTGAAGTGATTGCGGAATTACTAATTGCTGGATTTGGATAAGTGCCTGTAAGATCACCACCAGCAGGTCCGGTAGGAGCACCGCTTCCACCGAGAATTACATCGGGGCCAAGCTTTGCTAAAGTTATCGATCCATCTAAAACTTTTGCGGTCGTTACAGCGTTATCTGCAATTTTATTTGTTGTTACGGCGTCATCAGCAATTTTTGGAGTGATCACTGCACCATTAGCAATTTTTGGAGTAGTCACTGAACCAGAAGCAAGGCTTGGGTCAGGATAGTTTCCCTGAAGATCACCACCGGCCGAGCCTGTTGGGCTACCTCCAGAACCAACAATATCGGTGGCCGGCACCCATTGAGTACCATTGAATTTTAATACCTGTCCATTTACAGGAGCAGTGTTGCTCACTGATGTATTTTGTATTTTATTAACTACAGGGTTAGGGTAAGAACCGGTCAAATCACCACCAGCAGTTCCATTTGGAGGTAATGTAGTTGGAATAACACCTGCAGCTAACTTAGAACTTGTGACAGATGCATCAAGAATTTTTGCAGTTGTTACAGAATTATCAGCAAGCTTGGTTGTAGTGATCACTCCATTATTAATAGCTGGATTTGGATAAGTTCCGTTCAAGTCACCACCCGCAGTTCCATTTGGAGGTAATGAAGTTGGAATAACTCCAGCAGCAAGTTTTGCACTTGTAACAGAAGCGTCAACAATTTTTAAAGTTGTTACAGAATTATCAGCAAGTTTAGTTGTAGTGATCGCTCCATTATTAATAGTTGGATTTGGATAAGTTCCGTTCAAGTCACCACCAGCAGTTCCATTTGGAGGTAATGAAGTTGGAATAACACCAGCAGCAAGTTTTGCACTGGTAACAGAAGCATCAACTATTTTTGATGTCGTTACAGAATTATTTGCAAGTTTTGTTGAAGTGATCGCTCCATTATTAACAGTTGGATTGGGATAGATTCCAGAAAGATCGCCACCTGCTGGTCCCGAAGGTGCACCACCTGAACCAAAAATTACATCGGGACCAAGCTTCGCCATTGTGATTGATCCGTCAACAACTTTTGAAGTTGTGATCGCATTGTCCGAAATTTTATTAGTAGTGATCACCCCATTTTTAATAATCGGGTTAGGGTAAGTTCCGGTCAGATCGCCATCAGCGGTTCCGTTTGGCGGCAATGAAGTTGGAATAACGCCAGCTGCAAGTTTTGCACTTGTAACAGAAGCATCAACAAGCTTTGATGTTGTAACCGAATTATCTCCCAACTTGTTTGAAGTAACTGCACCGTTATTGATATCTGGATTAGGATAAGTTCCGGTTAGATCACCGCCAGCATTTCCATTTGGAGGCAAAGCAGTTGGTATTACTCCATTCGCCAGCATTGATTGTGTAATGACACCATTAGCTATTGAGGGATTGGGAAAATTTCCAGTTAACACACCACCAGCAAGACCAGTTGGTACTCCTGTAGAAGAACGGCCGGCATATAGTGCATACGGAACAGACAATAACTGGGCAGCACCCATATTTATAAAATTGGATGAACCATCAGGATCAATTTCCACTTGTATAAATTTTGCAGCAGAGCCCCAATCAACTGCTCCAATAGTTCCGGTAGTGTTATCAGCGCCGGCGCTACCAATGGCAACATTGAATAAACCGAAATTATTTGTAGTGATCGTTCTTGTTTCTTTATAAAGAACAGTTCCGGCAGGACTATCGTCGTGAATGCTTAAACGAATCGCAATCTTTCTGTTTGGCAATACATTCCCAACAGAATTACGGGCAACACCCTGGTAATTGATCTGGTTAGGAACCTGGCCATAGGCAAAGAAAGAAGTTATAATGCCGGCAATTAGTAAAAGTTTTTTCATTGGAAGTGGATTTTATTCTGAGAAAATTTGATCTATTGTTTATTTGATTTTTATTATTTTATAAACTCCTTTTTTCGCAACAGACCCCGGGTCAGGATCAAGATCCACGTGAAGCATATATACTTCATTTGGCAATTTGGTAACGGGAATTCGTTTGATCATACCTACACCGTAATACCAATCTGTGGCAGTATAGATTTTTTTTCCTGAACCATCATAAAAGCTGAGAGTAATACGACCTTTTTGTTTGGTCAAAAAATTTATTTCGACATAGCTTGATGCGGGGTTGGGAAAAACTTTTATCTCATCGGTTCCGAAAATATTATTGTTATTGTCTCTTACAGGGTATTGAATAAATGGTTGAATAAAGCCATTCGTAATAACAAAAGAATTATTGGCGCTGCTCATTTCTCCTATAAGAGCCAATTCACCAATACTCCATTCAAATTGATAATATCCAGATTGAAAAGACCCGCCACCTGTATTAATGACAGATGGTGCAATGCTTTGTGCGCTGCAATGAAAAAGTGAAAAAAATAAAATAGTAAGTGTAATTGTTCTTTTCATAGAAATGGATTTTACTCACTAAAAAGTTCGGTTTATTCGGGAATAAAAATAGAAGTTCATCCATTATATTGAAAGGGATTAATAAAAACCCACACTTAATCCATATCAATAGTGTTTTTACTGGTTCCGCAAAAGGTTAAATATTAGAATGAAACAAAGAAAACGAGCTTGTAAATAATAAAATCTACTATGCAATTGTCGTAGAAAAAAAGTGGTTTATCAGTAGCCTTCCGTATTTTCCGTAAGAGCAGAGGTCATCAATATTCAATGATTTTTTTTATTGATTCATGAATACGACTCGCGGCCATAAAATTCTTTTCTAACTCAATATTAAAAGGAACAGGTGTATCCAACGATGCGCAACGCATCACCGGTGCATCAAGTATTGCAAAACAATTTTCAGCGATCCATGCGGCAATTTCTCCGCCGATGCCGCCGATCAATGTGTCTTCGTGTAAGATCAAAACTCTGCCGGTTCGATGCACCGCTTCACGAATAGATAAATAATCAAGCGGTGCAAGAGTTCTTAAGTCTAAAATATCAATAGAAATTTCAGGATGCTCGGCTGCATAATCTTCGGCCCAATGAACTCCTGCCCCATATGTGATAATAGAAATTTCATCACCTTCTCTTACATGTCTTGCCTTGCCAATTTCTATTTCATAATAATCTTCCGGCACTGGTCCGCTTATTGATCGGTACAATGCCTTATGCTCAAAATACATTACCGGGTTTGGATCATTGATCGCTGCGATCAATAAACCTTTTGCATCAATTGGTGTTGACGGATAAACAACTTTTAATCCCGGCACTTTTGTAAACCAAGCTTCATTGCTTTGACTATGAAACGGACCTGCTCCAACGCCGCCGCCTGTTGGCATTCGAATCACTACATCTGCATTTTGTCCCCAACGATAATGGATCTTTGCAAGATTATTTACAATCTGGTTAAAACCCACTGAAACAAAATCCGCAAACTGCATTTCCATCATACTTTTAAAACCTTCGAGAGATAGACCAAGCGCAGTACCAACAATTGCGCTTTCACATAACGGTGTATTTCTTACTCTTTCTTTTCCAAATTCTTTTAAAAAACCTTCTGTTATTTTAAATGCACCTCCGTACTCAGCGATATCTTGCCCCATTAAAATAAGATCAGGATGCTTCTGCATTGATTGCTTTAATCCTTCACTGATGGCATCAATTAATCTTTTATCGTGAGACGTGAAAGATGAAACGTGAAAAGGTTTTGAATTGTCAATTACTTTGACATTTGACGTTTCACTTTTCACGGCATAGACGTCTTCCAATTCTTCTTCAGCATCTGGGTTGATATGATCTGTATTAAAACCAATCGCCATCTCGCTTTCTATTTTCTCTTTAAACTCATTTTTTATTTTATCGATGGTTATTTCATCTGAAACACCGGTTGACTTTAAGTACTCTTCAAAGTTTTTCACCGGATCTCTCAGCTCCCATATTTTAAATAATTCAGGTGGAACATATTTAGTACCGCTTGCTTCTTCATGTCCCCGCATTCTGAATGTCATGCATTCGATCAAATATGGCTTTTGATACTTGATGCAATAATCTCTTACACCCTTTATGGTATCATAAACATTTAAAATATTATTTCCATCGATCATCACTCCTTCCATACCATAACCTTTTGCTTTATCTATAAGACTAATGCAGCGATACTGTTCACTTACAGGAGTGCTTAAACCATATCCATTATTTTCAATAATAAATACCACCGGCAGATCCCAAACAGCGGCAACATTCAATGCTTCATGAAAATCTCCTTCACTTGTTCCTCCTTCACCGGTAAAGGCTACTGAAACTTTTTTTTCTTTTCTTAGTTTATGTGCTAATGCTACACCATCTGCAATTGCCAACTGGGGCCCCAGGTGTGAGATCATGCCGCAGATATGATGCGCAGCATTTCCAAAATGAAAACTTCTTTCTCTTCCTTTACTGTATCCTTCTTTGGCACCCTGCCATTGCATAATTAATTTATGCAGCGGCATATTTCGTGAAGTGAACACTCCGAGGTTGCGATGCAGCGGCATGACCCATTCATCGTCTTGTAATGCCAGTGTTGCTCCTACCGCAATCGCTTCCTGCCCGATTCCACTGAACCATTTCGAGATCTTTCCCTGGCGCAGCAAGACCAACATTTTTTCTTCGATCATTCTAGGCCAAAGCAATGAACGATAAAAACTTATAAGTTGTTCGTTAGACAGATCCTTGCGGTCGAAAGTCATGTTGCAAACCTATTAAATAAAGCTATATGGGACTTAAAATGTTAAAACAAGAATAAAAGAACGGGACGGCTTATGCAAATAAAAAAGTCAGTGCATCTTATTGAAAACTTTTTGCCATGAACCTGCTTTTTAAACCAGCCATTGCCTTTTTTTCTTCCTATCTCGTTCTTAGTTTTTCTTCACCCATAAATCATAGAACGGAAATTGAGACTCCAAAAAAAATAAAGAACAATCCAAAGATCCAGGCTGCTATATTGCTGGATGTAAGTAATAGCATGGACGGTCTTATAGAACAGGCAAAAGCCCAACTATGGACGATGGTGAATGTAATGGGCAAAGCAAAATGCAACGGTGAAACTCCACAAATTGAGATAGCACTTTATGAATACGGAAGAGATAATAACGATCTGAAAAAGGGATATGTAAAACAAATAACTCCTTTTACTTCAGATCTTGACAACCTTTCACAAAAATTATTTCAACTTACCACAAATGGTGGCCAGGAGTATTGTGGTTATGTAATTCATACTTCATTAAATGAGTTGAACTGGGATACGATATCTTCTAATTACAAAGTAATTTTTATATCAGGCAATGAAGATTTTTTACAGGGAAACATTTCATATACGCTGGCCTGCACAGAAGCAAAGAACAAAGGAGTTATTGTAAATACGATCTATTGCGGGGATCGTTTGCAGGGAATAAAAGAACATTGGAATCTATTGGGTGAATGCGGGAACGGAAGCTTTACAAATATTAACTCGGATGCAAAGCCTGAAGATATCCCAACTCCTTATGACAGTACGTTGATCACCCTGAATAATAAATTAAATGCAACTTATATTTACTATGGAGCTGCTGGAAAGGGTAAAAAAGAATTACAAGGCTCTATGGATGTTGCTAATTTGACGGTCAATTCATATGCCGGTGTAAACAGAGCTGTGGCAAAAGCTTCTCCAGGAACTTATAAGAATAGCACCTGGGATCTTGTTGATGCAAAAGAGGATGACAAAAAGATCCTTGACAAAGTTGATTTCAAAACCTTACCAGATAGTTTACAAAAGAAAAGTAAAGCAGAGTTGGAAGTGATGGTAAATCAAAAAAGCAAGGAAAGAGCCAGTATCCAAAAGGAAATGCAGGATGTAAATACGAAAAGAGAAGTATACATAGCAGCAGAAAAAATTAAAAAAGCCAAAGCAGGAAATAATTCGCAAACTTTAGAAAGCGAAGTTGAAAAGATCATTCGGGAACAAGCAACAAGATTTAATATGAAAATCGAATAAAGAATTATAGTCTAACACGACGATCCTCTTTTTCCTTTTTATCGATCGCAGAAGTTATGATCGATAAAATAATACTGAACAACAAGGCCCACCAGAAATTATCAATGCTAAAGCCATCGACGAATTTGCTGGCCAGCATAATAATAAGTGTATTGACAACAAATAAAAAAAGTCCAAGAGTTATAAAAGTAACCGGAAGAGTGACTAGGATCAAAATTGGCCGAACAAACATATTTAAAAGTGCAAGCACAATTGCAAAGACAAAAGCTGTCCAGAAATCAGTAACATGTACTCCGCTTAATAAATGAGCCAGCCCAAAGGAAACGGCAGCAACAACCAAAACACGAATAAGAAAATTCATGTGATTATAATTTATATGAAGTTATACAACTACTAACTCATAGAACTCATCCGGATTTAAATATTTCTTTGCGAGTTGTTGTAACTCTTCCGGTGAAACAGTTCTGATCGTATTGATCGCATTATAAAAATAATCTCCGTTAAGATCATTCAAAACATAGTTCTTCCATCTTGCTATGATATGAAAAGGTCCATCAAGGTCGCCCAGGATACTGCCCATCATATAATTTCTCACCAATTGCATTTCATCTTCACCCACCGGTTCATCCTGTAGTCGTTTCATTTCTTTATAAACTTCACTGATCGCCGCTTCGCAAACATCTTTCCCGGCTTCTGTGCTCACCATCCATCCTGATTGCTGAATATGATCTTGCAGAAAACTATGGATGCCGTAAGTATATCCTTTGTCTTCCCTGATATTTGCCATTAGTCTTGATCCAAAGTAGCCACCGAAAATATTATTCAACACCATTACTTTTAAGAAATCCGGATGATGACGATTCGGAAATTCTCTGGCAATACGGATCGAACCCTGCACACCATTTTCATCATTGGTTATCCTGAATTTTTCACCAGGCTTTTTTGTTGATGAAATTTGATGAAGAGGTTTTTGAAAATTATTTCCGAATGGGAGTTTCCCAAAATGTTTATTCAATAATTCAAAAAGTCCCGTAGGAAGTTTACCCGCGGTAAAGATTACACAGCTACCATTCTTATAATATTTATTGTAGAACGAGAACAATTCTTCCCTGTTCAACGCATCATACTCTGCATGACTTGTGTATTTTCCGTAAGGATGTTTTTCGCCATATAGATAAGAGTCGATTAGCCTGCCGGCAACAAATTCACTTTTTTTCAAACTGACACTTAATCGTTGCTTCTGGTTTTGTTTAAAAATTGCCAGTTCCTCTTCCGGGAAAATAGAATCGGTAATTAATTCTTCCACCACAGGTAAAAGTTCCCCGATATGTTTATTCAAACAATGCAGAGTAAGCGTAGAAGTTTCATTATAACAGGCACGATTTAAAAATGAACCGTAATATTCAAAATGTTCATTGATCTGAAACGCTTTCTTTTTTGAAGTGCCATTCTTTAAAAGAAAATTAGTGGCTGCAGCAACTACATTTTTATCTTCGAAGCTATTACCTGCAAAAAAAATAATTTCTACACTCATCACTTCTTCTGCACCAGCATTGATGGCATAAACAGGCACACCATTATCAAGAGTGAACTTTTCATAAGGCTTCAGTTCAAGATGAAAGTTAACCGCATCAGTTATGGGCGGCGCTATGCTCCTGTTCAACATTCGGTTTTTTATTTTTATCTTTTTTTAAAAATCTTTGGTAAAGCTTCATTATCGCTATCGGTGTCAAGCCGATCATTGCAGCTTCGAAAGAAATGAATGATAAAGCAAAGACGAGTATAAATGATATAGACATGATGACCAGCCCTACTTCAAATTCATGGGCGATCTTTTTTTCCATCGGGAATGAGATCTCTTTGTATTTCCGGGTGATCATCCAGTAAAAATAATAGGTGGTTATACCCGCCAACACATTATTCAGCAAAAACAACCTGAAAGGTATTTCTATATTTTTAACACCTTCTCCAACACTTTCATATAAAAAAGCAGTGGTGAATGGAAAAAAGATCATTGGGAATAGTACCGACATGTTGGCAATGATGATCTCTTTATTATAATTATGAACGTATTTAAATAAAGTATGATGTCTCATCCAGTAACTGACGATAAGAACAAAACTCAGCAATAATGAGGCGAGCTGGTATTTCATGCCCACCAACACGTGCCATAGTTGTGTATTGGTTGTTTCTTTGCCTGCATGTGGCGGTCTGAATTCAATAATTAAAAGAGTAAGAGCTATAGCAAACACTGCATCACTGAAAAAAGCAATACGTTCTACCTGGAAATCCTGCTTAGGATGTTTATCTGGCGAATTTGATGGTGGATGCGACATCAATTTTGTTTTGCAAAATAATAAAGCGTATTGCTGTTGGCTGCTCTGAAGATGACCTGGCTTTCATTCAAAATATCTTCTGCAGTGACTACATTATATTTTTCTAATTCATGATTCATTTGCCCTGCATCACCCAGCAACTCATAAAACGCAAGGCTATTGGCACGATTAGTAAGACTCATATCTTCAAAGGCGATCAGGCTCTCTACTTTGTTTTTTACTTTTTGTAATTCGGTAGTTGTTACTTTTTCTGTCCTCATTTTTTCCAACTCTGCTTCCACCGCTTTTTCTGCATCTTCCATTTTAATTCCTTTTACCAGCTTGCCTTCGATCACCAATGTTCCTGCATCCAGGCTTCCGCTATGATAACATTCAATTGCGCTGAACATTTTCTTTTCTTTTACCAAGGATTGAAATAATCTCGATGAGCCACCCCCGCTTAAAACTTCTGTGATAAGATCGGCGATATAATATCGTTTATCATTACGCGGATAAATATGCCAGCATTTATAAAATGCATCGAGTGGCACTTCGGCTTTTACTTCCAGTTTTCTTGCTTCGGTCTGCGGCGGCTCTTGTGGAAGTTTTCGAACATATTTTTCTCCTGCAGGAATATCAGCAAACCATTTTTCTGCAAGCTCTTTTACTTTTTCAACAGTTACGTTTCCTGCCACAACGAGTATTGCATTATTTGGACGATAATGTTTAAAAAAGAAATTCTTTACATCGTCAAGCTTTGCATTTTCAATATGAGAAAGTTCTTTTCCGATCGTCATCCAGCGATATGGGTGTACCTTATAAGCAAGCTCTCTCATCTTATGCCAAACGTCGCCATAAGGTTTATTGAGATAGTGTTCTTTAAATTCTTCGCAAACTACTTTACGTTGCACATCCAAACTTTTTTCACCAAACGCAAGAGATAGCATACGGTCACTCTCTAACCAAAATGCAGTTTCCAGGTTTTCGGCAGGCAATTGGATATAGTAGTTGGTAATATCGTTTGAAGTATAAGCATTGTTTTCACCACCCGCCATTTGCAAAGGACTATCATAAGTGGGAATATTGATACTGCCGCCAAACATTAAATGCTCAAACAAATGAGCAAATCCTGTTCTTTCAGGTTCCTCATCTCTTGCTCCCACATCATACATAATATTCATTACTGCCATTGGGGTAGAGGTATCCTGGTGAACGATCACCCTTAACCCGTTTTGCAATACAAATTTTTCAAATCGTATCATGGTAATTTCTAAATAAAAAGTTTGTAAAAATAGGCCAATTACTGCAGAAGGGAATTGTAAAGTGGGCCCCTTATTTTGAAAGTATGCTCTTTATCTTGAAGCTGAATTCCATCAATTTGCCATCACGGGTAACAATTACTCTTACTTTTTCACCGGCAGTCTGTAGTGCAGTTTTAAGCTGCTGTATATTTGCCCCAAGCAAATTATTGATGCCGATCAGTACATCGCCTTCCCTAAGCCCTGCTACTTCAGCCGGCGACCCTGTTGCCACATCACCTAATATTATCTCTCCATCTACAAAATATAACTCAAGACCTGAATAAGCATAATCAAAGGGATCCTGGTAGTGGTTGTTAGGCATGAAATAAAATTCACGTTTCGCATAATTAAGGATCAGGTTGAATCGCCGCAATATATCATTGCCAATTATACCGCTTAAGTAAGGATAAGAGGTAAGATTATATGTATCATCAAACACAAACACGGGTATATTTTTAAAACGATAAGGACCCATTCTCATTTCTTTGATCACTGTCAAATGCATATCCACTTTACCTCCTACACCTTCCGCCTCTTTTGCATACAATTTTCTTTTCTTATCTAAAAAGTTACTGTCTTCAAGAAAATCTTTATTCAACATGATGCAAAGCCCGGCACCGATATCAAAAAGAAAACGTGAATTGGTGGTTATCGCATCTCTAATTCGTGCAGTTTGTACTGGCAGTGTACGCAAAATAGGCTCATACAGCCAGCCACCGCGGGGATATCTCATTCGGCCATTTGTAAAAATGGATATTTTTGAACTATCATAATTTATATTAAAAATATAACGACTCAGTAAAGAATAACCGATGATCCCATCGATCTTTTCACCATATACCTGCGTAAGAATATCATAATTGTTTATATGAAAATTCAGGCTGTCGACAGTAAGACCGGGTAGACGCAGCTTTTGATTATAAACAAAACTTACTTTGCGAGTACCCGCAATACCGAGAATGGTCATTTCCGAAGGAGTCGGAGTAATATGAAAATAATCTACGGTTGTCGAATCAAGAGATATACCACCACTGCCTGTATCTAAAATAAAATTGAGTGTATCAGGAAAATTCGCGAACCCGGCATTGAGCATGATAACGCCACCCGAAAGTTGTTTAAATCGAAATGAAGTTAAAAGTTTTGCAGGACCATCAACGAATTGTTCCTGTGCTGTTGCTGAAATAGACACAGCTATTAAAAAGCAAAACAATATTTGTGTTACCGGCTTTCGCATTACTATTTGGCAATCGTTGCGACGCTCCGTTCATCTTCCTGTATTACATTGTACAAATGCGTCGTCCCGGCTTAACCGGGATCTTTCAGATAATTGTCCAGCAAATAGACGAATAGTTTCTCTCATTTGCTGCATCTGCCCAACAAGTTATTATAATAATCCAACAAATAATTACGGGCTGCGATTAATTGAATGATTTTCCCTTCTTTACCTTTGCGCTTCTATTATGATGCAGTTATCTGATCTATACCAGAAAGCCTCCCGGTTTGAATTCTTATCAAAGGAAGAAGGCGTTTTTCTATTTGAAAAAGCACCGCTTACCGAATTGATGTTCTTAGCTGATGAACTTAGGAAGAAACAAGTGCCACATGGAAAAGTAACCTGGCAGATCGATCGCAATGTGAACACG
>Ga0193692_1000342_pt1 | contig 11647 bp, 11 predicted proteins | sample L3a1metaG_FD_144917 | JGI IMG/M metagenome (GOLD analysis project Ga0193692, IMG submission 144917) | Soil microbial communities from a riparian zone of the East river system, Colorado, United States - L3a1 | ecosystem: Environmental > Terrestrial > Soil > Riparian zone | place: USA: East River... | reverse complement strand
TCTGAAAAGGAGCTTGCCGATGAAATAGTAAAGATTGCCAAAGAAGATTTTGGTACAGAAATTCATTGGGGCAAAAAAATTGTAAGAACAGGCATTAATACCTTACAACCATACAGCGCAGATCCACCAAATCTTATTATTCAAAATGGTGATATACTGTTCTTCGATTTTCATCCTGTCTTTGAAGGTTGGGAAGCAGATCTTGGAAGAACATATGTTTTAGGCAACGACCCTTTGAAACTAAAGATCAAAAAAGATATAGAAGCCGCATGGCATGAAGCAAATGCCTGGTATTTTAAACAAACCGATCTTACCGGTGCAGATTATTTTAATTACGTTAATGATCTTACAAAACGTTATGGTTATGAATTTGGAAATGCAATAGCAGGTCATATTGTAGGTCGTTATCCCCATGAACAACCCGATGACCCGAATGATCTCTGTTTAGATGTACACCCGGATAATCATACTGATATCCTGCAACAAGATAAACACGGAAATAAAAGACATTGGATGCTGGAACTTCATTTTGTAGATAGAGCAAATAATATTGGTGCTTTCTTTGAACAATTGTTGACAGCAGAATAAAACAATGAACCGCTAATGACGGGGTAACTGTTGATAATGTTCCGTAAGAACATTTGGTGAGTAGCTTAATAATCGTGAATGGTCATAACGTTCCATCGGAACGTTTGGTGCAAACCGAAATTTGAAAATTTAGCACCATGCGTTCCCACGGAACGCATATACATTTTTGATGATTTTTACTACTACCCTTTTCTATCATGATTTCATTTCTCAATTATTCTTATTCTTAATTAAATTTGGAACGACAACTTGGATAAAGTTGCGAGCTAACGATAATTTTATGAAACCCTTCATAACAATCATATCATTCTTCATTACAACACTTTGTTTTTCACAGGTGACAACAACTGTTCAGACGGTAATTGTTGATAGCGGTAAGTATGAATTTAAATTACAAGTAAAAAAGGACACATCAGACTATTCTAAAGCATATAGAATCTTGACAAACCAGGTTAAGTTAAATCCTAATAATGCGGAGCTTAGATACTTTTTGGGTTATACCATTGACAAATTAAATTCAGATGATGGCAAAGGAATGTCTCAACTCAGAAAGGAAATGTCAATCAAAGCCAGTGAACAATTTGAAGAAGTAAATAAATTAGAACCAATTTATAAAGGCGAACTTTTCCTTTTAGACCCCTATGCAAAACTTACATCAATTTGGGGGAGCTTGGCTGTAGCATATTTAAACAGAAAACTTATTGATTCTGCAAAATGGGCATTTTCAGAAGGCAAGAAAAGAGGTGGTTTTACTGAACCAATTTTAGAATTCAACAGACAACTGCTAAATAGCTGTGACAAAAATTCAATACTTGTTACTTACGGTGACAATCTCACTATTCCTATTTGGTATTTGCAGACAATTGAAAATTATAGAACAGACATTACAATAGTTGATGCCAACCTGATTAATACAGTTTGGTACCCAAAATATTTGAAAGCTGAAAGAAATTTAAGAATGAGTTTTTCTGATGCCATAATTGATACTATTGAATATATAAAATGGAAACCTCAGATTGTTAGTGTAGTCAATTCAAATGACACAACTCAAACGTTTAACTGGGAATTGCGACCTACCTATATGGACGACTACATTCTTAAAGGTGACAGAATTCTGCTTGATATAGTACAACAGAACTTTTATAATAGACCAATATACTTTAACTTTAATTCAGACTCTTCCTATAACTTATTTCTCTCACCATATTTAATCGATGAAGGTTTAGTTAATAGATTAACAAACAAAATTTTCAATTACAAAGAGGACATAGTGGTTGTTTCTAAAAACCTTTATAACTACAACATTGCAAACATCAAAGCCGATGACATCGCAAAATCAAGTGATGCAATAATTGTATTAAACAATTTTAGATGGGCATTTTTCAATAACGTTTATCATTTAGCGATACAGGCCAATTATGACAAAGCCAAGGAACTGATAAAACAAATGACCGACAATTTTAGCAAAAACAAACTCCCTTTTACATCAGAAGAAGTTGAAAAATATTTTGCAGGCTTTTATTTACAGATAGACAAAAACTACCGCTAATAAACGAATTGGTGCTATTGGAGTACGACGCAATTGTTCAGTATTGAACAGAACGAGAGCGGTACTACGCAACAATAGCTTAATAGTAGCAACTCAGCCCGGCTCATAATAATTTTCTACCTTCAATTCATGGAACAACTCGTAGAAAATATTTCCGATACCGCAAGATGGGTTGCCATCTTCAGAGCCGAAGAAAGTGAAAGACCCGACGCGGTTTTTCATGATCCATTTGCACGCAGGCTTGCTGGTGAAAAAGGTAAACAAATTGCTAATGCGATCGAATTCGGCCGGAAGAATAGTTGGTCCTTTGTAGCAAGAACTTATTTGTTTGATGAATACGTAAAGCAACATGTTGAGCAGGGATACGATATGATCATTAATCTTGCTGCCGGTCTTGATGCAAGGGCATATAGAATGGAATTGCCAAGATCTTTAAAATGGGTAGATGTTGACCTGCCCGGAATGATCAATTATAAAAATGAAATTTTAAAAGATGAAAAACCAAAATGTGAGTACAGAGCCATTGCTCTCGATCTTTCAGACAGGAAATCAAGACTTGAAATATTTCAGCAATTAAATAGTGAATGTAAAAAAGCTCTTGTAATTACAGAAGGTTTGATAATTTATCTGACTGCTGAGCAAGCTGCTGAATTGGCAACTGATATTTCTTCACAACATCATTTTCGTCGCTGGGTTTTTGATCTTGTTTCTCCTGCTCTTTTAGAAATGATATTAAAAGAAATGCAACCCGCTTTAAAAGGGAGCGGTGCAGTATTTCAATTCGCACCGGAGGAAGGTGAAGAATTTTTTGAAAAATATGGATGGAGGCATATTGAATCAAGATCTAAACTGAAGACTGCTGCTAAACTGAACAGGCTTTATGATGAAATAAAACCTTTTGCAGATATGCCTGAGCCACCGGGTCCGCGTCGTCCTTTTCCATGGTCTGGCGATTGTCTTTTAGAAAATGTGTATAGTGCTTAACCTTTATGGCAACTTGTACTCAAAGCTTACTCAAAGCCGACCATGAAGCAATTTTCTACCGTGTCCTTCGTATGATAGTTCCGGAATTTAATGAAACTTATCATTCTTCATACCCGCTTTTGATCACAGTCAGGATCAATTTGAATCTGCCATTCGGTCTTATATGACTTTGTTTATGTGCGGGTATGAGTATACCATCTCCAGTGTGGAGCCTGGATGATTTGCCATCAATATCAATGATCGCACTACCATCAATTATTTGTGCATATGTATCAAAGGGAGAAGTTTTTTCATTAAGTCCCTCACCACTTGCAAATGACAGGGCATTTATTGATCCTGTTGTCTTTTTCATAATTGATTTGCTAACAACAGCGTTTTGCTCATATTCTATTAATTCAACTATTATATGAGCTGTTCCTTTTTCAATTTCACCATCTTTGCTTGGTAATTTTTCAAGTTCCTTAGTATCCATGATTTTAATGTTGATGGTATGAAGCAGACTGATTCAAAACATTTATATCAACCAGCTGAATCAAATGCTTCTCAGGCCATACATGCAGTTGGGACAAACATTTTATCCCGGCTAACAGTGTGTTGATTAATTTTTAAATTTCTTTTTTCTGGAATGCTCCTGTTCTTTTCGAATAACAAAATAAATCTTGTTCCAAGGCCGATCAGTGATTCTACTCTTACACCTACTTGGTTTGATTGAAGAATATCTTTCGTTGCGGCTAAACCAATTCCTACTCCGTTTTGCTTATTCGTGAAATAAGGATCAAATATCAATGGCAAATTCTCTTTGCTTATCCCAATGCCATTGTCCTGGATGGATACAGCACACTTACCTCTTATTATTTTTGTTCCAAGTCTCAGTTCTCCGTTCTTTGAACCCATTGCATCAATTGCATTAATGATGATATTTGTCAAAGCGATTTTTATTTTTGGTTTGTCCATTTTTACTTTGAGATCGTAAGGAACATAATTTTTCTTAACGATAACGTTTTTAAGAGCCAGCCTGTCGTTTGCCAGTTCGATCACTTCGTCAAGCAATTGATGAATAGAATGTTTTTCCGTTTGTATCTCATCCTTCTTTTGTCCGTTCAAAAGGTCATTTATCAGGTCATTGATCTTTGCCGAGTTACGTTTGATAATATCCATATACATTCTATCGTTATCATCCAAAATTTTGGATTCAAGCAAATGAATGGTCAGCATGATATTTGTCAGCGGATTTCTTAATTCATGTGCGAGAACAGAAACCAATGGAATGGAAGGCTCACTCCAAACGGACTGTGTTGTCTTATTTCGGGGGGAAATTGTAATAGAATTCATTTTGAGGGGGTTTTATAGAGACATAAGCAAGGTAAGTGCAAGTATTTCCTCATTTGTTACAGACTTATGGGCAATTGTTACATGATTCACACATTTCATTTTCGTTACAACAAACTAGTTGATCAATTATTATTGAAAAATAATTTTTGTGATACCCGGTTTAAAAATTTATTTTTAAACACATTTTCTATTCGGCAACTGCATAACCAAACATTATTTAAGTATTAATATTTACAGCATGATCCAAAGAAAGCAAGTTCTTTTTATGACGGTTATTTTCATCATTTGCACTTTACAAATGACTGCACAAAAAGGTTTTCAGCAAGACACTGCTTATTATGAGACCTTTCCTAATAAGACTACCATACGGCTTTATTTATCAAAAAAATATGTGCATCTTAATTTCCCTTCCAACGGAAGCGCAGAGGATCTTGAATACAAAGCAAACCCCAAACTAAACCTGGGTGTAGGTGTAACCATAAAAAATGTTTCTATCAACTTATTTAATGGTTTTGGGTTTTTAAATCCCAAAAGTGATGAGAAAGGAAAGACAAAGGGTTTTAATTTCCAGGTGCATGTGTATCCCCATAAGTGGGCCATTGACCTGATGTATGTAGCCCCTAAAGGTTATCATTTGGAACCACAAGGTTTGGCAGGTGTTCCCGCAGACAAATATTATTATCGCGAAGATGTGAAAACAACTTTCTTTGGCATTTCTGCTTACCAGGTCCCTAACAAAAAAAGATTTTCTTATCGTGCCGCACTCTTGCAAAGTGAGTGGCAAAAGAAATCAGCCGGGTCAATTATTTATGGCGCCGAAATTCATCACGGCACAGTACAAGGCGATAGTGCATTGATACCTGCTTTCTATAGCAGCAAATTCCCACAAACAGGAATCAATAAGATCAACGTCCTGAGTTTTGGACCGGGTGCAGGCTATGCTTATACTTTGGTCATGGCGCAACACTTTTTTATTACAGGTTCCATGGTGATCAATTTAGATGTCAATTTTGTAAGAGAAGAAGATGAAACAAGAAAAGAAAAAAATGTTTCTTTGAATCCATCGAAGGTTTTTAAAGCGGCGGCTGGGTATAATGGAAGAAAGTGGAATATAAGTGCTAACTGGACAGGTAGCTCGATATCGACACAAGGTTCTCTTACTCCGGAAAATTATAAATTCTCATCAGGCAATATCCGGCTTGTAGTTGCCCATAGGTTTGACAGGCATAAAAAAAATCCTAGCTAACGCCGTAAAAAATTATTAAGAAAAGACTGCAAGACCGTCGATCGCGGGATCAATAAACATTAGTCAGTTCCACCTCAAATATGAGAATAGAGTTTGCAGGAATAACAGTATTACCTGCTCCATCTCTGACAACCTGGCTGCCGTAAGCAAGTGTTGGCGGACAATACAATTTAATTTTCCCTCCCGGTTTGATCAACGGTATTCCTTTTTTCCAGGCTTCGATCAAATTACTCAGTGAAAAAGTTACTGGTGTAGTGGCTTGGTCAAAGATAGTTCCATTCGTTAATTGCCCCTTATATTTCACCCCTACGGTTGAGCAAGCAGATGCTGAAGAACCAGAGCCGGCGGCATCTATGGTATAATACATGCCACTGCAATGTTTGGTGGCTGTAATTGCGGCTGTTGACAGGTAAGCTTCCAATTGGGTTATTTCAGAAGCCGGAGCAGCAAATGCACAGGCATCATAATTACACATATCATCATTTTTCTTGGAACAAGATGATACTAAGATCACAGAGCACAGAATGACAAAGATCCGCTTCATTAATTTTAAAATTTTGGCAAATATAGAGGAGACAAACCAAAAAGTTCAGTTAACTATTTCATTTCAAAAATCCCTGGTTCAAAAGCCTTACCATTAGGGACTTGGTTGCCAAAGAAATCTTTTTTCCCGGGATCGATCCCAAACATTTTTTTCAGATCAAGCCCCTTATTCCATAAAATATTATTACAGATCTTCAATAATACAGGGTTTGTTTTGAAACTATACGGGTCAGTAATGTTCGTGTATTTCGGAAGATCAAAGATCATTTTGTCGAATGTAATGCCATAAAACTTATTACTCATGATCTCATAACCACTGGACCTTGCCCATTCTTCCATATTGCTGGACCCATTTTGCATGAAACCGCCGTTTTTACGCATCCATATATTGTTGAGGAAAATATCGGTTGTGCTGCTGTCAGCTCCGTAATAAATATCGCTGGTATCTGATGAAACAAAAACATTGTTTAAGAAATAAAATCTTTTATGCTCATTCAGTGGAGAAAAACTGAAAGAATATTTTGTATCGTTATAAAAAAGATTATTGTACGCATAGAAATCTGTAAATGTTGAATCCCCATTGTGGCCGTTCCAGACATACAACCCAGAAGCATTTTCTGTTACTCTTCCATCATTAATACTTACACAATACCGAACGATATTGTTTTTCCATTTGCCGGCACTCCAATACTGAAAGATGCCATAGCCGCTTCCTTCATTCTCATATGAAAGACAATACTGAATAATGGAATTGGTAACACCACCATCAAGATCAAAGCCACCTCCATCGGCAGCGCCGGGTGCCGTTTTATTCCTGTAAGAAATACAATGTTGAATAATTACAGAGTCAGCTTCATAAGCCCAGATCCCAACGGGACCATTGCCAATTCGCGGCATATCCCACCCATTATTGGTCGCTGTGCAATATTCGATCAAAACATTTCGACAATTACCAACAACAATTCCATTACCGCTATGATTGGTAAGATTTGTAGGATCACCGGGATTATTATCAGCACGACAGTTGACAAAATGAATATTCTCTGATAATCGTTTTTGATAATCACCTTCAACAAGAATACCTGAATGGCCATTATCCTGTGCGATCACTCCGTTAATTTCGGCATCGCGGCAATTATATAATTGCAACCCGGCCTTTTGAAAGCCTGCTATTTCAAGGTTTTTAATTTTTACAGAACTGCAGTTAACCAATTTCACTCCATCTGTTGTATTGCCATTTTTACGGCCAGATCCATATAAAATAAAATTGCTGATCGAAAAATTTTTACATCCTGTAAAAACAAACCCTTCTTTATCGCCGGCATAAATTTTTGCTTTCTCTTTTCCGTAAGTAGTAAATACGACTGGTTTTTTAAAAGTGCCATTTATACCAATACCCCTGATCGTTCCATTAAAAAAATCGCCACCATAAAAAAAAACAGTATCACCTTCTTTCAGATCCAATTTTCCAAAAGCTTCCAAACTCTCAAAAGGATGTGCTATGCTTCCATTTTGCCTTGCATCATTCACATCTCCATTATGACCTCTGAAATAGTATTTTTTTTGTGATGATGCAGATAAAAAAGATAACAGAACTAATAATACCAGCTGTAACCGTTTCATTGTAATTTATAATTGAAAACGACCAGGGATTGCTTTCTTACATTCCCATTGAAAACAAAAAGAAATGAAGACCTTCCCATGTTTTAAGAGTAACATTTTTCTTACCCATAAATTCTGTAAAACCAGTTACACCATTTTCTTTTAATCCCTGAACCCTTTTTTCGGTGTTCAATCCAAAATAAGTAACAGCAGGATAACTGAAATTTTTTGTTTGGTGCAAACCGATCAGCATTAGCCCGTCAGAAAGAATTGCCCATGGATAAGGTTGTGACATTTGTGATTTCACTTCAAAGCCAAGTTTTTTCCAATACTCGATAGAGTTATTAAGATCAGTAACAGGATGACAGAATTCACCAAAAGCCCCACATTCTTTATTAGGATATTTATCTTCTGTTTGAAGAGCTATGGGATTCATATTAAGCATTGTTATTCCCGTTGGCTGTTTAAACAACCCTACGTTGGAAGCAAGCATTATATTTAACCCATCAAGTGATTTGAAATAATATCTTTTTATTAAGTCTTCTTCTTTTGGTTTTTTTGTAAACCCGATCCCATTTTTTTCCAGTTGTGCCACTGTGCTTTCAATATCCTTAACATAATAAGTAAGTCCCGCATACTTCACGGAATCTTGTCTCATCATGATCAGCAGGCTACCATCACTTACCAGCGCCCAGGGAGCTGGCATAACATTAGAGGCAATTTTTAGAAATCCTATCTTTTCATAAAAAGCAACTGAAGAATCAAGGTTTGGTGAGGTAACATAGATACTGGCTACTTCGCCAAGTTTAGTTTGCGAAAAAGCAGCGATCGAAAAGCCTGAAATGATGATTGCTAATAAAAATTTATACCCCATAAAATGATTTTTGACGTCTGCAAGTTAACACAGCAAATAACATCATTTGAATATCAATTAAAATAAAAAATCACTTCTTACCTATCATCCCAAAAATCTTTTCTAAAGCACCATTAAAATCTGACGGCTTTTCGATCATTGGATAATGACCTGTTCCGTGTACATACACAACCTCTGCGGAAGCTTTACAGTATTTTTTTAAGGAATCGATATGCGTAGTGTCACCATCGCTATTTACAAGATAAAGTGTATGCGCTAATAGTTGCATCATGCCTCTTTCTTTTTGAGAAACATCAAGCAACGACCGCAATACTTTCATGGCGACAATCGAATCATTCATCTTGAAATCTTTTACCACACGATTTACGATAGAAGTATCAGCCGATGGCTGGAAAAGATTTTGTTTTGTGTAAACTTCAACCGTTCCGGAAAAGCTGCTGTCCATCATTGCAAAAAAACCTTCTACTTGTCTGCTTTCTTCTTCTGAAAGTTTTACGCCGGGCTTTTTAAGATTATCGATCCCCACTATACCAATCACTGACCCCGGATATTTTGTATCCATTAATAATAAAATATCTCCTGACATGGAATGTCCTATAAGTATTACATTCTTCAATTTTTTTGTTTTGATAAATTCATTGATGTCATCAGCGTATTGTTCAAAAGTCCACTCGGCCCGGTTCTTATCCGATCTGCCAAATCCCGGCAAGTCAAGAGTCACCACCTTATATCTGTTACAGAAATACTCTGATTGATCATTCCAATATTCTTTATTAATGCACCAACCGTGAACGAACAGCAAGGTAGTATCTCCATTGCCGCATTGGTTGTATGCAATGGTAACATCATTCACTTTTATATTGGCATTTTCTTCCTTGACAGCCGGTGTGTTACAAGAAAACAAAATAATTGCCGTTAACAAGGCTAAATATATTTTCATAAAAAAGAAATTATGAAAAACAAATGTGGCAAATAAATTGTTGCATATAAAAAATATTTTATGAACTTTATATCCTTTCCTCACATCAAAACTAACGATATGAATTTTCAAAAACTTATCTCTGGGTGCAGTCTTGCCTGTATTATTTTTTTAAGTTCCTGTAATAGCAACGGCAAAGAAGCTGATAAATCAGAAACAAATAAAGCAGAAATTAAAACGCCTAAAATAAAAGAAGAGACTGTAAGTTATAAAATTGATACGCTCAATATGAACAGTTACGTTGTCTATGATGAAAATATACAAGGCCAGCGTCCGGCGGTTTTGGTTGTTCATGAGTGGTGGGGATTGAATGATTATATAAAACGGCGTGCTAGAATGCTTGCTGAAATGGGTTATATCGCAATGGCGGTTGATATGTACGGCAATGGCCGAATGGGAAACGATCCCGGTGCTGCACAAGCTTTGGCAACCCCTTTTTATATGCACCCGGATATGGCAAAAAAACATTTTGATGCAGCCTTGGAAGAATTCAAAAAAAATCCAAATGTTGATCAAAGTAAAATAGCAGGCATTGGCTATTGTTTTGGAGGTGGTATACTTCTTAATCTTGCCAGAATGGGTGAACCCTTAAATGGCGTTGTAAGTTTTCATGGAAGTCTTGTTGGTACACCTGCCGATAAGAATTTGACAAAAGCAGAAATATTGGTTTGTCATGGCGAAGCTGATTCATTTGTTCCAAAAGAACAGGTTGATAAGTTTAAAAAGCAAATGGATTCAATTGGTAAATCTTATACGTTCAAATCGTATCCCGGGGCCACGCATGCTTTTACAAATCCTGATGCTACTGAAACCGGAAAGAAATTTAAAATGCCGATAGAATACAATGCAGCTGCTGACACTGCATCATGGAATGATATGAAAGAATTTTTTGGAAGGATCTTCAAATGATTTTTTATTCTTTGGGGATTTTCCCGTGAAGATTCAGAGAATGACAAATCATTTACTTTAGTCAATTTTTCATTTCAAATCTTTCCTTACATTTATCGTCCTAAAATAAATATCATGAATATGTCTTTTGCAAAAAAATTATTGGCAGCCGTAATCGTTTCAGCAGCACTTGTTTCATTCAGTACTAAAGCAGACCGTACAAACTTCTCTGGTAGCTGGGCATTGAATGAAGGTAAAAGTGATTTCGGTGAAAGAGGAGCAAGGTTTGCTACTAAAGCATTAAAAGTGGATCAAAAAAGTGATGCGATCACTATATCAAGGACTACACCTTCTTTCCAGGGTGGAGATGATGTGACCACCACCGAAACTCTTGGCTTTGATGGAAAAGAAGTACAAGGCACAGGCTTCGGAGGATCCGTAAAAAAATCAACTTTGAAATGGGCTGGTGATGGACAAAGTTTGGCGATCAGTTCTACTACTACAGGAGAGAGAAATGGTCAAAGCTTTACATTCTCCGGAACAGAAACATGGACATTGGGTGATGGAGGTAAATCTCTTACCGTGACTACAGTTAGAACTAGTCAACAAGGAGAAGTAACTACAAAAGCTGCTTACGATAAACAATAATTAACACAAGCTCTCAACTAATTATTTCATAACTTTCTTATCACCAAAAAACAAACTGGTATGAGAAAGTTATTTTTTTTATTGCTTTTTATTTCAACTATCACATCAGCCCAACAACAAGAAAAGTTCAATGGGCTTAACATGAATCTCGGGAATCTTTTCCGGTTGAGTGATGCAAAGACAAGATCTATTAGTCCTGAAAACTTAACGGGTGAGCCGGGCAAAGGTGGAATGGCGACTTTGGAAAATGGCAATGCTAAAAATGCTGCAAGGGATCTTGGACAAGGATGGAAAGTAAATCCATTTATTGTTATTAAGCCCGGTGAAACATTTACAATGGCCGAGATCACCGGTCCCGGTGCTATTCAGCATATTTGGATGACACCAACCGGTAACTGGCGTTTTTCTATTCTT
>Ga0193692_1000340_pt1 | contig 11700 bp, 13 predicted proteins | sample L3a1metaG_FD_144917 | JGI IMG/M metagenome (GOLD analysis project Ga0193692, IMG submission 144917) | Soil microbial communities from a riparian zone of the East river system, Colorado, United States - L3a1 | ecosystem: Environmental > Terrestrial > Soil > Riparian zone | place: USA: East River... | reverse complement strand
TGCGACGTTCGTTATGATGCCGCGCAGGCCTGCCGTCGATGAAATCAGCACGATGGCTCCTTCTTTGCGCGCCCGCATCTGCGGGATCACCGCGCGGCAGAGGTGGAAAACCGCGTGCACATGAACGTCAAAAGCGCTTTGCCACATTTCCGGCGTAATGTCGAACAGCCCGCCATTAACCGGACCTCCGGCCGAGTGAACCAGTATATCGATCGCTCCGAGCCGGCCTTCCGTTTCCTTTACACAACGCGCGACTTCTTTTGGGTTTCCGCAATCCGCCAGGATCAATTCGTGCCGGGCGCCCGTTTTTGTGAGCGCTTCGACTGTTTGGCGCGCATCGGCATCTTCCCGCCGGCCGACGATTGCGACTCTGGCGCCTCCGCCGGCCAGGGCCACTGCGGTCGCAGCGCCGATTCCGCGAGTGCCGCCGGTGACGAGAGCAACCTTCCCTTCGATATTCATGGTGGCCCCTATTTAGAGGCCACGTTTCTGAAGGTCAATCCTCCTCACTCCTGCCCCTGCTCGTGCCCTGCTCTTTTCTGGTCTGTCTACTTCTGGCATCCGCTGGCGGGCTCACATTCCTGGCCGCGCCGAACGGTAAGCAATTGCTTCCGTGTTGCCTGTAACCGTTCGATGAGCACCTGGCAGAATCTCTTCATCAGCTCGTACCCTAGCGCATGGTCCGCTTCGCATTGTTCACGGAGGCGTGTCCCGTAGATAAAGATGCAGGTCGTCTTTTCGCGAGCGCGCGCCCCGAAATGCCAATAGTAGGGCGGAAAGAGCCAGGACCAGCCGAGCACATCGCCACCCGCGATCATTTCGATGGCGACAGGTTTGCCGTCCATGCCGGATGTGCCTAATGCCACTTCACCCTGCTCGATGAGGTAGAAGCGATTGCCAGTGCTGCCTTCCTCGAAGATCGATTCGTCCTTTTCGAATTCTTTTGGCATGGCATTTTCAGCCAGGAGATCCAACCATTCCGCCTTCAGCCCACGGAAGAATGGATGAGCCGCCAGTCGTTCGCGCAACGATGCGCTCCGTCCCGTCGCCGTTTTCGGACGGATCCTCAGTGGATTTTCTCGTGGCTGCAATCGATCGGCTTCCTTGAACTCCAGCAGATAGCGCCGGGTTGCTTGCAGGCGGGTCATCACCACCTGGGCCATGCGTTGCACTAGTTCGTAGCCAAAGTCCGCGTCATTTTCACAGGCAACGAGCAAGCTCGCGCCGTCGAGAAAGATCGCGCGGGTGGGCGCGAGTGCCCGGGCCTGAAAATGCCACGTGAAAGGCGGGAACAGCCACGACCAGCCCAGAACGTCGCCTCCCACAATTACCTGGACCGGAATATCTCCACTACGAGGCACATGCGATTCAAGCGCGACCCTGCCGTCCAGCAGCAGGAAGAATGCGTAGGCCGCCTCATTTTCGTGGAACAGGAGCTGTCCTTCCCTGAACTCAACTTCTCGCGCATGGCGCGCAAGGATGTCGATGTGTTTGGCGTTGAATCCTTTGAGGAAGGGATGTTCCGCGATCTTCTCTTTGATCCCGTTGATGGCAAGCAACTCTCTCATACGAGTTTAATATCCCAATTGTGGAGGGCCTGCTTTGCCCTGCTTGACCGATACCGGTCATTTTTTGGCCTAAGTTCGCCAGTTTTGCTCTGGTCAACTTGCGCTGTTGGAACGAAGGGGGTTTCTGGTGTCAACCTGCCTGATTCGGAGACACAAAATGACGACGCGGGGAGAGCGCATTTCGGCCTTTCAAACGTTGGTGGTCACTTTCAACATGGAACGGTCGGTCCTCGAGTTACCTCCGTGCGTGCACGCGCAGGTCCCGAAAGAAGTCCAGTACCGTATGGTGAAGGAGATCCCGAAATTCTCCCGCATCAAAAAATGACCCGCCGCATACCTTGCAATGCTCAAACCAGATATGCGGCTGTTTCGCGTCCACCATTCGCAGCATCACGGTAGAGCAGCGCGGACACAGAATGCGGTCGATTGCATTCCATGTTTTGCCGATCTCGGCCGAACCGGTATCCAGATCCTCCGCGCCTTTCTTCTCGAGCAACTCGGCTTTGGCGAATTCGTCAAACCAGAGTCCTTCACAATCGGTGCAACGATGGATTTCGATGCCGCCAAACTGGACGGGCATCATCGGAGATATGCATTTGGGACAGATCATTTTGCAAATACCTCCCGCGCGGAGTGAAGTTGACCGATCCGCAGGCGAGGCCCAAAACCCCGCTTTTCAAGGGTCAGCTCGGCTTCGCAGCAGAATCGTGTGAAGGGTACCGCTTTTAAACGGGCGGCAGGAATGCGTTTGCCCGTCTCTTCGCAAATGCCGTAGCTGCCCGCTTCGATCCGTTTCAACGCGGCCTCGATTTCGTAGAGGGCATCCTGGGTATGCGATAATTCTGCCAGGATCACGTCGCGATTGTATTCTTCGGTCGCAAAATCGGCCGCGTCCCGCCCGGGCCGGCGCAAACTGTCCTGTGCCTCCTCCAATAATTTGGAACGGTGATCCATCAACTCGTTACGAAGGCGGCAGAGGACCCGATAGTGCCAGGCCCATCTCACGGGAACTTTGGGTGTTCTGCTTGTAACCGGACCGATTGGTTGGACATCAAACGGCGCCTTCATAACTTGCCTCCGATCTATTTTTTCATGGCTTCTCACGATTGAGAAATCGCTCGTCCCGAGCCATGGCAGGCTTGTTTGCCGGACCGAGTCCGAGCGATTTCCTTCACCTAACACGGGCATGGTGGCTCCATTTAGTCCGATGCGCTTCGCAATCCTTGGTAAAACAAACCCGTTTTTTGCCCCAGCCAGGGCCTCACGGACCCGAAGCCAGGCCAAGAAATGGCTGAGGGTCGGCAATAGGTGGGAAGCACCTCACGCTGAGTGAATACATGATGCAAGGGATGCAACCCAAGTGGTGGGACACGAACAACGATTCCGCACTTTATGCATCCAAAAATCAGGGAGGTCAGGTAAAGGGGAGGCGCTGTTACTCATGCACCGTGCAGCGCCTCCTGCCTGCCCGGTCTTTCGTCCTGCCGTCTCCCGGCTTGCGCTGGAGGGCTGCCTGTGTCAGGGAATCATGTTGTGCTGATGCCATGCCGTGCCTGGAGCCACGCCGGCTTCCTGGAGGACGACGTTCCTGAACAACGACAACCGCAAACCTCAAAGAAAGATCAACATATGCCTCGTTATATCAGTTTGCTCACGTTCACCGAAAAGGGTGCTCAATCAATCCGCCAATCGACCGAACGCGCCCACAAATTCGACGAAGCTGCCAAAAAAGCCGGGGTCAAAATCGAAGCGCAATACTGGACCGTCGGCCGTTTTGATGGTGTTTTGATTCTGAACGCGGCCCGAAGTGAACAGGCCTTGCGCTGCATTGCAGAATTGGCCGCAGCCGGCAATGTGAAGCCGCAAACCCTCGAAGCATTCAGTGGCGCGGAGTTCGACGCAATCGTGAAGGGGAACACATAAGATCCAACCTTTCGCGCTAACTGATCGGGCGAACATTTTTCTTGCAGCCTTTTTCAATGACTGTATTCTTAACCAGTAATCGGAGCTTGTTCTCCGAGCAATCCTCGGTTCTTTGACATCTGAATCTTTGCTAAGCCGTGGCACAAACGGAAGCGCCAGTGCTCTGCTCACTCCGCAGAGCACTGGCGGAGCCCGTCGTTGCCATTGTGGCCTGAGATCGAAGTTCAAGGAACATCGAAGCTGGATGCACTCCCGGCAAGTGAAGTCAAATCCAGGTAAATTCAGCTATATCCAGCTGAAAAATTCTATCCAGGTTGCCCTTCGCACCGTTCCCAATTGTTAAGGTTGAGGACTTTTTCTCAGGCATTCTGCATTTTGGACTCTGCAGTTCGCACTCTGCAGTTTGAATTTGGATTCGGACACTTTTAGATTTTTTCAACTGTCCCACTCCTGATCATCAGCACTTTAGCTCGCGAAGGTTGGGACACCTGTCCGATCCGTCCGGGATGCCGAACCGTTCGCGCGGTTATGCGCACTTGCGCAAACCTTCAAGGTTCGCAACCTCCAGCTGTCCTCATGAACACCTGCGAACAGTCAGTGACGCCTACGAACACCTTTCACCGTTGCTACGCGATGTCGTAAGCCATGATTGTCGCGGCCTTGCCCGCGTAGGTCGTTTCCTCGACCGTTCTCCAGCCGAGCCCGCGATAAAACCGTTCCTCACTCGGCGTGTAGAGATAAAGGCGCGGAACCCGCAGTGACTTCGCTTCCTCAATAATTCGTCGCACGAGCGCCGCGCCGATTCCCTGACGCCGATGTTCCTTCGGCACATAAAGACTGGCCAGCCAGGGCGTCAGGTGCGGGTGGCTATCCATATCGTCGGCGAGCAGGCTGATTGATCCAAGAGCAGCGCCGTTCTTCAGCGCGACCACGGTTGTTGGAATCTCTTGGCGGCCGCATTCGACGGCTAATCTCTTTTGGCGGCGTTCGAGTGTGTCACCCGGCCGGATGTAGGCCCACTCATCGTGATGCCAGAGGGCGACGACAGGCAAAAGGGCAGGATGATCTGCGAGATAGGCAAATTCCATATGCTACGGGCTATGATATGGCACCAATGTCGGCGCTCAAGCCAGTCTCGATCTGCCTTGGAGCTTCCCTATTTTTTTGGCCGGGTCGGAGCAGGGGCCGTTGTCCTGGCTGGGGGAGTATTTGTCTTCCGAACAGTCGAAGTCGTAGTTGCACCGGCTGCCTGTGAAGGTTTCGGGCTGGCAGTAGTAGCCGTGTTTCTCTCAATAGTGGGATCTTGCTTGGCAGGTAACTTCAATGCAGGCGGCAGATCGGGGAGCACCTGCTTCAATGTTGATGGATCGACGTTTCCAGCATCGACAAATTTCCAGCTACGTCCCTGGTCGATCGAATTGGCAATGAGAAAAGATTTTTGAGTCGCGACACCAAAAGGAAGAGCGACGGAGATGGAGAAAGGAACGATGGCAAAGAGATGGCCGTTTTTCGCGGCGATCGCGTCCGTGGGATTGTCGATGCTAGCGGATTTGAAGGTGATGCCCTGGGCTTTCATCTGCGCGACAGTCGATTGGATGGTCGCGATCAGTTTAGGACGTCCTCCCATCGCCTGGACGAGCTTGGGATGGGTCAGGTCAGCCACGGTGGCATAATCGGCAGCCAGCAAAGCTTTGTTGGTACGCTCGGCAGTTTCCTTGATAAGCCTGGAATGGACGTCCGCCCGTGTAGTGGAAAAAAGGCACAGGCTGAGCCCGAAAACAAAAAGAAGCTTCAGTTTCGTCATTTAAAAAACGCGCAGAAGTTGCGAGCAATCATCGAGCCAAACGCGCACTCGCGCGATTAGTCCATTACGCGATAGTAACAAAGGCCGACAGCAAAGAGAATATTTCTGAGAAGGGTGGTCTTGGGCACGTCAGGTTCGATGGAGATGGCGTACTTAAAGCGCTCCTTGAAGAAGCTCTCGCACTCACCGTTCCAATTCGTGGCGAGCGTGCCGACGGCCCTGCCGTTAGACCAGATGCTTGTGCGGGTGAGACCGCTTTTCATCTGAAACATCAGTAGCAACTCGCCGTCGGGTCCCTTGAAAGCGTATTTGCGACCCATGCAAAGGATGACGATTTCCATTTTGCAGAGGAGATCGTCTTTGGAATCGAAGAACTGGATCGGGGCGCCCCCGACGTTAGCTTTGGATGCGACGTAATTAAAAGGAGGCATGGTGTCCAAGCCGATATTGCTGACCGGCCGCTTGCCCCAGAGGCGGGAAATCTTTGTCCAGGAGCTGACGTCAGGTTCCCGGCACTCGACCAAAAGTTCCTTGGTCCTGGCGTCGTAAATGTCGAATTTGTCAGAGAACTGCGGTTCGTTCCGTTTCGCCAAGTCCTTGACGAAGAACAAGTCGCGGTCAGTAACTTCATCGATCTGATCGACGGCCAGGTGCATATCCCAAGCCGTTGAATAGCAAGATGTAGGCCGATGGTCAGCCAAGGCTGTAACCTAAAACGTCCGAGCGAATCCAGACTTACTCATGCGGCGGGGGCTTGATTTGCCGGAGGGTCCATCGCATAAAGCTGGCTGTGAAATCCGCCTTCCTGCTGGTCGCAACGACCCTGTTCTGTGCTTTTGGCTCGGTGAAGGCCGAAAGTTCTGCGCTTGCGGCCCCGGCGCCGATTTACGTCATTCTTTGGTTTGATACGGAGGATTACATGCTGCCCGCCTCCGATGATGCGGCCAAACGCGTTGCCGAACTTCTTACGGATCGCCGCGTGCGAGTGACTTTCAAAGTCGTGGGTGAAAAAGCCAGGACACTGGAACGACGCGGCCGGAGCGATGTGATCCGGGCATTGAAGAAGCATGTGATCGCATTCCATTCCGACTTTCATTCAGTGCATCCCACGCCATCGGAGTATTTGGCAGAATGCGGTTTGCTGGACGGCATCGAGGAATTTGTCCGGCGAGAAGGCGATGGGGCTGCCGATGTCCGCCGCATTTTCGGTGTCAAAACGCTGGCGTGCTACGGACAACCCGGTTCTTCGTGGGGACCACAAACTATTGCGGGGCTCAAGCAAATTGGCGTGGCTCCGCACGGCGTCCCCTGTTACGTGGATGAAGGTACGCACATCGGTTTGGATGAACGGCCGTTCTGGTACATCTCGGCGCTCAACGTTTATCACATGGGCGGTAACTACACGCGAATGGATTTGCATGACGCGACCGCAGTGGAGCCTGCAAAAAAGAAAGTGTCGGCCATTGCCGATCGCCTGCGGACGAAAGATGGGGGTGGGTTGATCAGCATATTCTACCATCCGTGCGAATGGGTGCATGAGCAGTTTTGGGATGGAGTGAACTTTGCGCATGGCGCCAATCCCCCGCGTGAAGAATGGAAAGCGCCACCGCAACGAACGGCCGAAGAAACCGAAAGCGCGTTCCGGCGATTTGGTGAGTACGTCGATCATATTCGCTCAATTCCGGGGGTGAAATTCATCACGGCGGAAGATTTGCCGACGCTTTACCCGGATGCGACGCGCGAGCAAGTGAGCGAAGCTGAAGTGACTCGGTTGGCGGAAGGAATTCTCTCGAACAGCAATGGGCTCAGCTTCCAGGTGATGAGTGGCAAGAGCTTCTCACTCGCAGACCAATTTGAATTGCTGGCGCGAGGTCTTTCATCCCGAATGGCCAAGCCAGGCAAAGCATCGAAGCTCGCCACCTCTGGAGTATTGGGTCCGGACCAGGGCGCAATGGCGGGCTCACTGGCAGAGATCAACGCATTGCAGTTTCGCGATTCGTTGAAGGACGTGAATGAGTTCATCGCGGCGAACGGTCGAGTGCCGGCGCGAGTCTTTGTGGGGCCGGAAGTTGTCCGGCCTGCCGATTTTCTCTACGCGATGGCGTTTGCCTGGAACGAGGCGAGCCGGAGTGGCAAAATCCCAGAAACGATTGTCCTCGGGAAAAATCTGGCAGTTACTGCGGAACGATATGTCGCGAAGGACACGCCAAACCTGTTTGGTGACTGGGTCATTCATAAAGAAGGTTTTCGCGCGCCAAAGATTCTCGAGATTGCTCGATTGCAAACGTGGACGCTCAAGCCCGCACTCCTGAAGTTGAATCACCCGAAAGATTGACCGCGCGACCTATGGCGACAGTACTCAGGTCGAGTTCACGGCGTTATATTTTGTGATGGGCCATTTGCCAGATGATGTGCGAACCGTGGAGAATGCCGAGGACGAGCAAGCCGATGCCCGAGAAATGCTCCATGCGAAGCAACGTTTTCTCACTCCATTTTTGGTGCCCCAAAGAGACCGCCCAGCTCAGGCCGAAGAACCAGAGGCCAGTGCCCACGGCGACTCCACCAATACAAGCGAGTTTGTTCAGTTCCCCCTTTTGCACCCATTCGCGTGAAATGAAATTGGCAGCGAGAATGATCCAGAACACGAGCACACCTGGATTCCCCATGACGCGGACGAATCCCGTCATGAACGCGGAATGAGGGTGGAGCTTCTCCTCGATCCGTTCTTCGATTCGATTGGTAGCGGGGACGGATGTGGCAATGAGAAATTTCATTCCCAGGAAGAGCATGAACACGAAGGAAAAGAGCTCCATGATCGCCTTGATGTATCCTTTTTCGAAAAAGGAGGCGAAGCCGGTGAAAGCGATAGCACAGTAGATCACCTCCATGACAGTGGCGCCGAGGCCGATCAAGCCGGCCCATCTAAAGCCGCGGCGGGCCCCTTCGTTCATGATGGTGAGGTTGACGGGACCTACCGGAATAGAAAGCAAGAGACCACTGATGAAACCTGTGATGGCCGCCAGAGCGATCGGAGGCAGGTTAAACATGAACCCGCAAATCAGGTAGCTGCATTCTCTGAGTCTTCATCCACGTCGTCGTCCTCGTCGTCGGATTCGATTTCCTTGCGCATTTTTCGTGAAATTCGCGGCCGGACGAATCCGTAGAGCAGATAGAGCGTGAAGAAAAGCGGCAACACGAAAACGAGAATCTTCTCCTGCAGAATTACGATGCTGCCAATAAACAAGATCGCAATGAGCGTTTTAGCGAAGGTGTGTGTGGCTTGCAAATCGAGCCTCTTGAAAGTCGGATATTTTACTTCGCTCACCATCATCCATGAGAGGAAAACCAATAAGACAGGCAGAGCATAACGCCAGGAGCCTTTGGTAAATTCCTTTTCGTCGAGCCAGATCATAAACAGCGTGAGAGAAGCAACGAGTCCTGCTGCTGCGGGAATCGGAAAACCTAGAAAATCTTTGCCCCCGCCGGTGCCGGCCTGTGCCGCAAGGCAATTGAAACGGGCTAACCGAACCGCACCGCAAACGAGATAGATCGAGGCGATGAACCAGCCTGCCTGAGGAAGGCTTACAAACACGTCCCTCAGGACGATGCGATGGACGAGGAAGGCCGGCGCTGCTCCGAAAGAAACAATGTCGGCCAGAGAATCAAATTCGCGGCCGAACGGACTCTCCCGGCCACCCATGCGGGCAATGCGACCGTCGAACAAATCGAAAATACAGGCGAGAAGAATGAAAAACAGTGCCTTCCGGATGTCGCCGTAACCTTGCGTGAGGTCGGCTTCGACAATTTTTGTGAGCGCAACGAAACCGCAAAAGAGGTTTCCGGCGGTCATCAGGTTTGGCAGGAAATAGATTTTGATGCGCGTATCCGTCTGCGGAGTAGGCGTCTGCTTCTGCGCTTCCCTGATCATAATCATCGATTCACCATTGCCATCACGTTCTGTGCCACTTTGTACCTCACCCTCCATAAGCTCAACATCGCACCAGAACCAGCCACTGATCAAGCTTATAGACGACTTATAGACACTGAATCCGGCCGTGACAATTCGCGTCATGGGGGCTAACACCTGCGCCCAGTGCTCGGCGCATTTCTGGCAACAATTCTATTCTCGATCTCGGCCATCTGCGGAAATCGCGCTTCAAAGCTGCTCGGCGGCACCGAGGCGAATTTCTGGCGGCTGCTGTTTGCGACGCTGTTGCTCGCAGCCTACGCACACGTGCTGGGGCAAGGATTTTCCGGTCCCGCCTTTCGCACATTCTTTATTAGCGGGTGCATTGGGTTTGGAGTGGGCGACCTCGCGCTATTCCAGGCCTTGCCGCGAATCGGTTCCCGGCTTTCAGTAATGCTGGTGCTGTGTCTTTCGTCGCCGCTCGGGGCAGCGCTGGAATGGTTCTGGATGCGAACGGCACTAAGCGGGCCGGAAATTTGGAGTGCTGTGGTGGTCCTCATCGGAGTCGCGGTGGCACTGGCTCCCAGTGAACATTTAAATGCGACCAGGCCGGTTCTTTGGACTGGAGTGACGTTTGGTTTGATCGCCGCGATATGCCAGGCACTCGGGGCGGTGCTGAGCCGGCAGGCTTTTGCCGAAGACCGGGCCGGCGGTCTGGACATCGACGGCGTTACGGCAGCCTACCAACGGATCCTGGGCGGAGTGCTGGTGACCGGAGTGTTTCTCTCGATCGTGAAACTCAAACCAAACCCGGTCGGTTTGCATACTCCGGATCAAATGGCGCGACTGCGAGCTGCGATTCCACTCGTGCTTCTCAATGGGTTGGCCGGACCGGCTCTTGGTGTGAGTTGTTATCAATGGGCTCTCAAGAATGCGCCGACCGGTATTGTATTGCCGATCGTGGCAACGACCCCCGTCATCATCATCCCTTTCTCGTTTCTTTTCGAAAAGGAACGTCCCTCGAAAAGATCGCTTGTGGGGGGAATTATGGCTGTGCTGGGAGCGGTGTCTTTAGCTATGTTTCGCAATGCAGGCAGATGAAAGAGAACATAGCATTCGTGAACGGCAACTTCGTGCCCGAGCAACGGGCGGTGGTGTCGATCTTTGACCGCGGCTTTTTATATGGAGATGGCCTCTTTGCGACAATTCGCGTCTGCCAGGGGCAACCGTTCCGTTGGCGGCGACATTTGCTGAGGTTGCATCGGGGTGCCGACCTTCTGCGCATTACTATTCCGGAAACGGACGAGAAGCTGCGCGCGATCGCCGTCGAGTTGGCGCGGAACAACGAGCTCGAGAACGGCGCGCTTCGCGTCGCGATCTCGCGGGGCGTTGGAACGGGAGGCTATTCACCCGCCGGAGCGACTCATCCGACGCTGACGATGACTGTTCGGCCGCTGTCCGTGAGAGCACCGGGCCAGCCACTCAGTTGGCGCTGCGCAACGAGCAAGCTGACGTTGCGCTCGGATGACCCGCTCGCGTGGTTCAAGACTTCCAACCGGCTCCTCCAGGTACTCGCCCGCGGAGAAGCCGAAAGGGCCGGATTCGACGAGGCATTGCTCCTGAACGAGGAGGGGCATGTGGTCGAGGCAACGAGCGGGAATTTGTTTTGGATCCAGGAAGGGCAAATTTGCACGGCGCCGCTGGGCACAGGCATTTTGCCGGGGATTGCGCGGTCCACGCTGTTTGAGATTGGCGAAACCCTGGGCCAGCGGGTGCAGGAACGCACCATTTCGCGGGACGACCTGATTCAGAGCGAGGGCGCATTTATTTCCATGAGCACCCTGGGCGTGGTTGAAATTGTGCAAGTGGACGATCTTGACCTCAAGCGCTCACCGCTCGTGTCCATTTGCCACAAAGCGTACGAAGAACTGGTAAAGTTCGAAACGGCAGATCAGGGCCGTTAAAGAAGTGGACGCTTCAACGCTGAACGCGGGCGCCGCCGCCTTTCATGAGCTTCTCGACTTCGCTCAACGTCGCCATGGAAGTATCACCCGGAGTGGTCATGGCCAGTGCTCCGTGCGCCGCGCCATACTCAACCGCGAGCTTGGGATCGCCGCTTGTCATGAGGCCGTAAATAAGACCCGAGGCGAAACTGTCGCCGCCACCGACGCGATCCAAAATTTCGAGCTCTTTGCGCTCAGTCGCCTCGAAGAACTTCCCGCCTGCCCAGCAAATCGCGCCCCAATCATTGACGGTGGCCGATTTAACCGCGCGAAGGGTTGTGGCCGTGACTTTGAAGTTGGGGAACTCCTTCACTGCTTTCTCGATCATCTTTTTGAAGTTGTCGACTTCGATGGTTGAAATGTTTTCGTCCACTCCTTCGACTTCAAAGCCAAGGCAGGCCGTAAAGTCCTCTTCATTCCCGATCATGACGTCCACGTTTTTTGCGATGCGTCGATTTACCTCCTGCGCGCGCTGATGTCCGCCGATCGATTTCC
>Ga0193692_1000339_pt1 | contig 11706 bp, 7 predicted proteins | sample L3a1metaG_FD_144917 | JGI IMG/M metagenome (GOLD analysis project Ga0193692, IMG submission 144917) | Soil microbial communities from a riparian zone of the East river system, Colorado, United States - L3a1 | ecosystem: Environmental > Terrestrial > Soil > Riparian zone | place: USA: East River... | reverse complement strand
TTTTTGACACGATTGTAATTGGTTACTTTCTGGATAAACTATCTGACTCTAATTCTTTCTTTGGGTATACTCTGATTCAGGAATGTATCAAAAGAAACAAGAACTTTATTGTGTGGGACAAGGCTGTTTGTGATATAGTTAATCAGGTTATCAACGACGGTGACCACTCATATACTGGGCAATTATTCTTAACTTCTTTTGATGATGACAAAAAGGATTTTCTCTATAAAAATGTTGATTATGTAGCTTTAAAAAAACCTTCTATATGTGTGGTAGGAACAAACAGCAGACAAGGTAAGTTTACTACACAAATGATCATGAGAAAAATATTAGAAAAAGAGGGATACAAGACATCACATATATCTACCGAGCCACAGGGTATCCTTCTTAATTCTTCCTGTGTTTTTCCAATAGGGCACAATGGAACAGTCTCAGTAGATCTTAGGGAATGGAATAAAACATTAAGACTTTTGACTCAAAGTATAGAATTTAATGAACAGCCGGATATTATCATTACAGGAAGCCAAGGAGGGATACTTCCTTTACATCCCATCAACGACTCACTGCCTCCGGAGAAATTAATCTATGTTAAATCGTTTTACCCCGATGCTATTGTCTGTACAATTAGTCCAAGTGATTCTATAGATATCATAAAAAGAACTATAGACACAATAAAATCATTTGTCAAAACAGAGGTGCTGTTTTTTGTCTTGACTCCATGGCAATATAAATTCCATCATGGTTATAAAACTATAGTATCTTTTGATAAGATTAATGAAGAGGAATATAATGAAAAATTAAATTACTTCAGTCAAGAGCTGGGCAAAAAAGTAATTAATATTAAGGACCCAAATCATCACCACGTCGTTACAGACGAAATAATAAATTTCTTTGCAAAGAAAGATAGTATCGAAGGAACAATCGAAATTTAATTTTAATATGAAAATAGACATCAACAAAATAGCAAACAGCTATCAATCTTTAACACTTGATAATAATGAACTTGTTAATAAAGGTTATTTTAATGACAATTATGGATATAGAGGTATACCTGTAGTTTTTAAAAATGCATTTAAACCTGAAAAGGAAAACAAATCACCAAATAATATTGAAGATATTCTAAGTGTTTTCAACTGTTGGTTATCTCAAGAAGACTCTGATGAAAAATTGGACATAATATCTGAAAAGAAAGAAACATTTTCAGGCTTAGATCATGAGAAGTGTTATAAAGGGAAATGGAGTAGCTTACTTTCTGGCAAAAAGCTGTGGTTGGTGTATCCATCAACATTCAATTCTGAAATAAATAATAATAAATCTAAATATCTATTTAATGATTTAGAAAATATTATTGAAAGTATTGATATGAATCTAATAAAGCCGTTTTATGCGATTCAAGAACCAGGAGATTTAATTTTTATACCTGGAAACAATCATCATATGCACATCAATTTAGAAGATACTACCGCTTTACACAAGGATTTCATCAATGAAATTAATTATGATAATGTTAGAATAGCTTTTAAGAGACACAATATGGAAGATGTTAAACATCTTGAAAAAACAATCAAAAAAAACTTTGAAAAATTAACTAGAACACCTAACCCCATTTTTAAATAAACTTTTTTATAATAAATAAATTTATGAAGATTAATATAAAAGAAAAAATCAGTTATATTTTACAAGATTTAGCACAAAGCGAATACAAAGACATCTTTCAAGATTGTGAAAGCGATCAAGATAGATTAGAATTATTAACATCCGAATCAATGTTAGCAATAGTTTTTATATCATCACTTGAAGATGAATTCTCAATTGAATTTGAGGATGATGAATTAGATATAAATTTTTTCTCCAGTATGGAAATCGTTGAAAGTATTATTATACAACACCTTACTTAGAAATGAAAAGTTTGTTATTCATATTTTTACTTTTGGGACTTGTTCAAAATGTGCAGTCTCAGAATTATTCAGCTTCTGGTAGAGTGTTAAGAGAAAATGGTTCTCCAGTGTCATCGGCTGAAGTAATTCTTAGCACTAAAACTGATTCTATACTTGTAAAAGCAATTATTACTGATAATAATGGAAAGTTTGTTATTGAAAATTTATCGAATGGAGAATATGCAATAGGTATCCAACATGAAAGTATCATTAAATATAAGGAAACAGTAGAGATCAATAATAAATCTAATGATTTAGGTGATATTGTAATTTATAACAATGCAATCTTAATGAATGAGGTTGTTATTGTTAAACCATTGATTGAAAAAAAAATTAATAAAACAATTATTAATATAGAAAATAGTATTTACAAAGTAGGAAATGATACCTATCGACTACTAAGTGTTTATCCAGAAATTCAAACAGACAATGTTGGAAACATTATTTTCAGAGGGAGTGAATCAGTTACTGTCTACATGGATGGGAGAAGGTTACAATTTAGTGGGAGAGAACTTATGGACTATCTGAAGTCGATACCCTCGGAATCAATTAAAAATATTGAGATTAGTTCTATTCCTTCAGCCGAATTTGATGCGGCAAATAAAGGTGCCATTATTAATATTAATACTAAAAGTAATTATAAATATGGATTGAATGGAACTATATATAATGAGTTACAGCAGCATAGATATTTTCAGTGGAATACCGGAGCAATGCTAACATACAGAAAGAAAAAACTTACTACTCAAGTAAATTACTCTTTTGGGACTGGTAGAGGTTTTAATGATAATAAAGATAAACAGACTTTTTTTAACAAACCTATTCAGATGAATCAGCATGAAGACTATAAAGAAAGAATTAATGTTCAAAACCTTAATTTGGGTTTAGATTATAATATTAATGATAAAAATATATTGGGAGCTAATTATAATCTAAATTATTGGGATGGAACAACTAATGGAGCATCTACAAATTCAATAAAGAATACTATCAATTATAATGTTGATTCAATATATGTAACCAAAAATGAACGGCCTTTAAAGTTAATTAATCAGACATTTAATACTTTTTATAGGTATAAAATTGATTCTATGGGAAGCAAAATAGATTTAGGATATAATTATATTAATTATGATAATAATCAGGAATCTTTCTTAAAAAATGATTTTTTTGATATGACTAATCAAATAATAAAACCCAGTTCATTTTTGACAATAAAAAACCCATTGAAAATTTACATTCACACTTTTAATTTTGATTATAATAAAATATTTGAAAATGATCTAACAATCCAGTTTGGATCAAAGTATGTAAGTTCTAAAACTAATAATAGTATACAATATTTTGACGATATAAATCAAGTATTCAATTCAGCACGTTCAAATGATTTTGTTTATGATGAGAAAATTTTATCTTTTTACTCCAGTTCTACAAAGAAATGGGATAAATGGGGAATGAATCTGGGCCTGAGGATTGAAAATACCGACTATATAGCGAACTCGATAACTACTTCCGAGTCTATCTCTAAAAATAGATGGGATTTGTTTCCGTCTGTTTTTATTCAATATAAAGTTTCGGATGATAATACATTAAATTTTTCTTATGGGAGAAGAGTAACAAGACCCGCATATAAATTGCTTAACCCATTTGAAAATGTTAAAAATCCATTTTTTATATCAAAAGGGAATCCTTTCTTAAGACCATATTTCTCCAATAGTATTGAACTTACATATTTATTAAAGAAAAAGAATAATTTCACTCTTCTTTATCAAAAAAATTCTAATGTAATTAATAATACTTTTATCACGAATGCAAATTCACAAACCATTTCTACATATGAAAATATCAATGATGAAGATATGTATTTGGCATCTTTTAGTAGATTTTTTGATATTTATAAATGGTGGAGTTTTAATTTATATTCTAATATTGTATACAGAAAAATTAAAGTTAAGAATGAAAATCCTCAATCCTACGAAAACGTATGTCCATATATTAGCATCAATAATACTTTTAAGTTGAATGATAATTTTTATATCGAACTAAATGGAAACTATTTTACAAAGACTTTCTATAGTATATATGAACTTTATCCACAAGGTGTAATAAATGTAGCATTTAGGAATTCCTTTTTTAAAAATAAGCTAAATGTTAACTTGAATTTTAATGATCCATTTAATATTAAACGAATTAAAATGATCGTGAATGAGACAGATTTCAATAGAGATATTGAAAATAGATATGCTACTAGAAGTGTTTCATTAAGACTTTCATATAATTTTTCAAAAGGAAAGAAAAATACCAACAGAGAGCAAATACAATCTACAAATAGTAATGAGGTTTACCGAATCAATCAATAGTTTGTTCAAATTATCCAATTTTTTGGAGATTTACGAACACGAAATAGACAAAACAAATGTTTATTTACACTCCTATATTTCTCATAAAAAGATATTGATTAGTATAGTAGATTATAATTTATTGCTTAAAAAATCAGTTCAGCCAATAGAAAAAAAAACATTGGGTGAACTAATTTATAAAGATATTTTAATTCCGGATAGTATTGATGAAAAAGAGATAATTGTTAATTATTTGCAGAACTTAAATAAATTAACAGTGGTCTTTGATGATAGCAATTTTTCAATTAATATTTTTAAGGAAATTTTTAAATTGCTTAAGAATAATAGTTATAATATTTGTTTACTCTTTGCTCTTCAAAAGAAGAAGAATATAACTTTCATAAAAGCGGGATTATTCAAATATTCTCGAGAATTAGAAAATATATCCATTCTAAGATTAGAAAAAGAAGAAATCAATTCTTTTGGTAGTAAAATTCATATTTACAAATCAATTAATGGGTACGTTGATGAAAAACTAATATATTCACATAAAGTTATACATTATATAAATGAATATGAAACTTATAATGCCTCTATAGCTGAAGAAAATGTTTCATTTAAAGAAGGAAATGGCATTATTCCAGACGCTTATAGTGATAAGATTACCAGACCAAAAAACATTCATTCTTTATCTGTATTATACTCCCAACATCATTATATTAAGGAGTTGCCAATTTCAGGTTTTATAGTTGATTATAATAGGTTATCTAATTTTATTCAGGATCAAAAGATTAACCAGCAATGTATTAATTGCTCTATTTTACCCATATGTGGTGGTTACTTCGAGGGGCTTACAGTAGAATGTCCATCATATAAAAATATTCACCTGAAAAATTTCAATAAAGAAAATGAGGAAGCTCTACAAAACAATCTTATTGGAATTAGTAATAGTTTAGTATTAAAATCGGAGATACTAGATTATTTTGAAAAAATGGTTTCTTGTAATGTTACTAGTCATTCAGAATATATCTCTATTTTATTCCTAAATAAAGAATACCAAAAAGGATTTATCCATGCTAAAGAAGGTAGATTGATCGAAGCTAATGATACCTTTGCAAGTGCCGATAAACTTGCAAAAAAAATATTGCCGCAAAATGGATTTTCTTATAATTATGTACAAACATTTATAACATCCACCAAATCATATTTGGCTTTTAAAATAAACAAAAAGGAGGAAGCTATTGATATAACCAAAGAGGGTATAAGATACGGTGTTAGATTGAATAAATATATTTCTGCGGAGATTATTTCCTTACATATAGCTCAAATGTTGATGAATATGTCTAAAGTTTATTTATCTTTTAATGACTTTGAGAAATGGGAGGAAATCACCTTAGCAAATATTAACTACTTACTGAATTATGATTTACCCATAGAAGCTGATGGATATGATATTAGTTTATTAGAAAAAACACCAGATAATTTGAAATATTTTATGTTATTGGAAGTTATTAGTCAGGTATTAACTTATACAATAAAAAAGAATTTTGAGCCGGGAATACAATTGCTGCGAAAAATTTATGTAAAAGACCTTTCGAAAGAGGTGAACAAACAAATTTTCGAATGGGTAACTTTAATTAATATTTCTCATGATGCCAATGTTAATATTTTAGAGTACGAAGCTCGATATTTAGAATTTTATAGTTCTAAAAATGAAATAATTAATCTTAAGAAACTGAAATTTTTTTTAAGATTTATTATGAAAAATCATGGTAATGTTTTCAAACCAAGCTAAATTATTAAACAAATTGGATACTCTAAATATTTAACTCCAATGAAGACTAGAGCCAATTCGAAGAATATTTAGTTTAAAAAGCCTTATCCTTATATTTTTAAGACTTATCAAGGCTTTAAGATTATGAGTTGTTTATTACTTTTAAGATTAACTAAATGTAATTGATTATTTGAGATATTTTAAGGTCTGTATAGTTTCTGAATTTGTGGTTAAGTTTATAGAAAATATAAAATATATGTGGTTACTTAAAATATCCTTGATTATTCCAAAAAAATCATACTCATCTAGAGTATCATTTTTTATATACGGAATTGTATCAGATCCGATTTGTCTTTTTTTTTATTAATATATTTGGTTAGAATTTACAAAATAACATGATGCTTACTAATACAGTAATAGCCAAAATTGATAGGATATTATCTCTGCTCCAGCTTAAATACTTTAAACCTGAGTTCTATTATTAATTTTTGGAGCAGAAACATTTTGCTTTTTTGGCAATATTGTCCCGCTTTTCGTTATATTTTTTTGTTTTACCCTGCCAGGGTTTTAAACCCCGGCAGGGTAAAACAAAAAAAGGATACCACTTCATACGAGCGAAGCGAACTGGAGAAGCAATCGGTGCTAAGAGTTGATATTTTGTCTTTTTGCTATCATTAAAAAAAGAAAAAAAATGATAATCGAATTAAGTCCTTTTTAATTTTAAAAATGTAGCTTAATATAATATGCTTTTATTTGCATAGCAACAATTTTTATGATTACAATAATTACATTTATGAAGTTTACAAACAGGAAAAAAATCCATCTTTTGATGATTATGTGTTTTTTTAGCCTTTGTGGCAATGCCCAAAACAAAATAACCATAAAGGGAAAACTGTTAGACAAAGAAACTTCAATACCAATAGAAGATGTGACCGTTTACCTTACCACTGTTAAAGACTCAACCATAATTGATTATACGGTTTCAGATAAAAATGGGGTCTTTAGAATTGAAACCAAAAAGATTACGGTTCCTTTTTTCTTAAAAACAGCTGCCACCGGTTACGAAAACATTAAAATCAAAGAAAACTCCTGTACCGAAAATAAGAATTTTGGTGTTTTGTCAATTTTGAAAAAAGAAATAATACTTTCGGAAGTCGTGATAAAAAATGTAGCACCTCCCGTCAAAATCAAGAAAGATACTTTGGAATTTAACGCGGCTTCCTTCAAAGTGCGTCCCGACGCGAATGTGGAAGCTTTGATTCGACAATTACCTGGAACGCAAATTGATGAGAATAAGAAAATCACCATTAACGGGAAAGTAGTTGACAAAATACTGGTTAACGGAAAGCCATTTTTTAGCGAAGACGGGAAAATTGCCCTTCAGAATTTAACTGCCGACATGATTAAAAAAGTGCAGGTTTCGAATACCAAAACCAAGGACGAGGAAATGAGCAAACAAGAATCGAGTTCAAACAATGCGACTATCAATCTGACTTTGCAAGAGGATAAAAACAAAGGTGTTTTTGGAAAATTCATGGGTGGGTATGGAACGGACGATCATTATGAAAGCAGTGGGATAGCCAGTTATTTCAAAAATAAGCGTCGTATTACCGCTATTGTTTCGTCCAATAATATCAATGCGACAGGATTTTCCATGGATGATGTTTTTGACAATATGGGCGGTGGTCGAAATAATAACGGAATGGGATATGGAGGCGGGGGTAATAATTCTAGTTCGACAGGGATTACACGTTCGACTACTGCAGGATTGAATTATGATGACGAATGGATAAAAGGTCTCAACGCGCACACTGCATACAACTACAAGAATTCGGACAATGAAAATCGAAACAAAACATCCAAAGCAGACTTTTTACCAACGGGAAATATTTTTACCGAATCAGAGAGCGTGAGCAATCAATTGACAGAAGGGAACAATCTTGATATGGAGTTTGACTATAAAATCAATGATAAGACAAGGATTTTCCTAAGTCCGCGTTTTGCAAAAACAACAGCAACAAATAGTTATGCGTCACAGGCCACCTCACGGGACGACAACAATAATTTGATGAATGAAAACAATAAAAAAACTAATTCCCAAAACGATTCGGGAAGTTTTCAAAACTGGATGAGTATTTACAGGGGTTTCAATAAAAAGGGGAGATATTTTAATGCTACAATGCAAAATAATAATTCGAGAAACGACGTCAATTCGATAGATAATTCTGCTACCTTATTTTATCAGGATGCAACTCCTGACGATATTAGGAACCAAAATGTACTGGCAAAAAAGTCAAATGACAATTTTTATTTCAATGTTCAATATTCAGAACCTATAACCGATTCTTTGTCTGTTTATGTTGGAGTAACGACAAATTGGACTAAAACGAAAGAAGATAACAATACTTTGGATTTTGATACTGCAACAGGAAAGTATTCGGATAGGAATGAACTGATGTCAAATTATTTTGATTCGAAATCAACTCGGCTTTCTCCCAATGCCGGATTGATGATCCGTAAAAAGAGACTCTGGATGAGGGCGACGTTGGGAACTTATTTTGTGGAGGTGAATAATCATTCCAATTATTTGAACACCTTTACCGATTTGTCAAAAAACTACGCTTTACCGGAAGGAAGTTTAAATTTTAATTATAATTTTTCAAAAACAGAAAACGTTTACGCTTATTATTCCCGTCAGTATTCTTTACCTACCGCCTCCCAGATTTTGCCTGTCGAAAATCTCTCCAACCCTTTGAATACAATAGTAGGAAACAGCAATTTGGATATAGGGAAAAGTCACTACTTCAGTGTAAATTATGGAAATCATAATACTTCAAATTTTTCAGGTCTTTCCATTTATTCGAATGGTAATTATTCAGACAGCAGTATCGCTTCCACCTCGGTTTATGATGAAAATGGAAAACAAAGAACGAGCTATGTTAACATTTCGGGAAATTACAACGTTAGTTTAGGTGCTAATTGGGACAAAACCGTAAAAAAAGAGCTAAATACGTTTAAATATTCATTGAGATTGAATACAGGATATGAATTCCAACAGGGATTTACCAATGTCGAACAGTATTCGGCCCAGATAAAAAGCATATCGCCAGGAGCATCTATTTCTTATGATTATGGAGAATTTTTTACGTTGCGCCCATCATATGGCTTTATTTATAAAAAAACCAATTACGACAATTACAGAATTGATGAAGCTTCAAACAGAGAACACAATTTCAAAATAGAGGCAACCAATTATATCCATAAGCAATGGGTTTTCGGAAATGATTTTAGCTACAATTACAATTCGAATATTTCGGGAGGTTTTAAAAAGGATTTCTATTTGTGGAATACGAGTTTGTCCTACAAAAGCAAAGAAGACCAGTGGATTTTTAAAATCAAAGTGTATGATATTTTGAACCAAAACCAAAGTGCCACAAGAACCATAACGGCAACCTCTGTAGTCGATGCCCAAAACACGGTTTTGAAACGTTACGGAATGTTTTCGATTACCTACAAATTCAAGAAATTCGGAATGAAATTGGAGGAACAAAAAGAGAATAAATAGGTATAATTGATTATACAAACATATGAGGTCTCGAAAAAGACCTTGCAGGAATATTTAAGGCTCATAATTTATTTACAAATAGGTTTTGTTGTTTATTAATCGAACTCAGGTTTTAAAATCAGCACAAAGTTACAGTCCAAAAAACGAATTCCGGCAATTTGTACTGCTCAGCTTTGATTAATCCATCATCACTTTCAAATTCCTGATTGGAAGTGTTGCTGAAAATAGTATCGCTGGGATATTCTTGTAATAATTCCAATGCTTTTTTTGCAACGCTTAGACAGTCCTTTTCAAAAATGGTATTGGATTTATAATTGTTTACTCGTTTTTGGAAATTGTTCAGATGATAGGGATTGAAAATTTTACGGAGCATTGTATCTCCATAATAAATAGCCTTGTTAAATTCTGAAATCATACTATTTTCTTCTTCGGATTCTTCATTTTCTAAATCATCTATGATCCATTCTTCCATACATTCGTAATTGTAAAAATACCTGTTGTTTTCCCTATTGCAAATTCCAGTGATATTGACTACCCAATTCCAATTTAAAGTGACCACTTGATTCCAATGCATTTTATAAATAATAATCTAATTGCAATTGGTTGATTTTTATTAAAATAAATGAATTTTTAAAAATGGATTGGTTACTAATTTGTACTGGTCAATTAAAACTGGAAAGAGGCGGTCAGTTGGACCGTTTTTTCCACATTACTCCTGAAACTTATTATTCCTTTGCAGATGAAGGCGCTTTTTAGCGCCTTTATTATTTAGATTAAAAAGAAGGTGCTATATTAGTAACGGTAATCGTTTTTCTTACATTAAAAAATAAAAATAATGTCTAATGATTTAGTATCATATTCAAGAGCCGGTGATGTATTTCACTACAGATGGGCAGCAAGACGCTGCTTGGGACTCATTTATCCTAATGCTTCTCTTCGTTCCATAGTGATTGAAGGATCTAAGGAAAATAAAAAGGAAGGAGAATATGTCATAGATGTTTCCGAATACTACGATTTGCAGGATGATAAAAAGCGGATCAAGTATTATCAGCTCAAGCATACGACGGTGCAGAAAGACAGCCCTTTTACCTTAAGTGATCTGAAAGATACCATCGAAGGCTTTTCAAAAAGATTTAACCAGCATAAGGAAGAGACTGATGATCCTGCTGACATTTCATTTATTTTGGTCACCAATAGGCCTGTGCAGAAATTTTTTAAAAATAAGATTCTTTTATTGGCAGAAGGCAAACCTGTTTCAAAGGGATTTCTTAAAACGATTACTGCTTATACAGGACTCAACTCCGATGAATTATCGCGGTTTTGCGGATTTTTAGATTTTAACGACGGCGAGGGCGATTATGACAGTCAGAAAGATGAACTCAGATTTGAAATTTCGCATCTTATAGCAGGAAGTGTTGATAATGCGCAGATTGAAAATATCGTTGCACTGGTGCAGGAAAAAATCTTGCCCAAGTCTAACAGAGTAATTAACCGTGAAGATATTTTAAAACGTTTTTACATATTCTCAGAAAGAGATTTATTTCCGGCTCCTGCCATATGGGAAGAAACGGTAGAAGTTATTGGAAGGCAACAGTATGGGGAGCTTATAGAAAGTATTTCACTTTTTAATTATCCTGTTATTGTTCACGCTCCGGGGGGTGTTGGAAAGTCTATGTTCTGCAGGCAGTTGTCCGTCTCCCTACCTTCAAACTCAATTGCTGTGGCTTACGACTGCTTTGGCGCGGGACAATATAGGAATCGTAGCGAACCGCGGCACAGACATCGTGATGCTTTGGTTCAGATAGCCAACGAACTTGCCGTAAAGGGGATTTGCGATCCTTTGATCGTTAAGGATACATCTCAGGACAGCGATATCATGCGAAAATTTTTATGGAGGTTAGAGGCATCCGTAAAAAACTTAAGAAAAACAGATAATTCTGCTTTGTTATTTATTTTGATTGATGCAGCTGATAATGCAGAAATGGCAGCGCAGGAATACAGCACGCCATGTTTTGCCAATGAACTTTTGCGTGAAAATATACCGGAGGGAATCAGGCTCATTTTATTATGTAGAACCGAACGTATTGAGCT
>Ga0193692_1000338_pt1 | contig 11717 bp, 13 predicted proteins | sample L3a1metaG_FD_144917 | JGI IMG/M metagenome (GOLD analysis project Ga0193692, IMG submission 144917) | Soil microbial communities from a riparian zone of the East river system, Colorado, United States - L3a1 | ecosystem: Environmental > Terrestrial > Soil > Riparian zone | place: USA: East River... | reverse complement strand
GATTTGTCGGATTGGAAACTAAGCTTACCAGTTAAAAAGGATTCTGGGGTTGTAGAGATTACAAATCCAGTCTTAGTAAATGGTTATACGGATAAGTATTTTATTCCGCAAGCTGACGGCTCTATTGTTATGCACTGCCCTTCAGATGGTGGCACAACAGCTAATTCTACTAATCCTAGAACAGAATTAAGAGAAATGTTAGCAGCAGGTGAGTGGACATTTTCAGGAGATCATTTTCTTGATGTGGACTGTGTCATTAATTCTTTCCCTGCAAGCCAAAAAGGGATAATTATTGGTCAGATTCATGGTCTGAATTCTGATTTAAATCCTCAAGTATGTAAGATTTATTGGAAACCAACAAATACGGTAATCGCTGAACTTAAGACTCCTAAAGGTGATTATATTCGTCTAAGTTTAGGACTTATGAGTGTTGGGGATAGAGTTAATTTTAATATTAGAATGAAAAATAAAGTGTTATCTGTAGCCTTAACTAATATAACAGCAGGGTTGTCTACAGTTACCGCAAATTCAATGTTTACTGATCCGTACTGGGATAAACAAAAGTATTACTTTAAGGCTGGTAATTATTTGCAAGTTAATTCAAGTTTGCCATCAGTTAGTTCAACTATGACTTATTATAAAATTGATAACTCACACAGTTAATAATGGATACTAGATCATCACAAGAACAGATACTTCGTTTAATCGAAGAGAAGGAAAGACGATATAAATATAATCGTCTTGCTTATCTGTTTCCTGATTCTGATATTACAGATTTTCCCTTTATACATAAGGGAATTATTAATTCAAGGTCCAAATATCCTAAGCAGCTAGCCTTTTTTAAGGCTAGTCGTGAGTATCCACAAACTGTTTTAGTTGCTCCTAATGGTTCTGGTAAGAGCCTTTGCGGTGGATATGCCGATGCAGTACATGCAACTGGCAGATATCCTAAGTGGTGGGAAGGTAAGGTTTTTAAGCGTCCGATAAAGATGTGGGTAGTTGGTGTCACTTCTACTGGAACACGTGATGCCATACAGACCATTTTATTAGGTAATCCTTCTGATCCTGGTACTGGACTCATTCCTAAAGAATGTATTATTGATACAAGATCAAAGCCTGGTGTACCTGGTGCAGTTGAATGTATTCTGGTTCATCACCAGACAGACGGCAAAGTAGACGGAATCAGTGAAATTTATTTTAAGTCTTATGAGTCTGATACTGCTGCATTTTCAGGCGCAGCAATAGATGTAGTACATTGTGATGAAGAGCCACCATTAGCAATTGATACTGAATGTACCGCACGTATATTTCGTGTTGGGGGAATAAAGTATATTACCTTTACTCCTGATAAGGGACTAAGTGATACTATGCTTCAGTTCTTCCCAGATGGGAATGCTTGTACTGGTGTTGTTGGGAATGGAAAGTATTCAGTTAATTTTGACATGGATGATGTACCACACTTCTCAGATGAAGAAAAGAAAGCATTTTTTGATTCACTCCCCCCTTATCAACGTGAAGCTAAGTTTTACGGACGGATATCAGCAGGTTCAGGGGTTATCTACCCTATTTGGGAAGGAGATATACAATTTAAGATTGGGCGATCCCTACCACAGCCTGAATGGCCTAAGGCTTACGCCATGGACCCAGGTTGGGCACGCACATGTGTTGTGTGGGGCGCGTACTGTCAAGCTACGGATACTTGGTATATTTATGATGCTTATGGAAGAGGACAAGAAAATGCTGAGATACATGCTTCATCTATTCGGCAGCGTGGTGAGTGGATATGTGGAATAATTGATAAAGCAGCTAATCGAAATGATAGTTTGACGTCTAAAGAAATAACCCTTGATACATATACTAGGTTAGGGTTGCGACTTTCTTTATCTCGTGCAGGTAAAGAAGTTGAAGCAGGTATTATAGAAGTATGGGATAGATTGAGTTCAGGACGATTAAAAATTGCTGAACATCTTCAAGAAATATTTAAGGAACTACGACTATATCGAAGGAATGATAAGGGAGAAATAGTCACTACTAGAGGACGTGATGGCACAGGGCACGATTTCTTAGATTGTGTTAGATATATTGTCAGACAGGGACAAGAAGTTATGCGCACTAACCCAGAATACATAGATCAGCCTACAGCTACGTCTACATCAACTGGACGCAATAGAGTGACAGGATATTAATATGCCAATATGGGACTTTAAGTGTGAAGCTTGTAACATAATAGAAGAACATCTTGTTAAAAGTGATGTTGTTGTGTTCTGTCCAAAGTGTGCCACAGATATGGATAAATTGTATACAAGTCGATTTTCTTTTAATCTAAAGGGTGACGGATTCCATAAATCTGGGTTTGATTCTTATAAAGGTAAAAAATGTTAATTGATAAATTATTAAAATTATCTTCGTCGTTAAATATCGCTGAAGACCTTGATGAAGAAGAATTATGTAAGATAGCTGATAAAGTTAAGACTGAGACAGATATTGACAGGGAGTCTATGAATGAATGGATGGATAGGAATGATGAAGCTTTAAAAATAGCTCTGCAAGTAAAAGAAGAAAAAACCTTTCCATGGGTGGGGGCTTCGGATGTTAAGTTTCCATTAATTACTAATGGTGCTTTGACGTTTGCGGCTCGAGAATACCCACAAATTGTTCGGGGTCAAACAGTTGTTGATGCTGCTTTATTTGGCAGGGATCAAGATGGAACAAAGTGTCGAAAGGCTAAACGGCTTAGTAAGCATATGTCTTGGCAGCTTTTAGTTGATTCAGATGGATGGGAAGCAGACACAGATAAGTTGTTATCAATGATTGCTGTTGTTGGCACTGTTTTCAGAAAGGGTTATTTTGATGTAGCAGGCAATAAGCCAGTATTTGAAACCTGTCGTCCTGATCGGGTGTATATCAATAATAATGTTAAGACTTTAGAAAGTGCTCGACGTATTACACATGTGACATATTCTTATATGAATGAAATTATAGAGAATATGAATCAAGGTTTATATTGCACATATGATCCAAAGGAATTGGCAGATGGCATGGATAGCTACAATACAGAAATGAAGCAGCTACAGGATTCTGATACAGCGCACGAATTATTAGAACAGCATAGATATTTAGATTTAGATGGTGATGGATATAATGAGCCTTATATTGTTACTTATCATACTGCTAGTCATAAGATATTACGTATTGTATCAAGATATTCTGCAGAAAGCATTAAGTTAACCGAAGATGGGAAAAAAGTTCGTACTATTACCCCCGATAATTATTTTACAGATTATCATTTCTTACCGTCCCCAGATGGTAAGTTTTTATCATTTGGCTTAGGGACTTTATTATATCCGTTAAACCAATCAATTAATACTACAATAAATCAAATGATTGATGCTGGCTCTTTATTGAATGCACAGCCTATAATAATGTCAGCCATGGCGCGCGTGGGATCACCCGAGATTAAGTTAGCTCCTGGTACGATTAATAGAATTGAAGGATTAGGAAGTCAGTCATTAAAGGACAGCATAATGAATCTGCCTTTATTGCCTCCTTCTCCTGTATTATTCAGCTTGCTCCAATTATTATTGGATGCAGGTAAGGAAATAGCCGGAATAACAGAGATTTTAACTGGACAGCAGCCAAGTCAGAATAGTCCTGCAACCACTGTTTTAGCTTTAATCAAGCAGGGACTAGTTCAGTATAATGCAATCCATAAGCGTGTTTTACGAAGTTTTAAGAAAGAATTTTTATTGCTTTATAAGTTAAATAGTCAATATTTAGATATTGAAAAGTACCTTAATATGATGGATGATCCAGAAGCTAGTATTGATGATTATAAGGTTCTTGATATTGATATTCGCCCTGTGTCTGATCCTAATATGGCATCAGAGACACAAAGATTAACTAAAGCACAGGCAATTTATCAATTACCTGAAGTTGATAGAAGAGCTGCAGCAGCTAATATGTTGCAGGCAATGGATGTTGAAGATTATTTAATTGAAGGATTGATGCCTCCTGTTGATCCTAATGCTCCCCCACCTCCTGAAGTTCAGAAAATACTTGCAGAGACTAAGAAAATAAACACTGAAGCAGAAGGCTTAGTTGTAGCTCATCAGAGTGCAGTAAATGATTTAGAGTTTAAAAAGGGAGAAACGACATTGAAAATGGCAGATGCAGAAATTAAATCTAATGTTGGGGATTCACAAATTAGATTAAATAATGCTCTAGCTGTTAAAGCATTAGCAGATGCTAATAAAGCAGAGCAGGAGTCAAAGCATGTTGGAGACAAACCTATTAAGCAGTGATGTAGAGTCTTGGATAAGACAGCCAATGACTCAATTTTATTTTAAACATGTTAATCAAATTAAAGATGACCTGATTAATAGTTTAATAGATGGAGGCACTTTAATAGTATCAGAGAATGCAGTAGTTAAGACCGCCCAAGTCATTGGACAGATAAGTTCTCTTAAGTTATTACAAAGTGTCATTATAGATGATATGAAGAGAGAGCTAAAGAATGAACAATGATGAATATATTCTAGGTGATCGTAAGTATAAAGTAAAGGGATATTTTATTTTGGTTGAAATTGAAGCTGTTCCACATAGACAGAGCCTTATTTCAATACCAGGAGAAGAAACCGAAAGGGAAAAGTATTTACAAGCTAGACATACCGGATGGGTGAGAGCAATGGGTAAGCAGGCCTTCAATGATGAAGATGCTAGACGATGTGAGATAGGGGATAAGATTTTATTTGCCTCATATACTGGTCGAGACGTTAACCGAACCATAGAAAATAGATTGAGAAATGATCAGCCATTACTTAGAATTATGACTGATAAAGAGATCACATGTGTTATAGAAGATGTAATCATAGAGGAAGAAGAGAATGTCTGATGAAAATGAAGAAGTAATTATTGAAGAAGATGCAACCACACAAGAGAGTGTTGAGGTCAAGGATGCACCACGTGGGTATAAATCGTATGATGAATGGGTAAAGGATGGCAAGGACCCTGAGGAATATAAGGGCAAGAAGGCATATGAAAAGGAAGGGGAAAGATTTGAAGCCTTAATGCGTACCCAGCGTGAATTAAAAGATGTAAAAGATTTAACCGCTAAAATGTGGGAGCAGCAGCAAAGGATTGAAGAAGCTGCTTATAAGAAAGCCTACAAAGATTTACAAGATCAGATGGTATCTGCTGCTGAAATAGCAGACGTTGAGACAGTTAAAAGGACCACTGATCAGTTGGCAGAATTAGCAGCCAATAAGCCAGATAATAAACCGTATGTAGCTAAGCAGCGTTCACCAGATGAGATATTTGCTGAAAAAAATCCGTGGTTTGTGAATCCTCAGACAAGAGAGGATCATATACGAATTGCTGAAACTAAGTATGAAGATCAGCAATTAGGAAAAGAATTACATGATCAGGGGTTTAAGATTGGTGTAGACATTTCAATTGAGCAGTATATGGAACGTCTTAGTGATAGGATGAATAAATTAAAGGCGCCGTCTGTTAATAAGCAGCCAATAATTTCACAAGCTGTACATGATTCGTCTGCGTCTCCATCTGATGCAAGAATTTGGACAAATCAGATACCAGCAGCGCATAAAAAAATTATTAAAGTAATTGAAAGTTCAACAGGTAAGCAGTTTACATTGGCAGAGACCAAAGCTTACGTAAATAGATTAAAGTTAACAGGAGAGATTAAGTAATGACTGTACGTGATAGAGAAGAAGTAGCAGAACAACCTAATGATGTAAAGCGAACTAGACCAGGTGTAAGAAATTTTGCAGACCACTCAGGTCCGCTTTCATTTTTACATAAACTGAAAATACCTGGATATAGATTGTATTTTGCAAGTGATAGATTGGGTAATGACCCGTTTTACATACAGAAGCTATTAGACCCCGTTGTAGGTTATGAATTTGTACATCCGTCAGAAGTAGGCATCACAGAGATTCGTGGTGTTATGATGACAGATAAAGTTTGTATGCCAGTTGGTGGTGGGGCAGTTGGATATCTTTTAAAACAGCCAATAGAATGGGCTGAAGAAGATTTAAGACTAAAGAAAGAAAATAACCAAAAAGGAATCTGGGCAAACAAGAATAAATTAACTTCTGATCCTTCAATTGAAGGTTCAATTGGATCGAAGAATACATTTAATATTGAGAATGTCCGGAAAAAATAAAACTTTTTTCGAGATAAAAAATAATGGCTACAAATTTTTCTAGGAAAGGCTTTGACTTAATCGGTTACAGAAATGCTGCTGCATTCAACGGTGCTATGAATCTTTATTACATTGCATCTGGTGATAGCACGGCTACTTTTGTAGGTGATTTGTTAATAGCTACTGATGCAAGTGCAACTGCTTCGACAGCTGATCTTGCTTATGGTGTTCCTCTAGTTGCTCAAGCAGCAGCAGGTGCATCTACTGATATCAATGCCGGTGTTGCGATATCTTTTAATCAGCATTTAGGTATTAGCAATGCTAATCTAAATGTAAAACGACTCCATCGTCCTGCTTCTGTAGGTATGTACGTATTAGTATCTGATGATCCTAATGCAGTGTATAGTTTACAGTCTGATGATGTTGGTGAAACAGCAAATACCGATTATGTCGGTGCGAATGGTGATATCATTGTGGCGGCAGGTTCTACTGTAACTGGTCGTTCTGGTATGCTATTAGATATTAGTACGATTGAAACCACGGCTACATTACCATTAAAAGTAGTTGGTATTGTAAATTCTGGTAACAATTCTATGGTATCTGGTGACTTGAACATAAAATATAAAGTAGTGCTCAATGCTCACACCCGTAATACTGGTACTTTAGGTATGGATGATTAATGTCTATTACAACAAATTCGTTCCCCGCACTTTTAGTGCCTGGGATACATCACACGTTTGGTTTAAATTATGACCAATTAGATAAACAATATGACGGATTCATGAATACAATCATGAGCACTCGTGCTTTTGAAGATATTCAAGGAATTGTCGGATTAGGTACAGCTCCTTTGAAATTTGAAGGTGCACCTTTAGAACAAGAGGACATGACTCAAGGACTTTCTCAGAGATTAACATCTGCCGGATATGGCAAGGTAGTAATCTTTACATTAGAGCAAGTTGCTGATGACCAATATGCGCCTAAAATTATTCAGTCAGTTGGACCTGGATTTGCGAGAGCAATGAGAGATGCTGAAGAATTATTGGCTCATGATGTTCTAAATTCTGGATTTTCGGTTGTTGCTGGTGCAGCAGCTAATATGTATCAAAATCCTGATGCAGTGGCTCTTTTCTCAACTGCTCATGTATTAAATTCTGGAACAATGAGTAATACTCAAGCAACTGCTGCTTCTTTTAGTCAGCTATCTCTTGAAGATGCTTTTGTACAGATTCAAAACTGGGTTGATGATAAAGGTATAAGGATGGCTGTACTTCCTAAGAAACTTTTAGTTCCACCTGGATTGCGTTTTGATGCAATGAGAGTATTGGATTCTGTATTGGAAGCTGGTAGTCCTAATAATGATGTCAATACAATGAAGGGTGCACTTGAACTTCAAGTTGATCCGTATCTTACAGATACAAATGGTTATTTCATTACAACTGATATGAATGATGCACGTACTGGACTCGTATTCGTACGACGTCAAGAACCCATTGTTAATCAGTGGAAAGATGATTTAACTATGAATTCCTTAATCTCTATATACAGTCGTATGGGTGTTGGTTATGTTACCCCCTACTGTGTATGGGGCTCACAAGGCGCTTAGTAGTTTAACCGTTATAACGGGTAGATTGATATTTACCCGTTGTAGCATGTAAAATAATTTGAACCATATAGAATCTGTCTTATGACAGCCGAAAATCGGTTTATGAGGAAAATAAATGGCAATAGCAACATACAACCATTTTGCCAATGGTGTAACAATTAGGGGTGTGCCAATTGCACAAGCATATCCTGGCAGAGTCTTTTGGGTTAGTAACTCAACAGTCTTACCTGAGGGTGGCAGACCAGGATCAGATTTAACAAGTTTAAGAGGAACTATGCTGGCTCCTTTTGCAACAATATCTTATGCAATTAGTAGATGTGTGGCAGGAAGGGGGGATACAATAGTCGTAGGCGCAGGACATGCAGAAACTATTACGGCGGCAGCTGGCATAGCAATGTCTAAAGCAGGAGTATGTTTATTAGGATTAGGCACAGGTTTAAATCGTCCTACTATAACCTACACTACAGCAAATACTGCAACAATGACAGTTACAGCAGCAAATTGTTCGATTGTCAACATTCGTTTTGTAGCTAACTTTTTAAGTATTGCTAGAGCGATCGGTGTTACGGCAACTGATTTAACAATTGAACGTTGTGATTTTAGTGATACAGATTCTACACATAACTTTTTAAATATCGTGAATTGCACAGGCGCAGCTAATACTGCTAACCGATTGGCATTTCTTGATAATAAAGTTGTGAATCAAGGTGTTACATCTAATAACACAACTATTTTGACAGCCAATGATATTGATGGTTTAGAAATTAAACGCAATTACCTGAAATGGGCAATTCTTAATGATATGGCTATTGCATGTATTGTGACAGCTGGTGTTTTGACAAATGTACAAATTGTAGAAAATATTGCAATTCGACCAAATACATCAACCACAGGTGGATCATTACTAAATGTTGGTGGTACTACTAGTACTGGTGTTATGGCAAGAAACTTTGTAGGCACTCTTTGTACTACAGATGTTATTTGTACTACAAACGTTGGTATTTCATTCTTTGAAAACTACGTTACTGGTGTCATTACAACTTCTGGTTATATTATACCTGCTAGAGATAGTTAATAGTTAAATTTTGTGAGAAACTTCCTAATTTAGGAAGTTTCTTGCATTACATAGAGAAATAAATATGGGAATTATTAGTAATATAGTACAGTACTTCTCTTCTTCTAAGGAAGAATCTGAGTTATTGGAAAGAGGTGAAATCCGAGTAGCTCCTAAAGAAGTAACAGGAAGAGTGTTTGCTCGTGTAGCTCCTCCATTAAGTGACATCATGAATGTAGAGCCTGAATTAAAGGCTAAGACAGACGGAGTTATGTCAGAATTACGAGACAAGATTTTTGAGAGTGCTTTGCCACAATCAGGCATTAATGCTGTTGCAAAGCCAGAAATTAAATTAGAAATAAGAGTCACCAGAGCTAACGGTGATGTTGAAATATATCACGCATAGAGGGCAATTATAATGGCAAACGTCTACACGACTGTTGGCAAACAAATGGTCGTAGATCAAATTGATGGTACAAAAGCCACACCTACATTCAAAGTTGCATGGGGAACTGGGGCTGGTACAGCAGTAGTAGGTGATACTACATTATTCACAGAAGCTTCTGAAACTAGGGTTACTACTACACAGTCTCAACCTGCTGCTGATAAGAATCAGTTTCTTGGGACTATAACAGCAGACGGTTCAAAAACAATAACAAATGCTGGGATATTTGATGCTGCGTCTAGTGGTAATATGTATCTTAAATCAGATTTTACGGGCATTGCTTTAGTTCTTGGTGATAGTATTCAGTTTACCTTTACATTACAACAGACTTAATAGTTAATGGCTTGGGGCTTTGTAACTAGTAATTTTGCTACTGGGCAAGAAAAAACTTCTGATACTACCCTAGCATTTAGTAGTGGTACCTATACAGCCGGCAGAGTTTATATAGCTGTAATAGGCACTGATAACTTTGAAACAGTTACAGGAGTTAGTACTCAGCATTCGTCAATAAGTGATGCTGGCAGTGGTAACACATGGAATAAGGGATATGAATACACGGATGGTGGAACAGCAGCAGCCCACGTAACAACATCTATTTGGTGGATGCTGTGTGTTACTGGTGGTGCTAGAGTTGTAACAGCTAATTTTGCTAATGCTATTACAGCCAAAGCAGGTAGTATATCTGAGTTCACCATTACAGCTAGTGGAGTGGTGACATTAGAAGGTTCAAACGGAGCAAGATCAGCAACTGATTGTCCTAGTATCGCTATTAGTGGATTGTCTAGTCGTGAATATTTATTTATTCGTGGAGATGGCGGAGAAGGAACAGGATTTAGTTCTTATGTTAATACATCAGGTTATGCAGTACTAACAGAAGTAGCCACTTCGGGTGGGAGTGCTACCACCAATATTTTTACACGTGGTGAGTATGATATATTAACTGGTACTGGGAGCACATCAGACCCAACCACTACAGCGGATACGGATAAAGCTTCTGTATTAATTGCGCTAAAAGAAGTTGCTGGTGGCACTACCACTAATAAAAATGTAGATATGGTAGCTGTAGGAGTTGCAGCTTTAACTAAGAATCCTATATGGGCTAAAGCATTAGCAATGGCGGCTGTGGGAGTAGCAGGCTTATCAAAGAATAACACGTTTGTAAAGGCATTAGCTAGTACTGCTGTAGGAGTTACAACACTTGTTAAGGCAGTAACAAAGGCTGTGTTTGCTCCGGTAGCTGTTGGGGTTGCAGCCATGGTTAAAAAGATTAATCCCTTAGCTAAAGCAATGACAGCCGTGGGAGTAGCAGGGTTTACACAAGGGTTATTATTTAGTAGAACTCTTGCTAGTACTGCTGTAGGAGTTGTAACATTTGCTAAATCAGTTACTTTTGTTAAGACATTTGCACCAGTTGCTGTAGGTGTAGCGACCTTATCAAAGTTAGTTGGTAAGCCGTTAGCTATGATTGCTGTAGGTGTGGCTACTATGAATAAAAAGATTCAGCCATTAGCTAAAGCTATCGTGGCTGTAGGTGTAGCTGGGTTTACCCAATCCAAAGTATTTTTGCAGGCTTTTGCAATGACCGCAGTAGGTATTGCTAATGTATCAATTGGCAGAGCATTTTTCAGGACTTTTGCTATGGTGGCTGTAGGCGTTGCAGCTATGACAAAGATGATCCCTAAATTATTTGCGATGGTATCTGTTGGATCAGTGGCAACACCAGACAGAACATTTATACCAGGTGGTGGCGGGGGTGGAGCTGATCCAGGCACAGCAGCGTCTACAAGGTGGTCTTCAATGTTCAGACGTAACAAAAATAGAAAGCAACAGAATTAATTTAATGAGGTCATAAAATGGCAGATACAGTATCAACACACGTTATCCACAACGGATTAAGACATTATGTTGTTAATTGTTTGAATGTTTCAGATGGTACAGGAGAATCAGCAGTTATCAAAGTTGATAAGTCAACATTATTTAATGGTAAGGGCGCTGAGCCAGCCAAATTAATTGTTGAAGCAATCCAGTATCAGCTTGATGGAATGGTAGTTGATTTATTCTTTGATGAAAGCACAGATGTTAAGATTGCCAGACTTACAGGTAACGGCATGTTTGATTATCGTGGGATTGGCGGAATAAGAGATACAGGAACTGGCGGATTGGGAGATATTATCCTTACTACTACTGGTCATACTGCAGCTGATTCTTATAATATAACAATACATTGTGTCTATTCTGATTAATGCAACGTAGCCCTCCCCATAATAAAGAAGGCATAAATAGCATATATTATAATTTTATATGCGACAGGTGTGGCTCTCGCTATAGTTCAAACAATCAGCGACAGGAATGGACCGGATTAATTGTATGCTCTTGGTGCTATGAAGAAAAACATCCAGACTTATATCCTCCACGGGTACGTCCAAATGATGCCAGACCTGCCCATCCT